>Ga0172382_10011759_pt1 | contig 11529 bp, 11 predicted proteins | sample Leawel138RmetaG_FD_122245 | JGI IMG/M metagenome (GOLD analysis project Ga0172382, IMG submission 122245) | Leachate microbial communities from a municipal landfill in Southern Ontario, Canada - Leachate well 138R metaG | ecosystem: Engineered > Solid waste > Landfill > Unclassified | place...
CGAACTCCGGAAACTTCGAGAGAACTACACCAAAGAGATTGAGCAAATAGAGACCAAGATCATTACAGATGATTTTGAGAATACTACCAAGAACCGGCTTAAAAAAGAATGGTGCAAGGAAAACGGCTTTGAGGGCCAAGCCGAGGCAGATCGCCGGCTACAGGAATACGTAACGCATGGCAACATTGAGAAGATGCTGAATCACCCCAAATATGCCGAGCTGTACAAAAGCGAGCTTCGCAAGTCCACCCGGAAGCTTGACCTGAAAATGAAAGATCTCTTGGAAAAGCCAAACACGGGGCTGAAGATCAAGCAGATTAAAGACAGATGCGGAAACTTCGCCAAACCGGCAGAAAGCTTTAAACCGGCCTACAGCTTTTTCATGAAAGCACGGTAAACCTCACTCTGGTCCGGATCCCTGCTGTAAAAGGCGGGGATTTTTTTTACCCATAAGGGACTTTACCCTAATGGAAAAGAAGCATTTTCTGCCATAATGCCATCCATAATGCCAATAGTGCCAAACACTATGCCACGCTAAACCCTGATCAGTAAAGGATAGTGCCAATAATGCCATAATGCAGCCTAAAGACTTTCCAAACTGCCAAATGCCAATAGTGCCTTATTACTGTTATTACTTTACTTTTATATATTAATATAACAATATTACTATGTATTTCCCTAATGGAAAAGAAGTGTTTGGGCTATATTTTGGCTGTTTTGTGAGTATTATGTTACCCATAAGGGATAAAGCAATAGCTAAGCAATTGGGGGGCTTATGTTTATCTTTAGTATGGGGTTCTTATCTTTGGAGATACCTATGGCCCCCGCTATATAAATCTCGCAAATATTAGTGGTGAAACGATCACAATCTCTGATGAAGATTTTAGTCTTATCGGCTCTGATCAATTTGCTTTTGATAGTAGCCTCTTCCCCATCGTTTTAGAGCCCACGGGAACATTGGCATTTCCTGTGACCATCACGGGAACCCAGGAAGGCATTGCAAATGCAACTATGAGATTTTACTGTGAAGGAGAAGAACATGAGGTTGCGCTTTGTGCAAACATCTGGGCAGAAGGATTGACAATAATTGGAGACGGGAGCGACTTTGAACCTCTACCAATAAATAGAAATTCTTGGAGTTCTTATGCACAGATGGTCTATAAACCACACGAAATACAGATTGCCGGCAAGAAATTAGAAAAGCTGGCATATCATTATAAAAACACAGGTGCTAATACAAGTAGCGGCTTGTGGTCAATATATGTGGGACACACCGAGATAAACGGTTTTAGACAGTTTATGGAATGGGTGGATATCGGCACTCAGGTTCAGGTGTTTCATGGTTCGGTAGAATTACCGCCCGGTGATGATTGGCTGGAGATTGATTTAGACTTGCACTTCATTTATAATGGTGAAGATAATCTCGTTATCACCGTTCGTAAGATCGCTGAATTTGAAGGTCCAGGCAACAGCATAGTGAACTTTTATAACTCACCATACAATGGTTGGATTTCTATGCATCACCAAGACCCTGAGAGCTATGAACCCTTGCCTTCCACCGGCACGCTATCAGCTTTTCGTCCCAATACTAAGATGTATTTTGGCGAAGTGCCTGCCGAGCCTACGCTCAGCTATTTGCCTGAAAGCATAGACTTTGGCAATGTGATTTATGGCAACCCTATAGGCCCTAAAAACGTCGTTGTGATGAATCAAGGTGGCGGTTCTATATCGCTGTCTGCAAACGATGTCCATTTCACGGGAGCACAGGCTGATATGTTCAGTTTCGATGAAGCGGTCTTCCCCGTCTCTCTTGAAGGCGGAGAAAGCTTTGAGATACCGGTTTCTGTGTTGGGAACTCAGGAGGGGGCTATTTCTGCCACATTAGTCATCAACTACGGTGATGAAGAGCATGAGATCGAACTAAGCGCTTATATTTGGGAAGAAAACTTGGTATATATAGGAGATGGCAGCTCGAACTTCGGTATTCCGGTGATGGTCAATCATGACTATTCGTATTCGCAGTTCTTATATATGCCCCATGAGATTATGTTCGCAAGGCGGCAGATTGAGCAAATCGCCTTTCACTGGAATGGTGGCGTTGAGGCTCTGAACAGCAATTCCTGGAACATATATATGGGGCACACTAATGGCTTGACCATCCCATGGGGAGGTGGTTGGATTCCTCTTGATGAGCTTAGCCAAGTGTATCAAGGCAGCCTCTCGCTTCCTGCTCAAGAAATGTGGATAGATATTGAGCTGGATACACCCTTTATCTATGATGGCACAAGCAGTCTCGTTATTGCAATTCATGAAACTCAGCCTGGTTCAGATGGTGTGGCAGGGGATTTTTACAATACAGAAAGCAGAACATATCGCGGCATTCATTATACAGATGGAGCTTCGCTGATTGATCCTGCAAATCCTGCCAACGGAACGCCAAAGCTTGGTTATCCGAATATTAAAATGCGTTTTGGCGATCCATCGCAAGACCCCGTTTATTCTCTGAGTCCGGATATACAGGAGTGGGACTTTGGCTTAAACCCCATTTATTTCGATAGCAAAAAAGAGTTTACCATCAAAAACCTCGCCGGAGGAACGCTTTTAATCGAAAGCATAACTGTCTCAGGCGATGGCTTTACTTTAGAGGGAGATTTTGCGCCCATCGGGCTGGGATGTCTTGATTCAACTGTGTTTAGTGTTGTGCATTATCCCGAAACAGTGGGCGATCAACAAGGCACTCTCACCATCGTGAGCAATCTTGGTAGCTATGAAATAGAGCTTTTTGGCTCTTGCTATGATCCCATCATCTATGATTTTCCATTCTTTGAAGGATTCGAAGAGGGCAATATCGACGGTTCGGAAAATATTGCAAATTGGCGCCAAGAATTTTTTGGGGTACCTAAAGAGAAGCTGTGGATAGCAAATAGTTCTCAGAGCTCCGAATATCGTGGAGCACGTAGCGGAAGCTGGAACTTGGTTCTTGAAAACAATTCTGATGTCGTGCTGGTGCGTCCCATAATGTTGGAAAGAGGGCATTGCTACAGCCTCTCGTTTTGGGCTCGTCAAAACTCTTCTGAAAATGCGCGTGTTGCTGCATATTTTGGCGAGAATTATCGCATGAAAGGTGAACCTATACAGATCTTGCAGAATCGGCCGGTGCTTAGTGGAAACTATCAAGAATACTATTGTGAATTTACTGCTCCGGAAACAGGGCTATATTTCATAGGTATCGAAGGTTATGTTGTATCCGGTGCCAATTATCTGAGTTTGGATGATATCTCAATTCATCATCTTGGCGAAGTGCTGCCTCCCGCTAATCTTGCAGCAATGGTTAGCCATACACAGGTGACGCTAAGCTGGGACGCTCCTACTGCAGAATTGCCTGCACTTGCGCTTGACTCCGCACACGATATGGGGTTTATGAGTGATGCAAAAACCAGGCAGGGGCTTGTGCTCACGGGATACCGTATCTATAGAGATGAATATTGGATAGCCATCATCGATGATCCAGATATCACGTGTTTCACTGATAAGTTCTTGGCTAATGGCGATTATGAATATAGAGTTTACTCGGTGTATAACCATGGGATTTCACTGCCCGTAAGTATTGGTGTGTCTATCGATGTGGCGCCTCTTCAAGGCTCGTTTGAAGATGGTTTTGAAGATTATCCTGATTTTGCCACTGAATTTGCGCTTTGGGGTCAAAAAGATGGTGCTCGTTTAATAACCATTGAGCTTGATGGGATAGACTTCCCCGGCAGTGGGTCAAAACCTGCCTTTAAGATATTCAATCCCTCACAGACCACGCCTCCGCTTACCGATATCACGGCTTATGAAGGAGAAAAGATGGTGGCAACTTTTTCTTCGACATATAGCTATAGTAACGACTATCTGGTTACACCGCGGATACACTTAGAAGCAAATAGCATGGTTAAATTTTATGCACGCTCGCACTCGGAAGATTATGGCTTGGGGCACTTCCTTTTAGGCTTGTATAATAGCCCCGCTCCATTTGCTGTTGAATTCCACTTGATTTCGGGGTCTGAACATCTTGCCGTGCCTGCAAGCTGGACAGAATATTGTTTTGATCTGAGCAGATTTGACAATCAAGATGTATATTTAGCATTACATTGCACAGCCCCTCATAGCTATATATTATACATCGATAATTTCTCTATCGGCACTGATCTCACTTCCATCGAGGATGAGGTTACGCCCGCTGTTAAACTCACAAAACTCAAAGGCAACTATCCCAATCCTTTCAACCCTGAAACCACTATCTCTTATAGTTTAGCGGAAGCCGGACACGCTCAGCTTGACATCTATAACCTTAAAGGACAATTGGTAAGGCACTTAGTGAGCAGCCAGATGATGGCAGGTGATCACGAGGTCGTCTGGAATGGACGCGACGATCATAACCGAGCTGTATCCTCCGGCGTGTATCTGATCAGATTAAGCACCGGTAAACACATCTCCACCAAGAAGATGATCATGATGAAATAAAGCAATATATCAAATAGCAAAAAAGAGGAGTCCGTCGATAGATTCCTCTTTTCTTTCTTGGAATATCAAGAAACTGATAAATGCTCACAGTTAATCTTTTTGGCTCTATCACCCAAAATATCGCTAATAATGATTGACAATATATGCTATGAAAAAAATAATGCGAGCCAAAGAAACCTTCAATACAGGAGTATAAAGAGCTATGAAAAACATTCTCGTAATCGGCGCTGCCGGACAGATCGGTTCGGAGCTTGTCCCCTATCTCAGAAAGATTTATGGAGACAGCCACGTTGTTGCAACATACAACCGCACCCCTCTTTTGGAAAACGTTATGGAAAGCGGTCCCTCTGAAAAGATGGACGCCACCAACGGCGACGTTCTTGCAGAAGTTGTAAAGAAACATAACATTGATGCAATCTATAATCTCGTTGCAGTCCTTTCTGCTAAAGGCGAAGCAAATCCCACTCTTAGCTGGCAGATCAATATGGACACCACTTTCAACTGTCTGGAAGTGATGAAAGAAACTAAAGGCGCTGTGTTTACTCCCTCTTCAATCGGAGCATTTGGCCCCGGAACGCCTATGGACGGCACACCGCAGGATACCGTGATGCGCCCTACAACCATCTATGGCATCTCCAAAGTGGCAGGTGAGCTTTTGGCTGACTATTACTATCTCAAATATGGCGTTGACGCTCGTGGCGTGCGCTATCCCGGCATCATCTCAAACGTCACCCTGCCCGGTGGCGGAACCACGGACTATGCCGTTGAGATCTATTATGAAGCCATCAAGAACAAGAGATATACCTGTAATCTCTCCGCCGGAACCTTCCTTGACATGATGTATATGCCGGACGCTCTTGAAGCAGCCGTTCAGATCATGGAGGCTGATCCCGCCAAGCTCAAACACAGAAACTGCTTCAACGTCACTGCAATGAGCTTTGATCCCGAAATCATCGCCGCTGCAATCCGCAAACACATGCCCGACTTCGTGCTGGAATATAATGTTGATCCGATCAAGCAAGCCATTGCAAATAGCTGGCCAAACAGCATGGACGATAGCGCAGCCCGCGAAGAATGGGGCTGGAATCCCAAATATGACCTCGACAAGATGACCGTCGATATGCTTGAAAAAATAGCGGCAAAACTCAAATAATTAGGACTGATCAATGATAAAGATTGGCGTCGTGGGAGTTGGACACCTCGGTCAGCATCATGCCCGAAAGCTCATGGAGATGGGAAACGTCTCTTTCAGCGGTATCTATGACAAAAACTCTCGTCGCAGCAAAGAGATCGCCTCAAAGCTGGGCACTACGGAATTTGATAGCTATGAAGCCTTGCTCGATTCCTGCGACGCCATCGACATTGCCGCCACGACCACCTCACATTTTGAGCTGGCAGAAAAAGCTCTTTTGGCAGGCAAACACATCTTTTTGGAAAAGCCGATAACGGAAAAGCTGGAAGACGCTTACAAGCTTTTGGAGATCGCGGAAAAGAAGAATCTCAAGATTCAGGTGGGACACATAGAGCGCTTCAATCCCGTGGTCTTAAAAGTGGAGAAAGATATCAAGAACCCCATGTTTATCGAGTCCACACGCATTGCCGAATTCCAAAGACGCGGCACGGATGTCCCCGTTGTCTTAGACGTGATGATCCACGATATTGACCTCATTCTCAGCTTCATTGATAGCCCCATCAAAGAAATACATGCCAGCGGGATAGGGATAGTCACGCCATCCATAGACATCGCCAATGCACGCCTCGAATTTGAGAACGGTGCAATCGCAAACGTCACCTCCTCGCGCATCTCGCTGAAGCATGAACGAAAGATTCGGTTTTTCCAAAAAGACGCATATATCACGCTCAACTTTTTGACCAAGCAAGCAAAGGTGATTAAGAAGGGTGCAAAAGCAATGCTATATCTGCCGCAAATCCTCAAAGGCGACATGGATCTCGATCCGGGAAAGCTCCTCGATCAGACCCAATATGATTGCACGGATAGCCCCAAAGACGCGCTATCTATGGAGCTTGAGTCTTGGGTAGATGCCATCATCATGGATAAAAGCCCCATCGTGGACGGCAAAGCAGGCACAAAAGCATTGGAAGTTGCCCACAGAATCATCAAAATCATCAACGAACAAGTAAAGAAAAACAAACTTAAGGTATAGAAATGAAAGATATTTTTGTAAAAGACATCGCCCAATATGAGGGCGAGGAAGTTCGCCTCAAAGGTTGGGTGCGCAACATCCGAAGTAGCGGCAAGCTCCTCTTCATCATCTTTCGCGATGGCACAGGAGACCTGCAAACCGTTGCATTCAGACCCGAGATCGGCGACGAGACCTTTGAGCAGGCAAAACGCCTCACACTTGAATCCAGCCTGATCATCACCGGAATCCCCAAGAAACACCAGAAACAAGAAGGAAAGTATGAGCTCGCCCTCACCGGAGTTGAGATCATCCAAATCGCCGATGAATATCCCATTGGCAAGAAAGAACATGGTCCCGACTTCCTCCTCTCAAATCGCCATCTCTGGCTGCGCTCATCCAAGCAATGGGCAATCCTAAAGATACGTCACGAAGTGTATTACGCCATCTGCGACTATCTGAATGATAATGGCTTCAGCCGCTTTGACTCACCCATCCTCACGCCAAACGCCTGCGAAGGCACTACCACGCTCTTTGAAGTGGAATACTTTGACGAAGGCATGGCATATCTCTCCCAATCCGGACAGCTCTACCTCGAAACGGGAATCATGAGCCTCGGCAGAGTGTATGACTTCGGCCCCGTCTTCCGTGCAGAGCGTTCCAAGACGCGCAAGCACCTCACCGAATTCTGGATGATGGACGCCGAAGCCGCATTTGTTGAGCACGCCGAAAACATGCAGATTCAAGAAGAACTAATCCGCTTTGTGATCCGCAGAGTGCTTGAAAGATGCGACAGCGAGCTGGACATTCTCGAGCGTGATAAGGATGCGCTCAGAGCAGCCGACGCTCCCTTCCCGCGCATGACGCATAGAGAAGCCGTGGATTTCCTGCGCTCAAAAGGCAGTGACATCGGCTATGAGAGCGACTTTGGTGCAGCGGATGAGGTGCTGCTCACCGAGAACTCCCCTGTCCCGCTCTTCATCGAAAAGTGGCCGAAAAACATCAAAGCTTTCTATATGAAACACGATCCAGAAGATGACAACATCGCCTTGGGAAGCGACCTCATCGCCCCGGAAGGATATGGCGAGATCATCGGTGGAAGCCAGAGAGAAGACGATCACGACGTGCTCAAAGAGCGCATGATCGCCGAAAAGATGGACCTTGAACAATATCAATGGTTCTTAGACTTGCGCAAATATGGTTCCGTCCCGCACAGCGGCTTTGGAATCGGGCTGGAAAGGCTCATTTCATGGATGAGCGGCACGCGCCACATTCGCGAAACAATCCCCTTCCCCAGGATGATATATCGCATCTATCCATAAAAGATAATAATGATGATATGCCGTATTTTCAACGCCAAGATATTCAAGACATTATCTCAGCGTGAAGATACGGCATGTTTTATTGTATAAACATAAATGCAAAACACTAAATTAGATGAAATAGAGGAAAGATTATGATTAAGGAACTTTTCACAGAAACAACAAGAACCATGAAGTCTTCCATGATCCGCGAGCTGGTTGCCAGCACGAGGAACATCAAGGGATTGATCTCATTTGCCGGCGGCTTCCCCGCTCCGCAGACATTTCCGGTGGAGACGCTGAGCAAGCTCTATGCCGAAACCATCGCCAATGAATCGAGCTTTGTCTTGCAATATGGCGCCAGCGAAGGCGATCCCATGCTCAAAGAAGAGCTCTTGAAATGGGAAGGATATGACGACATCACACCGGATCAGTTGCTCATCACGGCGGGCGCAACAAATGCGATATATTATATGAGTCTCGCACTTGTCGAGCCCGGCGATGTGATCATCTGTGAAGCTCCCAGCTTTTTGGGAAGCCTCGTGGCATTTGAAGCGCTCGGTGCAGATATTCAATGCGTTCCCTTAGATCAGGAAGGACTGGATGTTGTAGCTCTGCAAAACAAGGTCGAAGAGCTGCAAAAAGCCGGCAAGAAAATCAAATATATCTACACAATCCCAGATTTTCACAATCCCACCGGCGTGACGATGAGCCTCAAACGCAGAAAAGAGCTCATTGAGTTTGCTTTGGCCGCTCGCATTCCAATCTTGGAAGACAATCCCTATTCACGCCTGCGCTTCCGCGGTGAAGCTGTCCCCACGCTCTTCCGCATCGCTCACGATGAATATGCCAATACCGATATCGTCACCGAAGTTGTATCTTTTTCAAAGATTTTAGGTCCCGGCCTGCGCTTAGCATTTGTCAAAGGCAATAAAGATCTCATCGAAAGAATGTGCTCTTGGCAGCAAAAGGTGAATATCGCGCCGGATAACGTGTCTCAGAGAGTGACGGCACACTTCCTCAATCGCGGTTATATGGATGACCACCTGAAGATGTGTAACGACCATTATCGCCCCTATTTGGATAAGATGCTCGAAGCCACCAGCAAATATCTCCCGCCTTATATTCAATACACCAAGCCGGAAGGCGGACTTTTCACTTGGCTTTGGTTGCCACAGACCATGAGTGGAGACGCTCTCTTTGAACAAGCTAAAGAATATAAAGTTAGCTTTATCCCGGGAAGCAAGTTCTATCCCACCAATCAAGAGAAGTTTAACAGCCTGCGCCTCAACTTCAGTTTCAGCACTTTTGAGCAGATCGAACAGGGGATGAAGAGCCTCGGAACGATCATGGAAGAGTTTAAAGCTTGACGAAAGATGGGACGCGCTATATCTTGTATTTATACATCATCGATGTAAGGAGATTTTGAGATGAAGAACATAATTATAAGTCTGTTGATGATCTTTGTGGCAATCCCAGCGTTTGCCCAATATGATATGCCGCGTCCCAATCTCAACCCATTTAGCCTGAATAGTCCCCTCTTGAAAGACCTCAATATGTCTCACAGTATGGGCTTTCAAACCGGCGTCGATTCACGCGGCGGAGGCTATTATCTCTCGCGCTATACAAATCATCTGAAGTATCAGCTAAACCCGAAGTTAGAGATGGACCTGAATCTCAATTTTGTCAACTTTGGCTCGATGAATACCTCAAGTAAGTTTAACATAAATAAAGACAACGACAGTAAGATCATACCTGATTTCTCCTTGCGCTATAAACCGAAGGAGAATGTGCATTTTGAGTTCCGCATGATACACGGAGGAATTATCACTCCGCAGACGTGGAATCAAGCTTGGTAAGGAGAGCACAGCAATTGTGAAAACCATAGTCATCATCATCTTGGCGATCCTCGGAGCCGCTTTGGGAAGTTTCATCAATGTCCTGATCTATCGGCTTCCGCTGAAGAAATCCATCGTCTATCCGCCTTCGCATTGCGGGAATTGCAATAAGAAAATCCCATTTTATCTCAACATCCCCATCATCAGCTACATCATCTTGGGCGGGAAGTGTAAGTATTGCTCGGCTAAGATACACTGGCATCATCTTTTAATTGAGATTATCACGCCGCTGATCTTGATCGGGCTATTTCTGCAATATGGCTTGGGAATTCTCTTTTTTAAGTATGCAGTGCTCTGCCTTTTTATGATCCCGATCTTCTTCATCGATGCATTCCATCAGATCATCCCGCATGTGCTGTCCATCCCGCTGATTCCTTTGGGATTGATCTTTGCCTATATCCCACGCAGTGATGTCTCGCTAATCTCTTCATTGATCGCTGCCGTCATCATCTTTGCCTTCCTTTTGCTCTTGGCTTATGCCTATAGATTTGCGCGCAAACAGGATGGCTTGGGTGGAGGTGATATCTGGCTATTTACCGGAATTGCAGCGTTCTTCGGCCTTATCAGCCTGCCCTTCATCGTCTTGATCTCCGCACTTTTGGGGATACTATATTTCATTATCTTCGTGAGAAACAAAGATCAAGGCTTTGCTTTTGGGACATTTATCGCCTTCACGGTGGTCTTGTGGTCGCTCTTGGGCGCTGAGAGAATCTTGGATGTGATCCCCTATATATAAATCTTTTTCACATGAATAAAGGAGTCTTCGAGATGGCTGAGACTCCTTTTTTTATTCTGAAAATCTATTATGAACTGTCAGGAAACGTCAGCCAATTTTGATAGTTTCAGGCCTCTTTTCCACCCCTTCCTTACTGGGTTCTGGTCATGATATGGTCATGATGTGGTCATGAGCATGAGCATATCATGAGCGCACGCTAAGCGGAAACCAGTAGGTAAGGAGTGGGTGGACAAGGCTTTGCCTGTTCAAAGCTCTTATTCGTAATAGAAAAGTTCCTGCTCGTCGTTGAGCCAGCTATAGCGGACTTGACCGATGAAGACTGTGTGATCACCGCTCTTGATCTGGCTGATGATCTCGCATTCAAAACAGGCAAGCGCATCTTTTAGCACCGGCAACTTCCTCAGCTTTCCGGGGAAATACTCAATTTTCCCTGCCGTGAATTTGTCTATTTCCCTGCCGCTCTTTGAGCCGGCAAGCCTCATGAGTTCATTCATCTCTTTGCCGGGGAAAATAAGATTGAAATAGCGCTTATCCATGAGGCAATCGTGGGTATAGCGCGGGTGTCCGACGGAGATTGCAAACATTGGCGGATCGATTGAGGTGCGCATAAACCATTCTGCTGTCATGATGTTGTGATTTCCGTCCGGCTTTTCGCTCACGATCAAAACGCTTTTTGAAGGTAGCCGCGTTTTCATATATGCTTTGGGCATTTCTATTTGTTTCATCATTTCTTTCTCCTAAAATTGCTCTTGATAATAAACAAGATAAAGCGTTTTGCCAACATCACTAATGCTTTCTTATTCATACATTTTTGCAGTGCATAAATCCACGAGACTGTTCAACAGATGAGTCATATATTCCAGCCAGTTGCATCTTTGTGTAAGCAAAAAACTGGGCGGAATACCATATTTAAACCTTCAATCTCAAAATTGACATGAGCCATTTTAAGA
>Ga0172382_10011760_pt1 | contig 11528 bp, 7 predicted proteins | sample Leawel138RmetaG_FD_122245 | JGI IMG/M metagenome (GOLD analysis project Ga0172382, IMG submission 122245) | Leachate microbial communities from a municipal landfill in Southern Ontario, Canada - Leachate well 138R metaG | ecosystem: Engineered > Solid waste > Landfill > Unclassified | place...
CACGAGGGGCGCGCCGACCGAAAGCTGGTCGCCGCTGCCGACCGCCAGGACCTGGTCGATCGTGATTTCCGCTCCGATGTCCGCCGGTATCTGTTCTATTTTCAGTTTTTGGCCGGCAGCGACGCGATACTGCTTGCCGCCGGTTTTTATGACCGCGTACATGGATTTGACCTCTTGAAATTCCGTCGCTAAATAACGGATGGATACCGCGACGAACCCGATATGATAGCTGTCTTCCAGGGACCGGGCAAGATGGCGACAGCATGGCTCGATCGGACGATCGCGCGGGCGCCGTCGGACAGGCCGAAACTGCGCTTGCCGCTACAATGCCCACGCGCATGAAACCCGCCGAACTCTTCCCCGTACTGGCGAGCGACCTCGCCGACGTCGATGCCGTCATCCGGGCGCGCCTGCGCTCGGACGTGGCGCTCATCAACACCATCTCCGAGTACATCATCGGGGCTGGCGGCAAGCGCATGCGCCCGGTCATGGTGCTGCTCACCGCCCGGGCGCTCGGCTACCAGGGGCGCGACCATCACCTGCTCGCCGCGGTGGTGGAGTTCATCCATACCGCCACCCTGCTGCACGACGACGTCGTCGATGAATCCGCCCTGCGCCGCGGCCGGGACACCGCCAATGCGGCCTTCGGCAACGCGGCGTCCGTCCTGGTGGGCGACTTCCTGTATTCGCGCGCCTTCCAGATGATGGTCGAGACGGGCCGGATGCGGGTGATGTCGGTGCTGGCCGACGCCACCAACACCATCGCCGAAGGCGAGGTCCTGCAGCTGATCAACTGCAACGATCCGGACGTCGACGAGGACCGCTACCTGCAGGTGATCCGCTACAAGACGGCACGGCTGTTCGAGGCCGCCGCCCAGCTCGGCGCCATCCTGGCCGATGCCCCGACCCCGGTCGAGGAGGCCGCCGCCGCCTACGGCCGGCACCTGGGTACCGCCTTCCAGCTGATCGACGACGTCCTCGACTACAGCGGCGTCACCGGCGACATCGGCAAGAACGTCGGCGACGACCTGCGCGAAGGCAAGGCCACCCTGCCCCTGATCCATGTCATGGCGCACGGCACCGCGTTCGAGCGCGGCCTGGTGCGCGAGGCCATCGAGCGCGGCCACACCGACAACTTCGACCCGATCCTGGCGGCCATCGAACGCACCGGGGCGCTTGAGTACGCGCGCACCCTGGCCGAGCGTGAGGCCGGCCTCGCCCGCGAGGCGGCCGACCGGCTTCATCATGGGGCAAGCACTTCCGCCTACCGGGACGCACTGCTATACTTTACGACTTACTCGGTTTCGCGCGATCGCTGATCGCCGCAAATTCCGGGTGCGCCAGGGTCCGTCGTCAGGCGGGCTTTTGCATGTCGGGGTGTAGCTTAGCCTGGTAGAGCGCTACGTTCGGGACGTAGAGGCCGGAGGTTCGAATCCTCTCACCCCGACCACGAAATCGTTGCCCAGCAACGGTTTCCAAGCCCCTGGCACAGGGGCTTTTGCATTTCTGGCGTACCGAATGGCAATCGAATGGCAATTTCACGCCCTTCGTGCCACTGACGCGCTGTGGTGGATAAAACGCCTTCCCTAGACCTTGCTCCACAACTGACGGAGCAAACGTCATGGCGTCCATTGAGAATCGTTCTCGAATCCGGGTCGCGGTCCAAAACCGGCCCGACCTCAGCCGCACTTTCCCCAACAACCGCCCCAAGGCCGTCACAGCCTACGTGGCCCAGCTCAAGGCTGAAGGCTTCAAGCCCCGGCGGTCGAGCCTCGACGACAGCTACGCGGTCCGTATCCGGCAAGTTGGCTATCCCGACCAATGCCTGTTCGCCACCTCGGAGCAGGAGGCCATCGACATCAAGCAGCGGATTGAGTCCGAGCGCCGTCAGGGCTTGTTCGTGGACTACGGCAAGGCGCGGCAGGTGACTTTCGGCGACCTCCTGGCGCGCTACTTGCGCGAAGAGTCGCCCCGTCACAAGGGCTTCCAGATTGAGGGATACATCATCAATCCCATTCTGGAGGACGCCGGCCTGCCGCGAGTGGATATCGCCGAGGCATACGCGTCCCATCCGAATCCCCATCCCTGCCACGCAGGCAAGAAGTTCCCCAAGCCAAGCGGCAAGAGAATGCGCACGCCGTCGCCGATGTCGTGCTTCGTGCGGAAATCCTTCGCCGACCTCCTGCCAGTCGACTTCAACGACTATGTCGACGACCGTTGCCAAGACCTTGAGCCGTCCACAGTTGCCCGAGAGCTCGATGTCTTCTCCGCGGTCTGCCGCATGGCAATCGAGACATGGCGCATACCCGTCGCGCAGAATCCGATGAGCGGCGTGAGGCGCCCCAGTTTTTTCAACGAGCGCGACCGCCGCCTGAAGGGCGACGAAGAGCAGCGCTTGCTCGATGCGGCTCGCGCTGAGGACGCGAAGCAGTCCATTGCCGCACGGCTGGAGGAACTGATGAGCGAGGAACGGGCAGAGTCACTCGCAGCCGGCACTGTCTATCAACGCAAAGCCATCATCAAGGCGGCGCGGGCCAAGTATCAGACCGTAGCGGAAGCCTCTTATCAGAATGTTCCGCTCATGGAGACCTTCGTCCACTTCCAGCTTATGACGGGAGCCCGACGCGGCGAAGCGCTGTCATTAACGTGGGACCACGTCGACTTCGTCAACCAATCAGCATTCCTTCCGGAGACCAAGAACGGCAGGTCCCGAAAGTTGGCCCTTCGAACGGACCTGATTGAACTGCTCAAGCTGATGCCGCGGAGCGCGGACCGTGTCTTTCCAATGAGCGTGGATGCTCTGCGCAAGGCCTGGGCGCGCATCTGTGAAGCCGCCGAGCTGGTCGGCGAGGATGAACTGCACATCCACGACCTTCGCCATGAGGCGATTTCCCGCGTCGCGGATGCCGGCGCGCAACTGCCCGGCGGTATCTCGCTTGTCGACCTGCAGGCTTTCAGTGGACATCGCGACACCAGGATGCTGCTGAGGTATACGCACCTGTGCACTCCCAGCCTGGCGAAGCGCCTCGACCAAGCGTTCGCCGACAAGGCACAGACCACGACGCATCGAGGCCGCCGTCGTCTGGCGATGGGCGCATCCGTAACCATGGAAGATATCTGCAACGTGGATACCGCGGCTCAGGAGAACGCTCCCGGTACGGTAGCGACGTCACAGGAACCCGACGTGAACGTCAGCCCTCTTCCCGACAATGTGGTGCCGTTCCGCCGACCTCACGAAGGCTGAAGAGCGCCGGAAAAAAGAAGGCGCCTCGCGGCGCCTTCCTCCCCCCTACGGGGCTGCAGTCGTTTTTTCGAATCCGGAATGACCCGGAAGCGGGCGCGGGGAGGCGCCGAATCAGAGTTCCCCAATGGCCTCGTGGTCGCATAGAGCGTTCAATCCATGGCCTACGACGTATAGCAACATGCCTCACGCGCTACGACTGCGCACTTCATGCATGGTCCTTGATGTCGAGCCGACCCAGACCAAGGGCTCTCGCAGGTCGACCGCGACCATCTTGACGCTTCGCTCCAACATCGTCCGCTCTCCAAGAGAGCGTCCTCCCCAGAGGGAATCCGCCGCCAGCAGCAGACGTCGCTCGTGATTCAGGGAACGGTCGTAGACGAAGACAATCCCGCCTAGCCTGACCCTGCCGTCGGTTGATAATGCCGTGCCCACTAGCGTTGCCGCTCGCAGGGCCTTCTCGATTTCGGCACGCGCCTTGGGCGCTGCCTCCTGCTCGACCAGCTCGACCGCCACGGAGTCGTCGCGCGCGTCGCGCTGCCATACAAGTCCGTCCGGTAGTTTGCGCAACGCTCTCGCAACCTTGTCGATGGAGAACGGCAGCTCGCGCCGAAGGATGTGGTACTCGCCGGCGACTTGGCTTCCGGCAACCTGGCGCTCGATGAGATACCTGGTCGCCAGCGTCCGGTGGAAAAAGGTCGGCCCGGAGACGCTTGACAGGTCCATGGTGTGTCGCGCAGGTATTCCGCGCAACTCAAGCCACGCGGCGCCAGCACGCGTCAAGCAAAGGCTCGTCGAGCCCAAGGCATTGCGTCGCTCCAGAAGCAAACCCTGAGCCACCAGGCGCCGGACGGTTCGCCGACACACCTGCTCGCCGTAGCGCGCTGAAGGCCAGACGGCGCGCGACAGCTCGGCGATGCGGACGTGTCCATACGCGGCAACCGTCCTCATGCACCCCAGTTCGTTCGCACGAGCGACCTCTCGGCCACAGCGGTTTGCCCGAGGACGCTGCATCCGCGACGCAGCAGGCGCGGATGAGCGCCCGGCCGACGTCAAGAGGCAAGCCAAGTCTGCATTAGAAAGTCGCATCGCTGCTCCAGAAGGTGAACCTCGTGTAGCGACGCCTGGTTCACTACCGGCAGCTCAATAGCACCTCGGCTGGGAGACAGCATTCGCGCAATGACGCGAACGAATAAACACGTCCTCTAGACGGTAGGAGCGCGACAACTCCGTGGCGCTCCGATGCGGCAGGAGCCGCGACATAGGACCTTTTTGTATGAACGGATTTATCCCCAAAAGCGCCTTGGCCAACGAGTTGGGCATCTCGATTCGGACCCTCGAGAACTGGTGCAGCAACCGCGGCTTCCCGAAGCCCCGGCGACTGCTTGGCAGCCGCCTTGTTTTCTTCGACGTTGCCGAGGTCGCAGAGTGGCTCGAAAAAACCTTGCGTGCGGAGGGTCAGCAATGAAACGGGTCCGCAATCGCATTCCGTGCGACCGAAACAATCGTTGGTATGAGCGCTATGGCAGTGGCGGGTATTTTTGCCTACCGCGCGACCTGCTCTTCTCGATGGTCGACCTCGTCGACAACGCCACCGTGTACGTCTACCTTGCAGCCGCCAGCTGCCATTTCGAGGGCAACACGACGTTCGCCGGCCCCTACATTGCCAAGTTGACCGGCAAGGACCAAAGTGCCGTTCGCGGCCACCTGGCGGACCTCGAAACCTTGGGCCTTATCGCCCGTGAGCCCCTCGGGCGCGGCTACAAGATTCTTTTCGAATGCCCGACCCGGGCGCGCATCAAGGAGGGCGCTGCCGTACTGGCGAAGAGGAAGCGGGAAGCGCTGGAGCGACGCAAACGAGCCAAGAAAGGCAATGCGACACCGGCCGTCGAAGTGTCGCAGCTGCTGCCGGTCGACGAGCTACCGTATATGGACGAAATCTGGAGCGACGAGTAGCTCCGCCGTGGGCGCCACGAGCCGGACCGGCGCCCCTCCTCCAATCCTTGGCAAAGGGGGCGCGCAGCGCCCCTTCCTCCTATTCAACCGAACTGCGCAGCTCGGTACGAAGGAGCATCACGCGGGGTGTGGCTACCCGCTGGGTCGCTTGTTCTTTGCTTATCTGAAGACGTGTTTGTCAGGGATTACGGTTCCGAGAACTTTTCTGCTGGGCAGGCTCTCCCGAGGCCTTCCTTTGGATAACTTCTTCTTTGGGGATTACTTCTTATTAGTGGTGCATCGCATGGCGGTCGCCTCGACCCGGATGCATCAACCCGGCAGCGACAACCGGGAGGCCGTTATCCGGTTACCGGATAACGGATGCCACGACCAGGAGACCGTTCATGCAGCTATCGCCACCTTGAAGCCGTCCAGCAGCTTCAAGAGGTCCGGTGGCTGGCGTACAAGATGGTAGGACCAGCGTCCAAACCGGCCATCGTTGTTGACGGCATTGCACCAGCGGTGCGCTGCGGCGGCTTTGACTTCGGCATCGCCGGTCTGCCCCTTGATTTCGACAATCAGGCGCTCTCCGTTGATTAGCTCGACGATGAAGTCGGGCAGATAGCGGCGGCGCACGCCGTCCTTGCGGTACGGCACGACGAAGCCCAGATGGTCGTTCTTGACCCAGCAACGAACCGCTTCGTGCGCATCCAGCGCCGTCGCGGCAGCCTGTTCCCACGTCCGGGTATCGGCCACCATCGCGTTCAGGTGACACTTCTGCGCCGGCCACGGCTGGCGTCCGGTGAAGAACTCGACATGCTGCGTCGAACGCTCGCCGGCTGGTCCCGGTGCGATGATGGGTCGCTCCTGCGTCTTGCCGCTCTCGTCCACCGGCACCAGCGAGTCGAACAGGATGCCCACCGCCTGTTGGAAGTAAGGATTCAACGCAACATCCTGCGGCTCCCGGTTGCCTGACAGCTTCAGCTTCTCGGCCAGGAACCTCGTCGTGTAGCCGAGCAACTGCGGGAAAAGCCTGTGGGTCGGGATGACGTCACCGCGGTCGGCCAACCATTGCAGCGTAAGCACCTTGGCCATGGTGAACGCCACCTGCTGTACCCGCACCCTCGCACGCCACTGGTCCAGATTCACCACCCCTGCAGTACCCGGCCCATACGCGGCGAGAGCGCCATCCCGTGTCGTGAGTCCCATCATCAGCGTCACGTCCGGGACCGTCATCGGGTCCAGCACCAGTGTCGGCACCTTGGCCCAATCCATTGTCAGGCGCATCACCCCGGGGTCGGTGTAGCCCTCGACGACGGGGAAGCTCAGCTCGAACTGCGCTTTGTCCGGGACCGCGTAAATCTGATTGGCAGGCGGCGATGGCACCTGCTGTGCTCCACCCTCTACCTTGAACGGGATGAGTTCGAACGGCACGCCGAAGACCTTGGCCGTCTCCTCTCGAAAACGGCCTGTCAATTCGTCAACCGCGTAGGATGTTCGTCGCAGCGCACGGCCGACCACCTGCTCACACAACAACTGCGAGCCGAAGGGCCGTAAGCCAACAACGTGCGTCACTGTCGTGGCATCCCATCCCTCGGACAGCATCGCCACGCTGATGATGCAGCGCACGTCGCGTCCTGGCGGCACGGTGGCATCGATGGTCACCAAGCCACTCTCATCTCCCTCCATCGCTTTATGGTTATGCTTGTCCACCACCGCCGCGTACTCCTCCGGCACCTTGCCGCCGGGCCAAGTGGTCTTGCCGATGGTCTCCAGCACGAACCGAAGGCGTCGCGCCTCATCGTTCTTGCCACCGCCCTCGGCGATTTCCTCAGCCACCTTGCTGTCGACCCGGACCGTCCATTCCCGACCGGATGCATTGCGGAACTGCTCGGGGGCAGCGCCATAATCGGCCTTGCCATTGGCAAGCCAGTCGAACAGCTCTTTGGCGAGCGCCGTGTCTCGGCACACGATGATGAAGACCGGCGGCACATTGGTCTTGCGGTGCCCTGCCTGGTACTGCGTCTGCCACTCTGCGGCGGTATTCCGCCACTCGTCGGCAAGCTGGACGATAGGTTGCGTCGCATAGCGCATCAGCACGTCCGGCGTCAGCTTGCCAGTGTGGCCCTCTTTCTCGGCAATCTCCTGCACCCACCGCCACACATTGAAGTAAGCCGGCACCTCAGTGCCGCTGATGTCCTGCGTGGGCAGTTGCGGAATCTTCACCAGCCCGGCCTCGATGGCCTCCAACAGGCTGAAGTCGGATACCACCCATGGGAAGGGCTTACCTACCTCGTTACCACTGCCCTGAATGAAGAAGGGCGTGGCCGATAGGTCCACGCACAGGCGGATGCCATTGCTGCGCCCGCCCAGAGCCTTATTGATGCGGTCGAGCCCCTCTACCCACACCGTGGCCTCGCGAGCATCGAACTCGGCTGTCTCCTCGTCAACCGCGAACACGTCCTCCGCATCGAGCTTGCCACGTCGGTAGGCGTGGTGGGCCTCGTCGTTCATCACCAGGATGGCCGAGCTGCGCCCCTTGCGATTGCCGAACACGCGGCGCAGGAACGCCGCGTCGCTCTCGTAATAGCGCACCTCCCTGACTTCGAAGCCGCTCAGCGTGCCCTTCGCGTCGCGCAGCTCGCGCAGGATATCGAACGCGCCGGTCAACGCTTGCTGGCGGATGTCGGCTTCGCTCAACTTGTCCCGCCCCCCGAGCTTTACAACGCGCATCTTCTCGACCGGCATGCCTCGCTTCACCACCCTGGCTGACGTGCCGTTCACATCGGTCAACTCACGGCGTTCCAGGTTGTGCCAGTTGGTGATGAAGACGTCGCCCTTGCGCAGGTCGGGCATGCGGTGCAACGGCACCAGTTGCCGAGTGCGGTACAGGCTCAGTTCATCCAAGTTAGGGTCAAGCTCCCGCAGGCGGTCCCGTATAGTGACGTTTGGGCAGACGATAAGCACCGTGTCCGAATAGACCGCCGCCTGCGGCTGCGCCACCTTGTTCAGGATGGACCACGCCGTCAGCATGCCCATCACCGTGGTCTTGCCCGAGCCGGTCGCCATCTTGAGCGCGTAGCGCACGAAGGCCTTGTACCCCTCTGCCTTTGCGTCGTCGCCCGGCTCATCGCTGGGCACGATGACGCCCTGCCTGAGGTCGTTTGGCCCTTCGACGAGAAACAGCACCGTCTCCACGGCTTCGAGCTGGGCAAAGAACAGCCGCTGTGCCCGGTCGGGCGAGCGCCACAGTTCCAGCAGTTCCCGCGTTACCTTGGTTGCCCCTGCGTAATCGCGCTCCCGCCAATCCTTGAGCCGCTGGCGAATCAGGTTCGCCAGGTCCAGCAGATACTCCTCGCCTTTCGAGGCGTCATCGAGCAGAGACTGCTGCGCCTTGGTCTTGCGCCCCCGCGCCGCGCGCTCGGGCACCCGGAAGAAGTAGCTGGCCAGACGCCGCCCCGGCCGCTTCTCGGGCTGCTTGGCGGCTTCGATGTGCCAATGGTGCTCCGGCTCATCGTAGGGCGAATTGATGATGGGCTCTTCGACGGCGTTGATTTGGCTCATCCCGACGCCTCCAGCACGCGCATCAACTCATTTCCGCGCTCGTCGATAACTTTGACGGCGACTCGCTGCTTCTGCCCCAAGACGAAGGGTTCACTGGCCGTGCCGGCCAGATGTGACCACACCGACGGGTCGAATTCGGCCTTCAACGACTTCTGCATGTTGTCCCACGCCGCTGTCTTTGGGAAGAAGACTTGGGTAGCGTAAAAGCTCAGACCGTCATAGTCTGTGTCCAGCATCCACGCCGGCATACTCCGGCCCTCGATTGACTCGTGCTCCATCGTGTCCGGATTGAAGACGTCGAGCCCTAACAGCTCGACCTCGTACAACGCTGCGCCGTCGTCGTTTCTCTTGCCGGTCTTGCGCAGCACGGCATCCGGTAGACCGGTAACCGAGAAAATCTCGCTCGCCCGAGTGGTCTTCAACAGGTCGGACATCACCACATCAGGCGTGACAGTCACATAGGTACAGGGCACGCGGAGCTTCGCACGGTCTTCCAACAGCTCGCGCGCCTTGGCTTGGATGGCGAAGCCGAAGAAGTATAGATGCGGAAACTTCAGGAAGTAGGCTTCGCGCGCTGCTTCGAACACAACATCGGATGAGATGGCGCCGTGCTCTGGGCCGAAGACTACGGCGATGCGGTTGCCCTCGGCGTCCGCACCCTCGGCATGCAGCACATCGCTGTCAAGCATGCGACGAATGTCGGCCAGCACCAATTCCCGGTTACCCGGCAACCGAAGTGTTCTCGACTGGCGCAGAACCTGAGTCATGCGCTCGATATGAATCGCCGCTTGGCCGTAGCGCGCGGCAGGCTCAGCAACTGGCAAGCCTCCGCCAGCCGAATCGCCCCGCTGGCGCAAATCGTCGACAACTTGGGCTGGCGCCATGGTTGCTTCTACGACGAAAGGGCCCGCAACCCGAGTAACCTTGTCAACGATTTCAGGGTTGTCCACCAGTATTCGCGTAGCTGGTTGTTCCTCCTTTGCTATCGAGCTGAGCGTTATATGTGGAATCAACCCTCCACGCTCTTCGCCCTTGCGATTCTGACTCCGTCGGAAAACAAACCCTTCTTCCGGGCCAGCTTGAGGGTCTTTCAGCTCGTAATAGGGAAACACAGCGGTTAGAATTCGTTGGCGCGCCAATGCAAGTGGAACGCGTGAAGTATCGCAAGTAATCCAGCGACGCCCCCAATGCTCAGCCACATACGCAGATGTTCCTGACCCACAAGTCGGGTCGAAAATGAGGTCGCCTGGGTCCGTGCACATTAGCATGCATCTTTGGATGATTTTCTGGTTTGTTTGAACCACATACGATTTACTGCCTGCATCGAAACCCCATTTGGTATCTGTCCAGTTGTTGTTTATTGGAACAAGAGGGTTCCAGTCAAGATACAAGAAGTAGGCGAGGCTCTTGTCGCGAGCGATTAGGAGTTTTTTCTCTGCCAACTTCTGCATTCCTCGGAGGCCCACCTTCCAGTGATTATTGGGACCTGGACTGTATAGCTCTCCTTCGAACAAGAACGGCTTGCTTCCTTCTGGGCTTGCCCCGGACGATGTGAGCGGACCGTACCGAAATGCTCGTCCATCAGGAGGAAGAGGCGATTGACCCAACGTCTCTTCTTTGGTCATGGGCCGGAAGCTTCCGTCAGCCAAATGAATGTATTTATACTCGCCGGCTCCATCTGAGCCCAGAGTCTTAGGTCGATATAGCTGGCGGTACTTTATGTTCCCTTTGTCTTTAGCGTACCAGACAACATAGTCACCGGCCCTAGATATTGTATCGCTCGGAAAACCACTGGTTGTAACATAAGAAATTACCGAGATAAAATTCTCAGCACCAAACACTTCATCAAGAATCTCTCTGACATAATGAAGATTTCTATCTGATATTTGTACAAAAACGCTTCCAGAGGTTGCAAGCAAATCTCTAGCAAGCTGCAGACGGTCCCTGAGATACGTCAGATACGAATGAAGCCCCAGTTCCCATGTGTCTCGGTAAGCCTTAACCATTTCCGGCTCACGAGTCATCTCATCGTCTTTATTTGAATCATCTAGCTTCGGCTTGCGGACGAATGGTTGGAAATTTGAACCAAACTTGACGCCATAGGGCGGGTCCATATACACCATTTGCACCTGACCACCCAAACCTTCGAATTCCAGCAACGAATTCATAATCTGCAAGCTATCACCGAGAAGCATCCGGTTCTGCCACGGACCCTTGTGCTCGTAGGCGTCCAGCTTGTCAGTGACATCGAGCCCGCTGTCACCGAACATGTCCAACGTCGTGCCCTTCGCCTTGCGGCTCTTGATGCCTTCGAGAATGGCCTTAGTCGAGTGCCGCTCATGCACAAACAGCGGCACAGTCGGCACCTCGATTTGATGACGCTCCGCCTTTCCGGCCCAATTCAGGAAGGGCTGAGAAAGCGACTTCAGGAGGTCCGCAGCGCCCTTCAGCGACTGCAGCCGCACACCTCCGCCAACCCACACCTGGGGCTCTGCGAACACCGCTGCGTCCCCCTCTGTTGCGCAGCGCTGCACCAAACCAATCAGCCACTCAGCCAAGTCGCGCTCTCGGTTTTCGTCCCAACTCAGGGCCGGGTCCAGGCTACTGTCGTAGCGGTATGTCTTGGGCGGCTTTCTCGCCGTGAAATGGTCCTGCACGCCCACATTGAACCGCCCCGGGTTTGAAGGAGGCGGATTGGTTTTAGTCAGGCCGCAAGCGGCTGACCGACGAGATTGCGATAGTAGTGGTCTTCAGCTTCCTCTGGGGTGATGTAACCGATGGGCTCGAG
>Ga0172382_10011761_pt1 | contig 11527 bp, 7 predicted proteins | sample Leawel138RmetaG_FD_122245 | JGI IMG/M metagenome (GOLD analysis project Ga0172382, IMG submission 122245) | Leachate microbial communities from a municipal landfill in Southern Ontario, Canada - Leachate well 138R metaG | ecosystem: Engineered > Solid waste > Landfill > Unclassified | place...
AATTCGTTATAAATTAATTAACCGCAAGATGAATACCGAGTATGTTAATTATCTTAAAGTAAACTCCGATATTGATTTTCAAAGTGCAAATATTCATTATGATATAACGCTTAGAATTAACCGTAATATGGAAGATGATTCGGTTGGAAAAAGAAATCAAGATTTATTTGAGAGAATGAAAGATTTACGCGACGGAATAAGAAATTATAAAAACAGTTCCTTCATGCGTGATATGGCAAGTTATCCACCAGTTAGACCACCGATTATGCGGACGAATATCTTAATGAAAAACTTAGAGTTTTCGCAATGTTATGATTTATGGTTGTTTTTAGATTCAGTGGATAGAATCGGTTATGAAGTTGACGTGTTTGAACGCGATGTTGATTTTGATGAAGAATATGTTAAACAAATCGAAAATACAATGATGGTGCTTTATGCGACTGTCGCTAATAATCAAATTGATGAATTTGCTTTATCGCATGATAAACCCTTTACTTATAGAAAAGAAAAAACTCCAAGAGTTTTAAAAAAGTTAGATAAAGATCAATATATTGAGGCAGCTGAGTATCTAATCGATGATCAAAGTTTAAACCAATACTTTTTAGATCAAATTCGTAAAGATAATATTACCCGTTATGAATCATTAGTTGAAGCGGGAATTCCTAAGGAAGCTTCAATTGAAATGGTTCATAAGAAATTATTAGAAATCGCTGATGGTGCTTTTAAAGACTTTTTAAATTACACTTTTAATCCAGATGATGAAAAAGATTTAGATAAGAAAATTGAAGTGCAAAATGAAGTTTTAAAAGTTTACCGAGGAGTTGAGAAAGTTAAACGGGCTAACTTAAAAGACTTGGAAACTGAAAAAGCTTTAGCGATGTTAAATTACAATAACTTAAAAGAAGAACAAAAAGCAATTATCGCTAAGAAGAAAGCAGCTATAGAAAGACGTAAAGCTGAAGAAAGAAGAATTGAGTTACAAAGAAAGAAAGCTGAAGCTCAAGCTAAAGCTGCTAAGAAGAAGAAAATTGACCGAGCTAAAGAGTTGTTAGAAAAAGCTGAACGGGCTCGGAGATTAAAAAATCAAGAATAAATAAAAAAAGAGGTGATCAATGATGAAAAAACGGTTTGTTCTATCGCTTAGTGCGTTAGTAGCTTCCGCCTTGCTTTTCATTGGCACCTCTTTTGCTTGGTTTGTAGTTTCTACACAAAATGATATTGGTGAATTTAATCAGAGTTTATATGGTGTATACTATGATTTAAATGGTGATTTGGTAGAAGAAGTAAATATCTATCCAGAGCTAGAATTGGTTAATAATCCAGTTACTATCGCTAACTCTTCAACAAACAATCTCTTTTTGAGAATTAAAATCGAATACACTAAAGTTGAACTTAACTTTTTAGGTGGTGGTAGTTATTCTACTACCAATTTAGGTTTAGTTGGTTATAGTGGAGCAATCGATGCGGATAATCATTTGATTGTGATAATGGATCCTTTATTTGATTATGACAGTGATGGGTATTGGTATTACGATGGTGAGATTGCAAATGATGGTATAAGTGTTGAATTGTTAAATTCGATTTATTATGATGGAACTAAATCAAGCAATGAATACGCAAGTGAAGAAATTACTGTGAAAGTCACTATTGAAGTCAGAGATGCGTTAAAAGTGCCTTGGGCGCCTTTAGCGACAATGATAACTGTTGGATAGGGTTTAAAAGAATGAGAAAAGTATTCAAAAAAAGCTTACATTATTTGCCACTAGTTTTAATTCTAGTAGCTACTATACTGATTGGAATTTTAGGTATCTCATTGAAAAACAATGGTGTACCTAATATTTTTAATCGTGCTATGTTTTATGTAAAAACACCTTCAATGGAACCTGAAATTATGAAGGGTGACTTAATTTTTGTTAACTTAGGAGAAACAGAATATTTTCCTGGTGATATTATCAGTTTTAGAAAAAGCGATGAACAAAACGTAATTATCACCCATAGGATTGAGACTATTGGTGGTGGTTTAGTCACCACTAAAGGTGATGCTAATAATTTCTCCGAAGATTGGGAAAAGAACTTTTCTACTGATTTAATTATCGGAAAATACATTGGTAAGTCGGCCATTTTAGGTTCAGTATATGAGGTTATGTTTGAAAACAGTATCGATGTATTATTCATACTTATCATTGCGATATTTTTATTAATAGGTATTTCTGAGTTAAAGAATATTATCAATTTAATTACAGAAAAAAATAAGCAAGAACAAGAAAAAGAAAAACAAAAACTAATTGAAGAAGAATTAGAGAAGTTAAGGAGCGAGAAGAAAAAGTGAGAGCAATTATCCTAGCAAGCGGCTCCCAAGCTAATGCGACATATCTAGAAATCAGTGGTGAGAAGGTATTAATCGATTGTGGGTTAAGTTACCGACAAATGGTCTATCGATTAAATGAACACGGAAGAGATTTATCTGGGCTTAAAAGTGTTTTTATCACTCATGAACATGCTGATCACATCCAAGGTTTACGGATGTTAATAAAAAATCATCAACCAACAATTTATCTAAGCCAAGGAACATTTAATGGTTTAGATAAACGCTATCTTGGTGAAATTAATCCCGAGTATTTCCAAATTGTAAAACCATTGGAAACCTTAGATTTAAGCGGTTTTAAAGTTATTCCCTTCGCGACATATCACGACTCGCAAGAACCATTAGGATACAGATTTTTCGAAAACGAAAAATCACTGGTTTACTTAACTGATACCGGGTATTTTCCCATAAAAGAGTATCCGACGCTTCAAGATGCTGACTGCTATATTATTGAAAGCAACCATGAAGTGGAAATGCTTTTAGAAAGTGCTAGGCCTTGGCAGTTAAAAAGAAGAATATTAGATGATCAAGGACATTTGTCAAATGAAGACAGCGCTAATCTTTTACTTAGTTTAATTGGTGAGAGAACTAAAAAGATTGTCCTAGCGCATCTTTCTCGAGAATGCAACTTGGAATCCTTAGCGTTAGAAACCCACAAGAAGGTTTTTTATGATCAAGGCGTTGATATTTTACAATACGAAATCTGCGCTGCAAAACAAAATCAAACCACAGAAGAAATCATCATCGAATGATTTTTTCTTTTTTTTAAGTTAAAATAGCAATTGTCTTTAAAGGCTTTTTAAGGTATAATTAAATGTGGATAATCTGCTAACATTTTTAGCAAAATATAAATAGGAGGAATATATATGGCAACAAAAAAAGTATTTCAGTCAATGGATGGTAACCAAGCTGCAGCCTATACGGCTTATGCTTTTACTGAAGTAGCTGGTATCTATCCGATTACTCCATCATCACCAATTCCAGAACATGTTGATCAATGGGCAGCTGAAGGCAAGAAAAATCTTTTCGGCATGCCAGTTAAAGTTGTAGAAATGCAATCAGAAGCTGGTGCTGCAGCGACAGTACATGGTTCTTTAATGGCGGGAGCTTTGACGACGACCTTTACGGCATCACAAGGTCTTTTATTAAAAATTCCTAACATGTATAAAATCGCCGGTGAACTTTTACCGGGAGTAATTCATGTCGCAGCGCGTTCAATCGCAGCACATGCATTATCAATCTTTGGCGATCACCAAGATATTTACGCAGCTAGACCTACCGGTTTTTGTATGTTAGCTTCAGGTTCTGTACAAGAAACTATGGACCTAGGCGGTATTGCTCATTTAGCCGCAATCAAGTCTTCTTTACCTTTCATTCATTTCTTTGACGGGTTTAGAACTTCACATGAGGTTAATAAAATTGAAGTAATGCCTTATGAAGTATTCGATCGCTTATTGGATAAAGAAGCGGTTAAAAAGTTTAGAGCTAGAGGACTTAACTCAACAAACCCAAGAATTATGGGTACGGCTCAAAATGATGACGTCTACTTCCAAGCAAAAGAAGTTCAAGAAAAATACTATCGTCCAGTTCCTGATATCGTAAATGAATACATGCAAGAAATCTCTAAAGAAACTGGTAGAACCTATAAACCTTTTAATTATTACGGAGCTAAAGACGCTACTAGAGTAATCGTAGCTATGGGTTCAGCTACAGAAACAATTAAAGAGGTAGTAGATAACTTAGTTGAAGCTGGAGAAAAAGTCGGATTAATTTCAGTTCATCTTTACCGTCCTTTCTCAAGTAAATACTTCTTTGATGTTTTACCTGATACTGTTGAAAGAATCGCAGTACTAGATAGAACTAAAGAAGCTGGTTCTGCAGGTGAACCACTATACTTAGATGTAAAATCAATTTTCTATAACCGTGAAAAACAACCAGCTATTATTGGTGGACGTTACGGTTTAAGTTCTAAAGATACTACACCTTCACAAATCTTCGCAGTTTATAAAAACTTAGAAGAAGAAATGAAAGACAACTTCACCATCGGTATCGTTGATGATGTTATGCACTCAAGTTTAGATGAGTTTGATACTCCTGACGTAGCTGATCCAGCGACTACAGAATTATTATTCTTTGGTTTAGGTAGTGACGGTACAGTAGGTGCAGTTAAAAATGTCTCAAAAATTATTGGTGATTATACTGATCTTTATGGACAAGCTTACGCTTCATATGATTCTAAGAAGAGTGGTGGGGTAACAAGAATGCATTTACGTTTTGGTAAAAACCCAATCCGTTCAACTTACTTAGTAAATAGCCCGCATTTTGTTTCTTGTTCACAAGAAAGTTATCTAACCAGATTTGATTTAATCAAGGGAATAAGAAAAGGTGGAACCTTCCTTTTAGCAACTACAGTAGAAGCTGATAAGATTGAAGAGTTCTTACCAGATAAAGTTAAGAAAATTCTTGCTAAACGCGAAGCTAAATTCTATATCATCGATGCTTATAAACTAGCTAAAGAAATCGGTGAAGTAAAACTAGTTTCAACAATTATGCAATCAGCTTTCTTTAAACTTAATGAACAAATCATGCCTTATGAAAAAGCTCAAGAAGCGATGAAATCTTACGCTAAGAAGTCATTCACTAGAAAAGGTGAAGATATCGTAAAGATGAATTATAAAGCTGTTGATTTAGGCGCAGATGGTTTAGTTGAAGTAGAAGTTAAAAAGTCTTGGGCTGATTTAAAAACTGAAGTAGCGCTTGATGAAGAACGCCCAGATTTCGTTAAGAACATCGCCGATACAGTTAACGCTATCAACGGTTATGATTTACCAGTATCAGCGTTTGAAGGTATCGAAGATGGTCAAATTCCTCTAGGTACAGCACGTTATGAAAAACGTGGTGTAGCTGAAGAAGTTTCAACTTGGATTAGTGAAAACTGTATCCAATGTAACCAATGTGCTTATGCTTGTCCTCATGCTTGTATCAGAGCGATTCTTGCGACTGATGAAGAAGTTAAAAACGCTCCTGTTGAAGCTGACTGGGTAGATGCTAAAGGAAGAGGCTTAGAAGGTTTAAAATACCGGATTGAAGTTTCTGTACTTGACTGTACTGGATGTATGGTTTGTGTTAACACTTGTCCGGCACCAACAAAAGCTTTAAAGATGAGTCCAATTCAAGAACGCATCGAAGCAAAAGAACATGTATTAGCTGACTATTTATACAACGAAGTTCCTTACAAGGGTGAACTAGTTGGTAGAAACACTTATAAAAACACTGTATTCAATCAACCGTTATTCGAATTCAGCGGAGCTTGCGCCGGCTGTGGAGAAACTCCATATATCCGTTTTGCAACTCAGTTATTTGGAGAAAGAATGGTTATCGCTAACGCTACTGGTTGTTCTTCAATCTATGGTGCCAGCTTCCCAGCTTCTCCATACACAACCAACAGTGATGGTAGAGGTCCAGCATGGGCTAACTCATTGTTTGAAGATAATGCAGAATACGGTTTCGGTATGAAAATCGCTCAAGATACTATCAGAGATAGAATTCAAACATTAATCGCTGAAAATCAAGATGAGTTTGAAAATGAGTTAAAAGAATTATTTAACGAATGGATTGAAAACCGTGAAGACGGTGATAAGACCTTAGAATTATTTAAAAAAATAGTTCCATTACTAGAAAAATCTAAAGCTGAAGCTGCTAAACAAATCTTTGAAGTTAAAGAACATCTTGTTAGACAAAGTCAATGGATTATCGGTGGGGATGGTTGGGCTTACGATATTGGTTATGGCGGATTAGATCATGTTATCGCTAATTCTGAAGATGTTAATATCTTAGTCTTAGATACTGAAGTTTATTCTAACACCGGTGGTCAATCATCAAAAGCTGCTAGATCTGGTTCAATTGCTAAGTTTACCGCTGCTGGTAAACCAAGCAAGAAGAAAGACTTAGCTGCTCTAGCGATGACTTATGAAAGTGTTTATGTCGCTTCAATTTCTCACGGAGCTAACGCTACGCAAGTTATGAAAGCGATGAAGGAAGCGGAAAATTATCCAGGTCCTTCACTAATAATCGCTTATTCACCATGTATCGCTCATGGAATTAGTGGTGGTTTAGGAAATTCTCACCAACAAGCAAAACTCGCAACTGAATGTGGTTATTGGCCAACATTTAGATATGACCCAAGAAGAATTGCTGAAGGTAAGAACCCATTACAAATCGATTCTAAAGAACCACAATGGGAAAAATACCATGATTTCTTATTGAGTGAAAATCGTTACCAACAATTAGTTAAAACTAATCCTGAAGCTGCAGAAAGATTGTTACACGCTAACCTAATTGACGCAAAACGTCGTTGGGCAACATATAAACGTATGGCTGCTATGGACTATTCAGAAGTAATCGAATAGGATAAAATAATTAAAAACGTCTCCCGATTTAGATTATGGAGACGTTTTTTTATTACGTAAAACAACCGATTTTAAGAGGGTTTTGTGAAGAACGCGTCGATTAAAGAAAAAAGATTTTAAAAATTGACGTATTTGTTATATAATATACCTTGATACTTAGATTAAAGGAGTAAAAATTTTATGCAATTACACTTAAAAAGAATTACCTCAATTTTGCTTTTGCTAACCTTATCGATAATGTTAGTTGCTTGCAATAATGACAGCACTGAAACTACTACTACCCAAACTACTATTAACTATACTAGACCTGAGATAGCTGACTTCAATGAAGTTTTTTATGGCATGGATAGTTATGATATCACCTATGGAGATATGTATGATTCCTTGATTATTAATGATGGAATCAATCAATTACTGGCTATGGTTGACAATGATTTATTAGCAACTGAAATCGCTTCAGTTACTCAAGCTGAAATTGATGAAAAAATTTTAGAATTAACTTATGGAACTACCGATGAAAGCATCATCGATAGTTTTGGTGAAGATAGAGTTCAAAAACTAACTCAAAACTATGAAGACAATATGTATTTAATGGGCTTTGGTGATAATCACGAAGGTTATTTGCGTCTGCTAATCGCTAGAGAAAAAATCGCTAGAGCGATGATTACCGACGAAACAAATAATGAAGAAACTTGGTATGTCGGTCCTGAACAAATAGCTGATTATTATGCCGATAATTATTTTCAAGATCGATCTTTTATTAAGATTAAATTTTATTCTTCAGCTGACGCTCAAGATGTTATGAATAAATTCAACTTAAAATCCAGGGATCAAGAAATCATATTATATACCGGTGATAAACCGATAGAAGATGTAGCTTCATATGAACTAGATGAAACTAACACTAGAAGTTTGAGTGAAGCAGAGCTGTTAGAAATATTCATTGAAATTTATAACTATGTTTATGAAGGTAGAAAAACACTTTTAAACACTAATGCTGGACTCGGGGAACTTTTAGGAGTTACTGAACTTAAAACTGATTATCAAGATATTAAAGACTATAATAAGAGTTTAGCTGATTTTCTATTCGAAACTTTAAGTGCTTATGGAACTGATGGATACTATACTTATAAGCCGGTTAAGTATTACTCAAATTCTGACAAAGCATATTACTTAATTATGAATTTAAGCGCTACTGAAGAAGTTGATTTAAGCGATTTCTCTGGTGATAAAGTTGCTTTAGAAAATTTAATCACAAGTGAAATTTATAGTGAAATCGAAACTGATTTAGTTGAAGTTCAAATGTCTTCTCAAGCTTTTGTTACTAGAAGAATGGCAGAATATAGATCTCAAAATGATTTTGAAATCTATGATTTTTATCTAGCGACAGACTATGCTTATCGTTATGATAACGCTTATGAAATGCCAGAAGTTAATAATTCTAATTTATTGGCAAGTTATGGAACTAAGACTATTTCTCACACTGAACTCCTAGCTTATGCTTTAGAAAGAAACCCAGGAATTTATTTAATGTACTCAGCGCAAAATAAGGAAGTTATTAACAATCATTTTGAAAAACTTTATTGTGATGGAGAAGATGTTTGCGAAACGGATTACCTTGAGAATGAATCAGTTCTAATGATGGACCACTTAGCTGCTTATGTAGAAATGAGAACAAACTATCAAACTTCTCAATATGTTGATATTTATAGCTTTGAAGAGTATCAATATTTAGCATATGGAACAATGAGCGAAAGTGATACGATTTATAATTATTATGTAAAGCAAGCTTTACAACCAATATTCATCTTTGATAAAGTTTATAATGATGATTATCAAATTTTACAAAATATTATTCAAATGTTAGAACCTTATTATGATAATTATTTCTCTTTAAAAGCAACTCATCTATTAATCTATGTCGATTTTGATGAAGATGGTGCCGCTGATGATTATTCTGAGTTCTTTGATGAGTTAGTTGACAAGCAAGCTTATGAAACCTTATTAGAAGGTTTTGAGACTGAAATTAGAAATTACCTAGCTTTAGAAGATAATAGTTTCGCTACTTTAGTTGAAACCTATTATGAAGCTGATAGAGATGATGAAGTATGGGGAGAATATAAGCGTTATGGTTTCTATATCATGACGGAAAATTTATCTAGCAAGGGTGATTTAACTTATGTTAACTCGATTGATAAATTTGAAGATAGTTTTACCCTTGCTTTGATTGATCTTTATCAGGATTATCGTTTAGAAGAAAATTCTAGTAAAGACTATTTAATGAATGATAATTTAGTTGAAACTAGCTATGGTAAACATATTGTAAGAGCTGAAAAAGGCGCGAACTTTGATTTCCCATCCGCAGTTGTTGCTGCTAATGAAGAAGATGACAGATTAAATAACAGTGAACAAAAAATCAGTTTTTCTCAATTACAAGTATTGCTAGAACAATATTTTATTGAAAGTGTTAATGAAAATTTAGATTATGAAACTCTCTATGATATTACTGAAATTGAGTTACCCGAAACATTAGAAACAGCTTATAAGATATTTGGAGAAGACTTTATTAAAGCTTTGTTTGTAGTAGGATATTTGAATGTTAATGTTATTGAAAATATTAAAACTGGAGACTATATTAACACTAATACTGAATTAGTTACTGTTGATGAAACAACACTAATGGCTTATATGGAAAGTATCAGTGAAATCTACATGCGTCAAGTGTTCGTCGAATTAGACAAACGCTAAAAAAATAAAAAAAGTGCGGGATTCTTTCTCGCACTTTAAAATTATTTCTTTGGAGAAAAAATATGAAAGCAAAAGAAGCGAAAATAATCAAACAAAATACGATACTTACCATCATCGCTAATGCGTTTTTAGCGCTGATCAAACTCCTTGGTGGGATCATCGGTAATTCAAGCGTACTTATTACCGATGCGATTAACTCTTTGAGTGATATCGCAACTAATTTAGTCGTTTTTGTTTCGGCGAGATTCTCAAAAAAAGAGAAGGATAAAACCCATCCTTACGGGCATGATAAATTCGATTCGATGATATCGATATTCTTAGGAGTAGCCTTGATAATCACAGCTTTTGAAGTTGGAAAAAACGCAGTGGTTAAACTCTATGATATGATATTTAATAATTTGGTTGTTGATAGTCCAGCTTACTATACGATAATTATCGTTTTCATTACTTTAGTTATAAAGGAATTGTTATATCGTAAAACTAAGAAAGATGCTAAAAAAGCTGCTTCACAAGCGCTTTTAGCTCAAGCCTGGGACCATAGGTCTGATACTATTACTAGTATTGGTGCTTTGATTGGGATTATCGGTGCGATGCTTGGTTTTGGTTATTTAGATCCAATTGCTTCACTTTTTATTGTTTTCTTTATTTTACGTTTAGGTTTTATTATCGTTAAAACTGGTGTTTCTCAAGTTGTGGATGAATCGGCTAGTGATGAACAGGTCGAACAGATTAAGACAATTATTAGAAACCATAAAGAAGTTATTACGATTGATGAAATAAAAACCCGTCAATTTGGGGTTAGATATTACGTTGATATTGAAATAAGTTTAAATCAAAACCTTTCACTAGAAGAAGCGCATAATATATCCGAAAAGATTCATGATGATATTGAAGATTCGCTTTCAGATGTTTTGCACTGCATGATTCACGTCAATCCATGTAAATGCGAATAACGAGTATTTTTATAGATTAAGTTGATAAATCTTTTCTTAAATGATATAATACTTAATTACATTAAGAGGCAAAAACCATAGGAGTGTGGATAGTATGTTTTTAAATTTTCTATTAAATTTTTTAGATAACGGACCTTCGATTCTAGAAATCATTATCAGAATGGTTCTCACTGCTGTATTTGTCGGTATCATTGGTTTGGAACGACAAATGCGACATAAAATCGCTGGAATCACTACCCATTTAATGGTAGCTTTTGGAGCTGCGGGGATTGCGATTTTACAGGATGCACTCTACTATGATGCCATAGCTACAAGTGAAGCTTTGTTTAATGAATATGGACGAGTAATTGAAATTCAAATTCAAAGACAAAGAGTTATCGCTCAAGTAGTCACTGGTGTTGGTTTCCTAGGTGCCGGAACAATTCTTAAGACTAGAAACGGTATTTATGGTTTAACCACTGCCGCAACACTTTGGTTAGCAGCTATGATCGGTTTATCCTTCGGAATGGGAGCGTATATAATCGGGATTGTAATTAGTGTTTTCTCGTTTATTTTCTTAACCCTTTTCCGCAAGATTCTTGGAAAAACATCGCTTAAGCATCATGAAAGTCCAGACATTATTGGATCAAAACCTGTAGATGATTAGAAGCAATTTCAAAAAAAGAAATTGCTTCTTTTTTTTTCGCCAAATTATTCATTCATATTTTTTGCAAAAAGCTTTTAAATAGTATAAACTATTTATGCACAAACCATTTGGGGGTAATAAACATGACGTTAGAAATTAAAGACTTGTATGTATCGATTGAGGATAACCTGATTTTAAAAGGTTTAAACCTCAAGGTTAATGGCGGAGAAGTTCACGCTATTATGGGTCCAAACGGTACAGGGAAATCTACTTTAGCACAAATTTGCATGGGACATCCCAGTTATAAAATAGAATCCGGAGACATCTTATTAGATGGTGAGAGTATTACCGAAAAATCAGTCGATGAAAGAAGTAGAATGGGAATTTTCTTGGCGATGCAAAATCCGATAGAAGTTCCTGGAGTAAC
>Ga0172382_10011763_pt1 | contig 11527 bp, 7 predicted proteins | sample Leawel138RmetaG_FD_122245 | JGI IMG/M metagenome (GOLD analysis project Ga0172382, IMG submission 122245) | Leachate microbial communities from a municipal landfill in Southern Ontario, Canada - Leachate well 138R metaG | ecosystem: Engineered > Solid waste > Landfill > Unclassified | place...
ACGGTACTGCAGTGGGTGCAGGGATGGACTTGTCACTCTGCTGTGATTTCCGCATCGCTGCTCGCTCGGCGCGCTTTAAAGCCGGCTACACCAGTATGGGTTACAGCCCCGACGCAGGCGCCAGCTGGCATTTACCGCGTTTGATCGGTCTGGAAAACGCCAAGTTATTTATTTTCCTCGATGAGCTGTGGGGCGCTGAACAAGCACATGCTGCGGGCATGGTGGGGCAACTGGCTGACGACGACGAACTCCTCAGCGTTACCGCCACTTTCGCTGCACGGCTGGCCAGTGGTCCAACTCTCGCGCACAGCTTGACCAAACAATTAATGCACGACAGCACACAGCGCACTCTCGCCGAGCAATTGCATGCTGAGCAAGACGCAGGCCTGATTTGTGGACGCAGTGAAGATGGCGCTGAAGCCCTTCGCGCCATTTCAGAAAAACGTTCTCCAAACTTTACGGGTAGGTAATTCAAGATGGACTTCAATCTAACTAGCGAACAAAACATGCTTGTCGAATCAGTCCGTAGCTTTGTTGAAAAAGAGCTACTGCCTTATGAAGAGGAAGTTGATCGCGCCAACTGCGTGTCACCCGAACTGTCCGCACAGATTCGTGAAAGAGCCATCGCGGCTGGTTTCTATGCCTTTAATATGCCAGAAGAAGTCGGCGGCGGCGGTCTTGATTACCTGAGCCAAGCCTTGATTGAGCGCGAGCTGTCGAAATGCTCTTGGGCGCTGCATGTGTTTGTCGCCCGCCCATCAAAAATCTTGATGGCCTGCCGTGATCAGCAAATCGAAGATTACCTGCTGCCTTGCGTACGTGGCGAAAAAATTGACTGTTTTGCCCTGACTGAACCGGGCGCAGGTTCTGATGCCAACTCGATTAAAACTCGCGCGGTACGTGACGGTGATGATTTTGTGATCAATGGTGCCAAGCATTTTATCAGCCATGCTGGCGATGCTGACTTTGCCATTGTCTTTGCAGTCACTGGCAGCTACGAGCACAAAGGGCGCCAACGCAACAAAGTCACCGCCTTTTTAGTTGACTCTGACGCTGACGGTCTAACCGTTCGTCGTGGCCCTAACTGCGTGAGTAACCGTGGTTATCAAACCTATGAATTATTCTTCGATAACTGCCGTGTGCCCGCCAACAAAGTACTCGGTGAAATCGATAAAGGTTGGGATGTTGCCAACTCATGGCTGACTGCCGGACGTGTGATGGTCGCAGCCAACTGTGTTGGTCAAGCTCAGCGTGCGATGCAGGCAGCCTTACAGTGGTCAGCTGATCGCCAACAATTTGGTCAAGCCATCGGTAACTACCAAGGTATTTCTTTCAAATTGGCCGATATGGCCACTGAAATTCAAGCCGCCGAACTGCTGGCTCTAAATGCCGCATGGAAAATGGATCAAGGCACGATGACCGACGGCGATGCCGGCATGGCCAAGCTGTTTGCCAGTGAAGTGTTAGGTCGCGTCGTCGATGAGACCGTACAAATTTACGGCGGCATGGGTTTGATGGACGAAGGTCCTGTTGAGCGCATGTGGCGTAACGCCCGTATCGAGCGCATCTGGGAAGGCACCTCGGAAATCCAGCGCCATATTATTTCCCGCGAACTACTGCGGCCTTTAATGAGCTAAGGAGAAGACGGCTATGACGGACACTACAATCAACAAAAAAAACAATATTAAGCGTCTTTTGGCTCCAAAACACCTCGCCTTTATTGGCGGTCGCAGCATGGCTAAAGCGCTGCAACGCTGCCTTGAAGGTGGTTTTACTGGATCCGTCTGGCTGGTCAATCCGATGCATAAAAGCATTGAGGGGATTGAGTGTTACCCCTCAGTGGACGCGCTACCAGAAGCACCCGATGCAGCCTTTATTGCCACTAACCGCGAGCAAACCCTAACGACCGTCGCCGAACTGGCAAAACGCGGTGCCGGCGGAGCGGTATGCTACGCCTCAGGTTTTGCCGAAGCCGGCGCTGAAGGCGAGCAACTGCAAGAAAAATTACTCGAAGTTGCTGGAGATATGGCCTTATTAGGCCCTAACTGTTACGGCTTACTCGACTACTTACACGGCGCTGCACTGTGGCCGGTTGCTCACGGTGGCAAATTGGTCGACAAAGGCGTCAGTATTCTTACGCAAAGCGGTAACTTCGCCTATAACTTGTCAATGAGTGACCGTTCACTGCCAATCGCCTATATGGCCTCGGTCGGCAACCAAGCGCAAATTGGTGTGGCAGAGCTGATTGAAGCCATGCTCGATGAGCCAAGAATCACCGCGATTGGCGTACATCTTGAAGGGCTGAACAATGTCCCAGCCTTTGCCCGTGCTGCATATAAAGCCCTGCAAAAGCAGGTGCCGATTATTATTCTGAAAACCGGCGTGTCAGAAATTGGCGCAGAACTCGCATTAAGCCACACCAGTTCTTTGGCCGGCTCCGACGCTTTATACGATGCCCTGTTTAAGCGCCTCGGCGTGATTCGCGTCAGCGGTCCAGTCAGCTTTATGGAAACCTTGAAAGCAGCCGCCTGTGGACGTTTGCCGGCAGGCAACAGCCTCGCTGCACTCGCCTGCTCCGGCGGCGATGCCGGACTGATTGCCGACTATGCGGAGCGCAATGGCCTGGAGTTACCGCGCCTATTGGAGACGCAAAAAATAGAATTGGCAAAAATCCTCCCAGCCTTTGCCAGCTTAGCTAATCCACTCGACTTTACCACTGCAGTCTGGGGCAATGCCGAGGCACTGACGCAGCTATTTGATCAGATGCTGGCTGGCAGCGCTGATGCAGCCTTATTGGTACTAGATTACCCCTCTGAAGCCACCGGTGAACGTCCTGAGTGCGACTTAATTCTGCAAATATTTTGTGACGCGCTCAAGCGTCATAATAAGCTCGGCTTGGTTGCCTCAGCCTTCCCAGAGTTATTACCGGCTAGCGCGCGTGAACGATTACATGCAAACGGCGTAGCCGCTCTACAAGGTGTTGAAGATGCTTTAGCCGCTTGGGCGCGCCTCGCGCACTACAGTCAACAGCGCCACATTCTTCTCGAACGTGGTGAAGCAGCCTTACCCTTACTGCCGTCTTTCACCCTTGACAATGAAGGCCAAGTATTTGACGAGTGGGATTCCAAACAAGCGCTGAAAGCTTATGGTTTGCCGGTTCCCGAAGCGATTGTCAGCAGCCCTGCGACGGTTCTTGAAGATGCCGAACGCCTTGGCTATCCACTGGTACTGAAAGTGCTCAGCGCCGACCTGCCGCATAAAACCGAAGCCGGCGGTGTCGCGCTCAACCTAAAAACCCCTGCCGCACTGCAAGAAGCAGTCGAGCAGATGGCGAAGAGCTTGGCTGAGAAGCATCCTGACCTTCCTTTTCAGCGCCTACTCCTCGAGAGCATGGGTGAAGCGCCAGTCGCTGAACTGATTGTCGGCGTCACTCGTTCACCGGGCTTTGGCTTAGCTTTAGTTATTGGTGCTGGTGGTATTTTGGTTGAGCTACTGCGCGACAGCCAAAGCTTACTGCTGCCGACTAATCGCGCAGCAATTGAGGCCGCACTATTACAACTGAAAAGCGCAGTATTGCTGCAAGGTTTTAGAGGTAAACCGGCCGCAGACATGCCTTCTTTAGTATCAGCCATTGAGGCTGTCGCTGAGTATGCATGCCAGAATGCCGAACAACTTATAGAGCTCGATGTGAACCCTTTATTGGTTGGTAGTCAGCGCACATTAGCAGTAGACGCGCTACTTCGCCTGGGTAACACTCAAGCTTGATACGGCCTCCGACTAACAATAATAAGCGAGACTTGATCAATGCAAACAGATAAAACCCTGACCGGCGGACAAGCGCTGGTACGTCTGCTAGCCAACTATGGCGTAGACACTGTATTTGGTATTCCCGGCGTGCATACCCTGGAGCTCTATCGCGGCTTACCCGGCAGTAAGATTCGCCATGTCTTAACCCGACACGAACAAGGTGCCGGCTTTATGGCCGACGGCTACGCCCGTGTGACGGGCAAGCCAGGTGTCTGCTTTGTGATCAGCGGACCAGGCGTTACCAACGCCGCCACGCCAATTGGCCAAGCCTATGCCGACTCCATTCCGATGCTGGTTATTTCCAGCGTCAACAACAGCGATAGCCTCGGCAAAGGCTGGGGCAGTCTGCACGAAACGCAAGATCAACGGGCGATCACCGCACCGATTACCGCTTTTTCTGCTTTAGCTCTGCACACCGATGATCTACCAGAATTAGTCGCCAGAGCCTTCGCAGTTTTTAATAGCGAACGTCCACGGCCCGTGCATATCTCTATCCCTCTGGATGTCATGAGCGCTTTAGTGACCCGTGATTGGAGCGCTGAAGTGCGCCAAGCTCCGAGCCGCGGCCTGCCTTCTGCTGAAATATTAAATGAGGCAGCGCAACGCCTCAAAGCGGCCAAGCGTCCGATGATTATCGCCGGCGGCGGTGCTTTAGCCGCCACTGCAGAAATTCAGCAACTGAGCGAAAAACTCGGTGCGGTAGTGTTTACCAGCGTCGCCGGTAAAGGCATTCTTGCACCAGCCCACCCTCTCAACGCTGGCTCGACACTCTGCCTGGCGCCGGGTTGGGAGCTGATCAGCCAAGCCGATGTAGTCTTAGCAGTCGGCACAGAAATGGCCGATACCGACTTCTGGCGCGAGCGCTTACCGATCACTGGCGAGCTGCTGCGCATTGATATTGATTCGCGTAAATTCAATGATTTCTACCCCTGCACGGTTGCCCTGCGTGGCGATGCTCAGCAAACTCTAGCGGCGCTCAATGAGCTGTTGCTCGACAGCAATGCTGATCAACAATCTGCGCAACAAGCAGTGAGCGACATACGCACAGCGGTCCGCGCCCAACATGAACCTTTACAACGCGTGCACCAAGCAATTCTTGATGTGGTGGATCAAGTCATGCCGGCCAATACGGTGATCAGTGCGGATATGACGCAACTGGGCTACACCGGTAATTACGCGCTCACGTCCCGTGCAGTACGCAGTTGGTTACATCCAACAGGCTACGGCACGCTCGGCTACGCTTTACCCGCGGCGATTGGCGCTAAATTAGGCGCACCGCAGCGTCCAGGCCTAGTCCTGGTGGGTGATGGCGGTTTCTTATACACCGCGCAAGAGCTCGCCACCGCCACCGAAGAGCTGGATAGTCCATTGGTGGTCTTACTGTGGAATAACAATGCGCTTGGGCAGATTCGCGACGATATGCTCGATTTAGATATTGAACCGATCGGTGTGTTACCGCGCAATCCTGATTTTCAGTTACTGGGCCAAGCCTTTGGCTGCGTGATGCACAAACCTGACAGCCTCGCTGCACTTGCTGAAAGCCTAACAACGGCCTTTGCTTTGCCGGGAGTCTCTCTGGTTGAACTGAACTATGTTGATGTGCTCGATGCTGAACATGCCTAGCAATAGCCCCTCGTCATACGCTGGTGAGGGGCACAGGTTGATCTTAATAATTGAGCAATTTATCGAGCAGGAGTAATGCGTCTATGCATACCTACAGCGGACTTTTTATCGATGGTGCTTGGGCTCTCTCGTCAGGCCAAGCCACCAGTAATGTACTGAACCCAGCGACCGAAGAGGTGGTTGGCACGATCCCTTGCGGCAACCTGGAAGATGTTGATCGCGCGGTCAAAGCGGCGCGAAAAGCTTTTCCTGGCTGGTCGCGTACCTCAGCCAGCACGCGCGGCGCCTATATCCAAGCCTTAGTGACTAAACTACGCGAACATAGCCAGCAAATGGCCGCGTTGATTACCGATGAGCTCGGTATGCCCGTGCAGTGGTGTCAGAGTATTCAGGTTGAAGGGCCGATCAGCGGCCTCGAAAGCTATATCGCCTTAGCTGAATCCATGGAGCACGTAAGCCAAGTGGGTAATGCACAGGTTTACCGTGAAGCCATCGGCGTCTGTGCCTTTATCAATCCGTGGAACTATCCATTGCACCAACTGATTGGCAAACTCGCACCAGCACTGGCAGCGGGCTGTACCGTGGTGGTCAAGCCCAGTCAAGAAACACCCTTACATGCGTTTTTTCTGGCCGAACTGATTGAGTCAATCGGCCTGCCGGAGGGGGTCTTTAACCTCGTTAGCGGCCCCGGTGCACTGATTGGCGAAGCGATGGCACGCCATCCCGATGTCGATATGTTGTCATTTACCGGCTCCACCGGCGCGGGGATCAATGTTTCACAAAGCGCAGCGACCACGGTCAAGCGCGTGTGTCTTGAGCTCGGTGGCAAGTCGCCACTCTTGATCGCCCCTTCCGCTAACTTAGAGCGCGCGGTGCGTCATGGCGTCAACGATATCATGATCAACTCAGGGCAAACCTGCACTGCTTTAAGCCGTATGCTGATTCCAGCAGAGCGCTACGCTGAAGCATTGGAAATTGCCATGGATGAAGTCAGCGGCATGCGTTTGGGTGACCCACTAGATCCACAGACATTCCTTGGCCCCATGTGCTCTGCTCGGCAGCTGCGCACCGTGCGTGAATATATTGAAGTGGGCCAAGCGGAAGGGGCTCGCCTACTCACCGATCCTGATGCGGGGCAGCGTTTTGAGCGCGGTTACTACCAGAGCCCAGTGCTCTTTGCCGATGTCAATAACCGCATGCGTATCGCTCAGGAAGAAATTTTCGGACCGGTGCTGTGCATGATCCCCTATCAGGGTATCGACGATGGTATCGCGCAAGCGAACGACTCGCCTTTTGGACTCTCTAGCGCCGTCTGGGCGGATTCCAGCACTGAAGCCATCAGCTTAGGCCGGCAGATTCGCGCTGGACAGTGTTTCCTCAACGGCGCCGACTTTAACTACCAAGCGCCTTTTGGTGGTTATAAAGAGTCGGGCAATGGCCGCGAATGGGGTGAGCACGGCTTGACTGAGTTTGTCGAAATCAAAGCACTGATGAGCTGAGATGACGCCAACCCTGCGGCAATACAGCAGGGTTGGCGCTCAGATTTTAAGCCTGTTTTTCGTAAGGGATGTCAAAGGCCACAAACAATTTATCAGCGGTAATTTGCTCTAAATTAAACCGCACATTGTTTTCCAGCAGACCAAACAGCTGAGTGAACACTTCAAAAACTTTGCAGTGATCCTCAAAGCCGGTAAAGGGGTTATCAATTTTCTCGGCAATTAAAGGGCTGTCCTGCACGGCATCGTAAACCTGCAGCAAGTTAATTTGCTTAGGGTCACGCGCGAGGGTCAAGCCGCCACTGTTGCCTCGATAAGAAATAAGGATACCGGCCTTAACCAACTGTGAAACCAGATTACGAACGCGAGTTGGATGCGTTTTTACCCACTTAGCAATGGTATCGGTACTCAAACGTTGCGGGGAATTAGCGCCCACAAACGAGAGGATATAAGAAGCGGTAATCAAGCGAGTGGACTGGCTCATAATTATTATTGTTCCTCACAAATCTGTAACTATCAGAATAACGAAGTGAGCGCTCTCAGCGCTGTAGCTCATAGCAGCCTAGAGCAATGGCAATGGTTATTGTGCCCATAACAATTAGAAAATGCTCGCACATTTAACAATTTATTTTATCCAAGCGTTTGGCATCGCCACGCAGAGAGAGGAAAACCCATGCACAATCTACTGACCCAGCTTACACAAATACTTGGCACCAGCGGCATTGTTACCGGCAGCGCAGTCGCTGAGCGCATCGGTACCTACTGGCACCCACAACCGATGCAAGCCCTTGCCATCCTGCGTCCAGCGAACACCGAGCAGCTCTGCGCCTGCCTAAAACTCTGCCACCAAGCCGGCCAAGTGGTGATCCCTTTGGGAGGCAATACGGGCCTTGCCGAAGCGACAGCCTGTACTGCACAAGACATCATGCTCTCTCTGGAACGCATGCAAGCCATTGAAGACATCGACAGTATTGGTCGGCATGTCACGGTACAAGCCGGTGCTATTCTTGAGCGCCTGCAACAGGAAGTAAATAAGCACGATTTGTTGTTCCCTGTCGATCTTGGCGCCCGCGGCAGCTGCACTATCGGCGGCATGTTAGCCACCAATGCCGGCGGTTTCGGCGTGCTCTGCCATGGCATGATGCGCGAGCAAGTACTCGGTTTGGAAGTGGTACTCGCCGACGGCACGCTGATTTCAGCGCTCAATAGTTATCAGAAAAACAACAGCGGTTATGATCTCAAACAGCTATTTATCGGCAGCGAAGGCACCCTAGGGGTTATTACCCGCGCTGTTTTACGTTTGAAACCTTTGCCACGCGCGAACGCTACAGCGCTACTCACGGCAAACAGTTTTAGCCAAGTCACCGCATTGCTGCAACACCTCGATCGTCACGGCATGGGCGCGCTCTGCGCGTTTGAGTTGATGTGGCAAAGTTTTTGGGAGATGAATATCGGCGACTACGCTGAGCTCAATCGCTCCTTTACCCAGAGTTATCCTTTCTATGTCTTAGTCGAATTTCAAGGCCAGCACAGCGAACAGCTGACTGCGCTATTTGAAGCAACACTTGAGCAGGCCTATGAGCAGGAGTTATTTTGCGATGCCTTGATCGCACAGTCCGAAGCTGAGCGGCAGACATTTTGGGCGATTCGTGAAGCCTATGAAGCTGAAGAGCGCTACTTCGAGCGCACGCAAGGCTTTGATGTCAGCTTAGCGATTCGCGATATGGACACTTTTGTCAATCTTCTCGACTCACGCCTGAAGGTGCTCGATCCACGCGCAATACTCTTAGTGTTCGGACATCTCGCCGATGGTAATTTGCATTTGACCACTGGTTTTCACCAGCCACTGCCCGATCCGCAACAAGTTGAGGAGATTGTTTATAGCACTCTGGCTGAGTTTAAAGGTGCGGTTTCAGCTGAACATGGCATTGGCCTAGAGAAAAAGCCTTACTTGTCCTATAGCCGCAAACCTGAAGAGATTGACTTGATGCGTCGCCTGAAACAGCTGCTGGACCCACAAGGGATACTCAACCCTGGCAAGGTCTTTGACCTGCAACCCCGCTCAACTGAGGTACAGCAGACAGCTTTAAATGCGCTGTGTGGCGATCCACAGACATAAAGGTCTTTTAAACTTTTGTCTAAGATCTGATTTTTATCGTAAAAAAAGTATTGTACGGCTTTATTTTAATTGCTAATGTTACTGTGACAGTAACAATTGAATAACAAAGAACTGTCATACGACGTTACTGTCAGGTCGACCCCGTTTTCTATTACAACAACCAAGGGTGCCGCAGATGAACAATAAAAACAAAAACAGCAATCCAACAATTTTTCAAGGCGGCACTGACCGTCGTGATTTCCTCAAACTCAGCGCGATGGCTGGAATGATCGGCGCAGTTTGCGCCATGGGTCTGCCCCTCAATAGCTGGGCTGCACAGCCTACGCCGAAAGCAGGTGGTGTGCTCAAACTCGGTCTCGCTGGCAGCAGCACCTCAGACTCTCTCGATCCAGGCAGCTGGAGCGATACCTTCACCTTTGTCGGCTTTTCTGCAGTCTACAATACACTGGCGGAAATTGATGTAACAGGCGAAGTAATACCAGAACTGGCTGAATCGTGGGAAGCCTCCCCTGATGCGCGTATCTGGACATTTAAATTGCGTCCTGGCGTTACTTTCCATAATGGCAAAACCCTGACTGTCGAAGATGTGGTTGCCTCGATTCAACATCATATGGGCGAAAACTCAACGTCTGCAGCGAAAACCCTGCTAGCTGCCGTGGTCGATGTGCGTACGCAAGGCAGTGATGCAGTAGTCTTTGAACTGCAATCAGGCAACGCTGACTTCCCCTATATCGCAGCCGATTATCACCTCGCCATTATGCCGAGCGAAGACGGTGTCGCTAACTGGCGTGCAGGTATTGGTACTGGCGGCTATCAAATTAAACAGTTTGAGCCCGGCGTACGTCTTGTCCTTGATCGCAATAAAAACTACTGGAAACCCGGCCGTGCGCACTTCGATTCAGCGCTGTTGCTCGGTATTTCTGATGGTGCAGCGCGCGTTAATGCGTTAATGACCGGTCAAGTTGACGTAATCAATAAAGTCGACTTAAAAACCGTCGACCTACTTAAGCGTAATCCACGCTTAGTCATTGAAGAAACACAAGGCTCGCAGCATTACACCTTCCCAATGATCTGCAGCAGTGACGAATTTAAAAATAACCACGTGCGTATGGCGATGAAGTACGGCATTGACCGTGAAGCCATTCTTAAATCAATTCTGCGCGGCTATGGCTCAGTGGGTAATGACCATCCATTGCAACCCAATCACCGCTTTATTAATAAAGATCTTGAACAGCGCCAATATGATCCGGATAAAGCGCGCTTCCACCTGCGTCAGGCTGGGATGGAATCATTCAAGGTCGATCTGCACGCCTCTGATGCCGCTTACTCTGGTGCAGTTGACTCCTCAGTTCTGTTCAAAGAACACGCACGCAAAGCCAATATTGACATTAATGTCATTCGCGAACCTGCAGATGGCTTTTTCTCCAACGTCTGGATGAAGCGTCCGCTGACCACCTCGTTCTTTTACAGCAGTCTAACCGCTGACCGTATGTTCAGTCTGGGCTATGCCAACAAGGCCGCTTGGAACGAAACCTACTGGAACAACCCGCGTTTCAATGAGTTATTGCTGCAAGCCCGCGGTGAGCTCAATGATGATTTACGTCGCGAGATGTACAACGAAATGCAGGTGCTCTGCCGTGATGATGGCGGCGCGATCATCCCAGTTTTCGCCAACTCTGTAGCGGCACGCTCAACTCGAGTGACGCACGGTGGAGTCACCGCCCCGTTCGGCGAATTGGATGGTTTACGCATTATCGAACGCTGGTGGCAGGCCTAAGAGTCTTCTGCTCCTTCGTCGATAACAAGAGGTTAAGTCAATGTCTGTTCTTAAATTACTGGGCCAGCGCATCGCGCTGGGTATCTTTTCGCTATTTGCAGTTTCAGTGATCGTCTTTCTAGCCGTCGGTATGCTGCCGGGCGATATTGCCGAAGCCATGCTCGGTCAGTCGGCCACACCTGAAACTGTTGCAGCACTGCGCACGCAATTGGGCATGGATCAAATGCCCCTGCAGCGCTTTATTAGCTGGTTTGGTCAACTGCTACAAGGTGATCTAGGGGTTTCTCTAGCAAACCAACGTCCTATTGCTGACTTAATCTCTACCCGTTTAGGCAACACGCTGTTGTTAGCAGCATTTGCCGCCATTGTCTCAGTTCCCATCGCTCTGACACTGGGCATCCTAACCGCGCTGTACCGTAACTCGTGGTTCGATCGCGTGATGAATACCATGGCTTTAAGCTCGGTATCCTTTCCTGAGTTCTTTGTTGCCTACCTATTGATTTTGCTGTTTTCAATCAAACTTGATTGGCTACCAAGCATGTCCAATATCTCGCCTGATTCTTCCATTAGCGAAATACTGGTGAGTTCAATTCTACCGGTGATCACTCTCAGTCTGGTGGTTATCGCGCAGATGATGCGCATGACCCGAGCAGCATTGATTAATCTCTTGGCCAGTCCTTATATCGAAATGGCGCGCCTCAAAGG
>Ga0172382_10011764_pt1 | contig 11526 bp, 5 predicted proteins | sample Leawel138RmetaG_FD_122245 | JGI IMG/M metagenome (GOLD analysis project Ga0172382, IMG submission 122245) | Leachate microbial communities from a municipal landfill in Southern Ontario, Canada - Leachate well 138R metaG | ecosystem: Engineered > Solid waste > Landfill > Unclassified | place...
GTACAAACCATTCATTGTGGTGCCCGTGCTGCTGGCATTTGTTGCTGATACAACATCAGAAAGGGTAAAGCGGGTTATCCTGCCTGTATAACTAGTATTGTTTCGATTGGCTGTTGTGGCAAAAGTGTAGGTTTTAGTCGGGTCCAGGTTGGTAATGGTCAATGTTACAGAGGAAGAAGAAGAATTATACATTCTGATGCCACCGACAATATTGGCTTTGCCATTAAAAAGGTCGTAGGCGTCCGTCCCCGCGTTTGGTATTGAACCTTGGTAATCACTAGTGTCTTGGACACCCACTGATCCAGATGTGGTGACAGTCGCAGTAACTCCAAGACTTGCGCCAGTACTGAAATTTTTGAGTGTTCCGGAAGTATTATTGTTATAGCATACAATTGCCGTTGTATTTGCCGGGTTTGCCGGTGAGCCAGTAACGACGCAATCGTTGTATGCTTCCCAGGCATAGCTGGCTGCTTGCGCCTGCATGACAGGCTTAATACCCACCAATGTGATGGCGAAAATAAAGACGAATAGCAGCAGCAAAACTTGAGTTGCTATTTTTGAAGAGGACCTTGAGACAATTGAACTAGTAATCATATTTTTCTCCTTTTTATGTAATAGTGTATTTGCTAAATTACCATTCATCACTGTGTTTAAACCTTCTGCTTAAACACGGGTTACTGCCATACTTTTTGCTTGTTCCTATCAAACATCAGCTTTGTTTCCTAAGGTTTGGTCAGGATGTGCAACCGTGTATCAATCTTTTTCTCTTTCTCATTAAAGCGTCGGCCTCTCTCGTCAGATTGTGCTTGGGAGGCGACCTTACTTCAAGATAAGCGGTAAGTAGAGTTCGTAAATCACGGGCTCAGCTTCAGTCATTGGGAACGTGAAACTGACTGTCAGTGTGCCGTCGTTATTCAAAACCACCACAGCAGCTTGCCCATTCACCGTGGTTGTTGTGCCAGAGGTGAATTGGTATCCGGTAGCTGCTGTTAGGGTGACACTGGCGGTATAGACTTTGCTGTAGCCAAATGGATTGTCTGCAGGGCTCCAAGTCACAGATGCTGTTGAGCTTAATATCCCCATTGTTGGTGTTGCTGACACGTTAGCCAATGGGTCTGGTGTGGCAAGTGCCGCAGGGGCAATGATATTGATGACAGCTACGTTAGTGATCGCAGTCGGCGGCACATCACCAGTCTTCGGGAAGGTGAAACTGACCGTCAAGGTACCGTCAGGATTTAAGACTCTCGAAGCAGCAGAACCATTCACAGTCGCCGACGTGCCAGAGGTGAACTTATGACCACTGGCTGCAGTCAGAGTCACACTGGCGGTGTAGGCCGTGCTGAAGCCAAATGAACTGACTGCCGGACTCCAGTTCACAGTTGCTGTTGGGCTGATAATACCTGCTGCCGGTGTGGCTGCAATGGCAGCCGACGTGTCCGGATTGCCAAGCGCTTCGGGAACAACAATGTCACTGACTGCCACGCTGGTAATCTCAGCGATTGCAGTGCCATTGACAGCCACATTTCGGCTGGTTGCGCCATCGCTGACATGGGTGATATTTCCATTCCAGGTCCCGGCTGCGCCAGTAAGACGAACGGAAATGGTGGTATTGGCAACAGCACTGCCAGTTGGGACAAGAGTAAGACTGGAGCCATATGCTCCGCCACCGGTAGAGATTTCAAAACCGGCTGGGGCTGTGATGGTGATGTTGCCGGTAAGGCGCACACCAGAGACGTTATAGGTCTGAACAGCAGAAGGTATACCAGGAGTGGTATTGAAAGCAACCAGTGAGTTGACCGAGGTCGTAATGACAGGATCGGTTGGTAGCACGGTGGTATCACTAAATGTATCTTTAACTGCGCCACTCTCGTCAATAAAGCTCAGGCTGATATCCGTTCCGGTGGCAACAATCTGCATGTACCCATAATTATCGAGCGGTGGATTTTGGGTTCCAGCACAAAACTCAACGGTTGCTGCAGATCCTGTTCCATCGCAAGTACGTCCGCCTTCAGTTACGCCAGCTCTGCCAGCAATAAAGTAGCGGACGCCGTTCCTTTCCAGGCGCTCGTAATGATGGTTATGCCCGGAGATTACAAAATCTATGCCATAATCCTGATAGGGAAGTTGGGTGCTGGCGATGTCTCCATAAAACCCTGTGCCGTATGGTGCCTGGTGGACTACCGCGATATTCCATGCGACCGATTCATCCGGAGCATTGGCAGCCAACCATGTTTGTTGGGCCGAACCAGTCAATGTAACGTTACCATTTAACACCCAAAAATGAACGTTCCCAACCACAACATCGTAATAAAGGTGATTAGGATCAGGGACACTTGGTAGATAACTGAAATAACTTGTGTACTCAGCTGAATGCGTCCATGCGTCGTGGTTGCCATAGGCAGGAAAGAACGTTTCTGATGAAACAAAATCAGTATAGCCAGCGGAATAGCTGTTGTATCCAGCAACACACTGCGCATACGAAGAACAATACGGGTCACGATCGTGATAATTATCACCTCCGGTCACCACTGCGTCTGGATCCCAGTTAGTGACCAATGTAGCGATGTTCGCCTTATGAGAGTCGCTGATAGCTACGCCAAAATCGGTAATGACCGCGATTTTTGTTACCCCTTCTTCAGCGAATGCTTCTCCCGCTGGTCCCACTCCCAACAGCGAAAAGATAAATGCCAGGATGATTAACACCTGGAATAACTTGACGCCTGTACGATAGAAGTGCTTTAAATTAACTTGTTTTGAATGCATTTATCCTCCGTTTTTAAGATTCAACGAATAAAAATAATCAGATCTGTGTCAAATCTGTAAATTATTTGAAATATATAGCTTTACTTTCATAGAACGCGCTCTCGACCTGGTAATCCAGTGTGCAAGTTGGGGCGCAATAATAAAAAATGCAGGGTAAGACCTGCATTTATCCTTTCAATTATTTGATTTGTAGTTATGACGTTTTTTGGAAGATTGGTATATGGGTTTTTCTGATCCCGTTTTTGATTGATGAGTATGTAATCCATCCACCGGGCAGGAATAGTTGTTATCCGTGGGCTCTTTGCTGGTAAAGAAGACGACCATCCAGGTTTAATATCCAAAATTTCAAATAAATCCAGAAATAAATTCAGCATCGTGGTCAGCCTATAAGTGTGACCGGTTGAAAACGGTAGTATAATTTTTTTTCTTGTCACAGATCCCTTTAGTTATTACCCCTTTCTTTTATAGGTTCTGGTAGCAAATATTGTGAAAAAAAACAACCAGATTAAATCAATTGAATCAAAAGGTTGTAGGCTAAGTAGATTCTTCACAATTCATCAATTTAAAAAGAATTATCTCATGAAACACTATATTGTCAATGAAAGTAGACAAAATTGAAATTAATGTTAGAAAATGTAAACAGAAGATTCACAGCATATCTGGTTATTGTTGGAGTAAGACCAGCTGTGCCGATGAAATCTTCTGCCTATGTCTCGATCTGTTTCACTTTGTGGTTTTGAGTAAATTTAGTCAGAGAAGGATCGAGTGTTTTATTGAATTGAGGCTGCCCTTAACAAGCAGCCTCTTGTTACTGAAATAGGTTACGGGTTCTTCAATATCAGTGGTAAGTAAATATAAATCGGTTTATTGTAAGTAACCGTATTGTCTGTGCTCGTGCTTGCCTGGTTTGGCGTACTTGCCGCGTCTTGTGCTACGCCAGCCAATATGGTGGCAATCACCGTGCCGGATTGGGTCATCCCGCTGACGGCGACATTGTAGGTTGTACCCGAGCCAGTAACGATGGCAGTGGTTGCGCCCGCCGTGCCGCTGAGAGTGACATCACCTGTGGCGAAGTCAGTTACAGGGGCACTGAAGATGACCGTAAAGTTGATCGGCGATGTACCGGTTGGGTCAGCCTGTCCGACCGCTTGATTAATGGTCACTGTGAGCGGTGTTACTGGAACGGTAAACGTCACAGTGTTATCAGTACTTGTGCTTGCCAGGTTGGGGTTGCCCGCCCCGTCTTGGGCTTTACCAGCCGCTACGGTGGCGATCACCGTGCCGGATTGGGTCATCCCGCTGACGGCGACGTTATAAACTGTGCCATCTCCGCTGGCCGCACTTACCACGGCTGTTGTCGCGCCTGCTGTACCGCCCAGGGTTACATCACCGGTCTCAAATCCAGTCACAGGTTCACTGAACACAACCGTGAAATTGATGGGTGAATTAGTGGTCGGGTCTGCTTGCGCAGCATCCTGGTTGATGGTTACTGTAGGTGAGGTAGTATCCGAGCAGGCAGGAACGGTATAGGTATGTGTTGCGCTGGTTCCAGCAGTTTGCATATATGCCACTGTGGCTTGTGAAGGACCAACCGTCAATTTAATGTAACCAGGTTGTTGTGATGCAGAATTTGCATAGATTGTTTCTCCACCCAAGCCGCCGGTTCCGACGGTATATCCATTGAAGTTGCCAGTGAAACTTGCGCTCGGAGCAGCTGTGTATATCACGCCATCTCTGGTTTCGTAAGCGTACTGGTGATCGTGACCATGGAAGACGGTGCTGACACAATTGTCAACCATGATGTCATGGACAGTATCTTCACCCCATCCCGGACGCATCGTTTCCCATGCATAGGTGCTTTCGTCTTCGTTGTAACCACCCCATTCTCCGACATGGTTGGTCTTCACGCCGCCATGACCATAATCTTCCTGGTTGGTCCAGCTGCCATCCGACACCAATTGATGGGTGAGTACAAATTTGTACTTGGCATTGCTACCCTCCAGGGTAGCTCTTAGCCATTCGAATTGCTCCTGACCAAGCGTCCACGTCCAGACATCACCAGTTTTTGTGACATTAGCGGATTCATCATCGCCACCGCCAGCACTATTTACATAGGGTCTGTCTTCGGTATACCAATAGGGGTTGATCACCACAAACAATGCGTCACCCCAGGTAAATGAATAGTAAGCTTCTGTATGTCCATCCTCAGCAATATTGGGATCGGTTGTCAAATCGCCAGAATAAAAGTCATCCGGTATTGGGTTGAGGAAGAATTTCTTTTGGGCATTCACCCCGATGATGTTTCGACTATCTTCATCATTGTAGTAATGCCAGCCTTCCTGGTTCTCATGGTTACCAGGTGTCAGAAAAACTGGTACTGAGTTGCTTACAATGTTAAAGTACTCTAGCGTATCTATGTAGACCGCTTCTGCCCCTGCAACATCACCAATCCCCACGTTGTCGTACATGGCAATGGTGTCGCCAAGGTCAAACAAAAAGTCGGGATCGTCCGCCGCAACTTTATTCAAGGTATTCGTCCAGGTCGTTTCGTTACCCAACAGGATATCAATGTGAGAATCGGAAGTGATATCGACGGTGAAGGTGGAACCTTCAGCCCGTTGCGTCCAGAATGAACCTTCTGCCCGTGGTGTAAAGGTCGTTCCACCGCTTGAGCGATACTGCATGCGATAGAAGTATTGTGTATCGGGGGTTAGACCAGTGATTTCGACGGTCTTTGGAACTCCTGCGTCCGCGTTTGTCGTGTCAGTATCATCGGTGTAGACACCTGAAGTCGTACCATATTCATAGTACAGGTCAATATCGACATCAGGCACAACTTTGACTGAGATCGATGTGTCTGTCGGCCGCCCCAAAAGCTCTGTCCCGGTAAACGTAACCGGTACAGGCGCAAGCGTGAAGCTGGCCGCTATCGTATGATTTGCCACGACATTGGTAAAGTTGTAAGTTGATACTGCGCCGACAGAAAGCGTATCCACCAGAACATCAGCGATCAGGTAACCGCTGTTAGGAGTGATGGTAAAGCTTCGGCTTGCGCCTTCGTTAACCAACACAGCTCCGGAAGGTGAAATCGTTCCTCCAGTTCCAGCTGTAGCTGTGATGGTCCATTGAGTCGGCGGGACATAATTGGCCGGGTTGATCGGTACCGCCGCTAAAGCCCACCAGTTGGTTTGTGGACTAGCTGTCCAGCTCATCGTAACCGGGCTGGCAGCTATCTCTGTACTGGAAGTGCCTCTGGCATTTCCAATAAAATTGTTCCATCGCTGAGTCTGGTCAGGTCCAACCGCCAGATTATAGGTATTATCCTGCCCACCAAGAAAAGCTGTATCGAAAACCAACACGCCGCTAGCCAGGTCATTGAAAGTCAAACTTGGATGTGTGCTGGTATCGGTTGCATGCGCGCCGCCCGGAGTTCCAAGCGGAGTGGTTGGGTGAACACCTGCGAAGTTGATTGCGCCAGCCACAATGCCGTTGGTCACATCCGTACTGAAGGTGATCCTCACGGTTCCTGCCTGTCCGCTGGGTGGATTAACCAGGCTGTAAATCGCCGCAAAACGTGGTCCACTAGCAGTACCTGAAGCGGTCACTTGTTCTGTGTGCACCATTGTCAAGGGCAGGTCTGTTGAACCATACCTGAATATGACTGAGGAGATCGGCTTTGCTGCATCGCCACTGTTCCAGGAGATTCCGACCAGCATTAAGCGGCCAGCACCTGTACCGGTGGTATGGGCAAATGTCAGAGGGTCATCTGATGCGCCTAAGTTATTGCCCGTAGCGCTTGAAACCGCACCATCAACGGTGATCTCCGTTGTCTCTGCTCCTGTTGCAGGGAACACAGCAGTGACAACACCTGAACTAGCCGGGTTGGTTGCTGTTGCGCCAGAAACAGTGAAGAAGTTGGCAGCCACACCAGTGAGCGTGTACCCTGTTTTGGGTGTGAGCGTGATTGTGGCAGTGTAGACGGTCTCTGCTTCAAAAGGAGATTCTGCTGGCAACCAGGTTACCGTGCCAGTGTATTGCGCAGTTTCTGTAATGGCTGTCACTGGTGTTCCACCCGTGACTGGCACTGTGACACCCGGAATGGCAGCGATATTAATGGGCGTTAAAGCTGTTGCAGGGAACACAGCAGTTACTACGCCCGAATTAGCCGCGTTGGTCGCTGTTGCGCCAGCAACAGTGAAGAAGTTGGCAGCCACACCTGTAAGCGTGTACCCGCTTTTAGGTGTAAGCGTGATCGTAGCAGTGTAGGCAGTCCCGGGTTTGAAAGGAGAATCAGCCGGCAACCAAGTTACTGTACCTGTATATTGCGCAGTTTCGGTAATGGCTGTCACTGGCGTCCCACCCGTGGCTGGTGCTGTCACGCCCGCAATAGCTGCGATATTAATCGTTGTCGCGCTGGTAGATGGGAAGACAGCAGTGACTACGCCTGAATCACCTGCGTTGCTGACCGAGGTTGCGCCAGCCACAGTGAAGAAGTTGGCAGGCACACCTGATAGCGTAAACCCGGTTTTAGGTGTGAGCGTGATTGTTGCGGTATAAACCGTTGATGCCGCAAAAGTGCTGTGTACTGGTGACCAGGTAACCGTCCCCGTATATTGCGCAGTTTCAGTAATGGCTGTTACAGGTGTCTGACCTGTCACAGGTTGCGTGACACCCGGAATGGCGGCAATATTGATGGGAACATCAGCTGAAACTGCTGGAATGATCTCAATACCACGGATATTCGGTATGCTTTCATCCGCAAATATCTCGAGAGTGAGTGAGCTGTCAGCAACGGTGGTGGTCAATGCTACTGTATCAGCAATGTAGAGAGCTCCAGTAAGTTCATAAACATTGTAATCGGCTAATTCTTCGACTCCTTCAAGCCAGATGTCAAAGTATCTCCCTGGAGATGCCACGGCTGTTTGTTCCATGAAATGCAACAAGACATCGTATTCGCCGTTGGGAACTGCAAAGTTGAATCTCATTGGATCTGTAGTAGCTGGGTTTTGTATCAGGTTTGTTCTGAAGATAGTATCCGGCAGATAATCTTCTACGCCTGACATATCTATAGACGTAGCATCTGGTACCGCCGTACCTGATCCCGTGACACCAGTCACCGTCAGACCTGGAATTGTGGTGAGGTCTGTAGAAAGAAGACTTAGGAAGTCTGGCCCGGTGTCTGGAGCATCAGGAGGCCATGTTGGTCCACCTGCGTTGACCCGGTAACAAGCGACACCTGGGTCAAGTGATACAAAGTCAGCTATGACAGATTTGTTCTCGTCCATTGTTATTGTGTATGATGGACCTGTGCCTGTCACATCTAAATAGTCTGTACCACTCCATCCATCAAATTCATAACAAGGTCCAGGAACTGGGGTGAGGGTTACAACATCTCCCTCATAGTAAGGGCCGGTTGCGGGTTCTTGGATCACGCTTCCCGAACCTGTTTTGTCAACGGTCAATGTGTATTCATCTAGGGCAGTGAAGTTGGCTGTGACTGTCTTGTCAGCATCCATGGTCACCTGGCATACAGCGGGATCCGTGCCTGTGCAATCACCTGTCCAGTTTACAAATTCATAACCCGTAGCAGGGGTGGCTGTAATGTCAACCTCAGCATTCTCACCATAGGGGTGAACAGTACCAGTGAAGGATCCAGATGGATCGGTTGTTCCGCCTCCATCAGGAGTTGTATATATGGTCAGGTCATAAGTTGTACCAGCAGCCACTGGGTTGATAGGCACGGCTGCAATAACCCAAGGGGTGGTAGTACCTGTCTTGGTCCAGCTCATTGTGGTCGACGTAGTGGTCGCTAGTTTTGTGCTGGCTGCACCACTTCCATTACCAGAAATTAATTCCCAACCTACTAATGGAGTTTGACTGGTATCAGGGGTGAGGTCTGATGGCGGATTACCTCCTAGGAATATAGTATCAAATACTAACTCATTCGAATTAGGTGTAGCAACCGCTACTGACCCTGTCGCCGCAGTTCCAGCATTAGAATTGAAAGTTCCCAGCGAATCAGCACCAGCAAAATTCGCAGCTCCAATAACCACGCCGGCATAATCACCAGTTCCAGTGTGAGTGAAGGTTGCAGTTATCTTTCCTACTAAACCACTAGGTGGATCCAAGAGGCTAAAAATACCTGCGTAGCGTCGAGCCTGGCCTTCCCTCCAAACCACCTGACCCAGTGTAATAGGAGTAACTCCAGTATCATCAGGTGTAAAAACGACCGAAACAGCGGTAACAACCCGATTGTTTGAGTTAACAGATAAACCAACTAGTAACAGTCGATCAACTCCTGTTCCAGTTGTATGGTCCAGTGAAACCAGATCCCCAGTATCTAGTGTCGTCTGAGCGTGTACTGATGGGTCAGATTCCAGATAAACTCCTACAGGGGCTGCTTGGATAGGCCTCGCGGTTACTCCTCCCAATAAAGAAACAACATAAATCAGGAGGAACATCACTTTCCAGATTTTTGAAATACTTTTTTGAAATTTTTGTTTAGTAAACTTAGTTTTACTGTCTTTCATCATTACCTCCAAATAGGATAAAATGTGAACTTTTTTACATTAGATAGAAATCAATTACCAATTGCTTATAGGCACCTCCTCCTGAATAGTTCGGATTTTTTTCCTTTTATTCTCTTTTTACAACGATAAATACCTCCTCAACTATGACTAATTGATAATGAGCGGCAGATAATAAAATTGCGTTTTGATGTAAATCACCGCTGCCGTGCGCGCACTGGCGGGCATAAATAAACTGTTTGTAGTTGCCGTGCTGCTGTCATTGGCGGTCCCGCTCCAACCGCTGATCTGCCAACCCGAGGCGGGAATTGCCCCGCTCAGGCTGATCGCCTGCCCGGCAGTGTATTGCCCTGCCGCACAGCCTGCTGAACTGGTTGGAGAGGCCAGCGGGTCACTGCCCTGTCCTTCATGAGTGAGTGTGAGGGCATAACAGGTGGGCGGAATTTGAGTGTAGACAACAGATGCAGTGTGATTGCTGGCTGGCATTGTAAGGCTGTTTGTATTGGCAGCGCTGCTGTTATTGCTCGTGCCCAGCCAAGCGCTGATCTGCCAACCCGAAATGGGGACTGCCCCACTCAGGCTGATCGCCTGCCCGGCGGTGTATTGCCCTGCCGCGCAGCCTGCTGAATTGGTTGGAGAGGCCAGCGGGTCACTGCCCTGTCCTTCATGACCAAGCGTGAGGGCATAACAGGTGGGGGGGGGGTTCTGTTACATAGTTGACCGATACCGTATGGTCTTCAGCGGGCATGGTCAGGTAGTTGGTACTGGATGTGAGGCTGTCATTAGCCGTGCCTTCCCAACTCTGGATCCACCAACCGCTTGCCGGGATAGCCCCGCTCAGGTTGATTGATTGACCAACTGTGTACTTCCCCGTTGTGCAGCCTGTTGAATTGGCAGGTGAAGCGACCGGGTCTGCCCCACTGCCGGTGTGTGTCAGGGTCAGGGCATAGCAGGTTTTGATGTAATTGACTGAAACTGTGCGAGGTCCGGCTGGCATGGTCAGCGTGTTCGTTGCTGCTGTGCTGCTGTTATTGTTCGTTCCACTCCAACTGCCAATTTCATATCCCTCATCAGGTACTGCCCCGCTTAATGAGATGCTCTCACTGGCATGGTATTACCCTGCCGCGCAGCCGGTTGAACTGATTGGCGAAGCGGTCGGGTTTGTACCATTTCCAGTGTGATTGAGCGTAAGCGCGTAGCAGGCTGGTGGTGCCTCTGTGTAAATAACTGAGGCAGAATGAGCCATAGCGGGCATGGTGACGCTGTTTGTGCTGGCAGTGCTGCCATTATTCGATGTTCCTGTCCAGCCGCTGATCTGCCACCCGGAGGCGGGAACTGCCCCGCTCAGGCCGATCACTTGCCCGGCGGTATACTGCCCGGTAGAACAGCCAGTCGAATTGGCTGGTGAAGCAGTCGGGTTACTTCCTTGACCAGCATGGCTTAGGGTTAAGGCATAACAGGTGGGTGGAATTTGAGTGTAGACAACGGATGCCGTGTGATTGCTGGAAGGCATGCTGACAGTATTGGTGTCGGCAGTGCTGCTGTTACTTGTGGTCCCGGTCCAGCCGCTGATCTGCCAACCGGAGGCGGGAACTGCCCCGCTCAGGCTGATGTTCTCGCCGGCATGGTAATTGCCAGCCGTGCATCCTGTAGAGTTGGGGGGCGATGACGCCGGGTTGCTCCCCTGGCCCGTATGAGTCAGGGTCAAGGTATAGCAAGGAGGAGGAGATTGAATGTAGGTAACTGAGGCCGTATGGGCGCTGGCTGGCATGGTGACCGTATTGGTGATGGCTGTACTGCTGTTATTGGTGGTGCCAGTCCACGATGCCACCTGGTAACCAGGGTCAGGATGCGCAGTGAGAGTAATCGATTGACTGGCGATATACTGCCCTGCAGAACAGCCGTCGGAACTGGTGGGTGACGCAGTTGGATCCCCGCCATTGCCTGTGTGGCTCAAGCTCAGTGGATAACAGGTCGGTGAAATTTCACCATAGATGACAGATGCGGCGTGTGCGGAAGCAGGCATGCTGACGGTGTTTGTGTTGGCTGTGCTGCTGTTGTTGGTTGTCCCCGTCCAACCATTGATTTTCCATTCCGCAGCCGGAACCGCACCGCCAAAGATCCTGCTATGCGACAATGGCAACCCCTGGGGCGCATCCCAAAGCAGTGGTCTAAGTGGTCTGGAGATCTGGTTGATGGAGCATGGGATTCTGACGATTCATATCAGGCCAGGTAC
>Ga0172382_10011767_pt1 | contig 11523 bp, 13 predicted proteins | sample Leawel138RmetaG_FD_122245 | JGI IMG/M metagenome (GOLD analysis project Ga0172382, IMG submission 122245) | Leachate microbial communities from a municipal landfill in Southern Ontario, Canada - Leachate well 138R metaG | ecosystem: Engineered > Solid waste > Landfill > Unclassified | place...
TCAAAAAAGCCGATCTCGCTTTGTATGAAGCGAAGAGGCTGGGACGTAACCGTGTGGTTAATTACACGGAAGACATGGCTAGGAGTTAAAGCGTAAACCTCTAGCCATGTTGATCGTGTCCTCAGGCTGGCTTTTGATGGCCCGCGAGGTGCGCGTCCATATAAGGGGGTGCCACCAGACGGCCTTTAAGATCGAGAACCTCATTATTAGCTTGAGGTAAGTTGTTGCCAATGGCCTGAATCACGCCCTTGTCGACGAGAATTTCAGTGGCTGTGCGGTTGCGATAGATAGTGGCGTTAATAAATATTTTCATCACTGACTCCTTACAAGGTTCTTGATTAAGAGTTCAGGGTTTTCTGTGCCATAAAAGCAATAATTACGGCTGGAACAAAACAAAAGATGGATAAATAGACAATTCCAAACACGCCCACTTGCGGCATATGCACCAGAATTAATCCACCAACCCAGGTGGCCATCATGATGGAAAAGTTAAAGACACTGGATTGCACCGAAGTTGCTACGGCTTTGGCGTGCTCAACTTGCTTGCTGACTGCCGCTTGATACATAGTTACTAGAGGGCCGAAGGCCAGACCCCATAGAAAGAAAGCTAGGTGCGAAATGCCATTAGTGCCGCCGAAAAAAATAAACATTAGCATCGCGCCGACGCCGCAGGCCAGCATACCGATGATCAAACTACGCAAGTAGGTATCAATAATTTTGGCCGACAGTATCACTGACACCACCGAGCCAATACCAAAAATTAGTAGCGCTAAACTGATGCCGCCCACGAACTCGAGGGTCTCAACCAGTAGAGTGATATAAGTGTAAGTACTGTAGTGTGCTACCACAGAAAGAAAGGTCAGCAGCAATACGATCAACACCGCCGGTATTTTGAGCACCGCCAGCGGCGAGTTGCTTTGCGTGAGTTTTTCACCTTTCACCGAAGGCAAGTATTTGGCTGCTAGTAGCGCGATCACAGCACCCATGACACCGAGCAATAAAAACGCTGTACGCCAACCCATCTCAGTACCGATAAATGTCATAAACGGCAAGCCAAGGCTGACGCCAAACGTATTGCCGGCCATGATGATGGTAATCGCCTTACCGTGCTGATCCTTAGGCACCAGTGCTGTGCCGTAGGCTGCAATCATCGGCCACATAATGCCCGCACAGATCCCACCGATAACGCGCATGACGACGATAAGCGCATATGAAGAGGTGAGGCCGACCACGATATTAGACACCGTAAACCCCGCTAACAAAACCAATAGCAGGGTTTTCCGATTGATCCATAAGGTCATACTGATCAGCGGAATGGCACAGACTGCCGAGGCCAGTGCATAGACACCGACCAGAAAACCGACTTGGGTGTGTTCAATGCCTAGACCTTCGGTCATTTGCGGCAAAATACCGGACGGTACCAGCTCGGAGAGAATACCGATAAAGGTGACACTGGCCATCAGGGAAAATATAAACCAAGACAGGTAGCTCTGCCCAGAGGGGCTATTCTTTGTAAGACTCGACACGCTAACTCCTGCTTGACCAAGGTATATGAAAGGTGATAATGCACCTCCATGGCGTAATATATTTATTTTACCTGCTAAGGCGTGCGTAATATTTAGAACGCTACGCCTAACGGGTTTAATTTAAATATATTATAAGATATGGGGTTTTGATTTGTTTTATTAATATTGATTCAATGCATCACTTAGAATTAGAGCGTCATGAGTAAGGCATAAGGTGTTGAGTGGAGTGAGTCTTACAGCGCCACTCTTAAGCAACGAGCCTGAGCCTAATGAGTAACACCAAGACAATAAGCAGAATTATTGTTGAGACCATACACTATCACCTGATTCAGGTATCTCACGATTAAGGGAGAATAAAATATTTGACAATGTATCCTGGTGTTTGTATAAAGAGAGACCGGTCGGTCTTGTCTTGTTCGAAGGTGTATTGCGATGCTCAAAGAACGAATTATTCATGAGTCTATGAAACTCTTTTCTGTTAAGGGCTATACCAGCACTTCTACAACAGACATCATAAAAGCTGCGCAAACTTCGAAAGGTGGTTTTTACAATCACTTTAAATCTAAAGAGCAACTTTTTAATGAGGTGCTCAGTGAAGGCAGACACATTTGGCGTGAGCGTAATCTTTATCAGTTGGACGATATTTTGCGGCCATTGGCTAAGATTCAGAAACTGCTGGAAAATTATCGTGATCGCTACCTTGCTGATGCAGAATGTTTTCCGGGCGGTTGCCTGTTTGTAAATCTGGCTGTCGAACTCAACGATCAGTCCCCTGAGTTGGCAAACCGAATAAATGAAGGATTTGTCCGTCTGCAAGCAATGATTCAACGCTTGCTTGATGAAGAAAAAGAGCAGGGTGGCATTGCTCGAGAGGTCAATACTGCTGATGCGGCTGGCTTAGTCATGTCAGGTATTCTTGGGGCATGCGTGATGCATAGCTCTAATAAATCAAAAAAACAACTCAATGCAACGATCGCTGCATTGATCAGCTATTTACAAAGTTTAAGTACAAAACACTGATATAACCGCGCAAAAATACGCTCAATATGTATTTGCGCCTTTAAAGGGAGACCAGTCGGTCTCAATGCAGGCATGAGGTTTAACATGAGTAATAAATCCTATACCGGATTAGTGGTCAGAGAAGTCGCAGAGAAACAGTTTGAATCCAAGTTGGAAACGCTCAAGATTAATGACTTGCCAGAAGGCGAGGTATTAATACGGGTGCAGTATTCGTCATTAAACTATAAGGACATGCTGTCAGCTTCTGGCAATCGCGGAGTGACAAAAAAATTCCCACATACGCCGGGTATTGATGCTGCTGGAGTCGTTGAGCATTGTGCGACCGCTGACTTCAAATCCGGTGATGAAGTGATTGTCACAGGCTTTGATCTCGGTATGAATGTATCTGGCGGGCTGGGCGAATATATTCGTGTACCTGCTGCCTGGGTGGTGAAAAAACCAGAAGGGCTATCGTTGCGTGAAAGCATGGTGTTTGGTACGGCTGGTTTTACTGCAGCGCTGTCTATTTTGCGCTTAAAAGACTTAGGGCTGGAAGACGCTGCAGATATTTTAGTGACCGGCAGTAGCGGTGGTGTGGGCAGTATTGCGGTTTCGATACTTTCACATTGTGGTTATGCGGTGACCGCATTGAACGGGCGTAAGGATGAACGAGAGTTTCTACACAGTATCGGTGCGCGCGACGTTATTGAAATAGATGCGCTGGTTGATGAAAGCAGCAGACCGCTACTCAAGGAACGATGGGACGCCTGTGTGGATTCGCTTGGCGGCAATATACTTACGTCAGCGATACGTTCAGTGCGTGCCAATGGTGCTGTCACCAGTTGCGGCAATGCCTTATCACCGGATCTGGCGCTGACTGTCTATCCTTTCATCTTGCGTGGCGTGACACTGTTTGGCATCGACTCACAGAACTGCCCAATGCTGCTGCGCGTTAGGGCTTGGCAGTTGTTGGCTAAAGAGTGGAAGTTCCCTTGGTTGGAAACACTGGCTCGGGAAGTTCAGCTTAAAGATGTGCCGACTGAGATGGCTAGAATTAAGAACGGAGAAAATCGCGGTAGAATCATCGTTAATCTGCAGTAGAAATACGGGTTTTATGCAGCCCTAGTGGCAAGGTCAAGATGGTGTTAGCTGCGCCATCTTGATTTAGAGGATCACAAAGCATGTACTGAATACTCGGCTGCTGCCCTTGTACACTTCGCGGCGAGTCTGCTGTGTAGGGTTAAACTTTGTGCTGTTGCTCGTGTTCTCGCGTTTAAAGCCACTTGGACACCTCGGTGATCACCGTTTGCACCCTGTTGGCTAAGGGTTTATCACGCCTGAGAGCCAGATACAGCGTTTCTGCAACAGGGTTGGTTAACTGGTGACTCTTGATTGATTCTGGGTTGTGAAAGCTCTCAACGGCATTGGCAGGTAATACAGTAAAGCCTAAACCCATGCTGACCGGTTGCAGGATTAGATCGATCTGATTTGAGAAGCCTTTTTTAGTCAACAAACTACTGTTTTGAAATTCAGGGTAATTTGCGCTAAGCAGCAGGCCAGCATGATGGGCTGCGTCGGGGTGATCTATAAAGCCCAGCGCGCAGAGTGCTGCCCAACTGGGCTTAACAGTATTGGCCGGTGTTACTAGCAAAAGCGCCTCCTTGCTAATAGGTTGGCAGCTGACGTCCGCGAGCAGCGAAACAGTGCTCATCAAACCTATATCCACGGTTGATTCAGCAATCGCTTGCTCAATCGTGGCGTTGGGTGCAAACCGATAGTCAATGATCAGTTTTGGCTGTTGTTGTTGTAGCGCGAGCAGTAGCGGGTAGAGCTTTAAGCCAACACTGCCTGGCGACATCACGCGTACTACACCTTCATAGGCCGGATCAGCGACGATCCGTTGTTCGAGGCTGGATAGCTCCGAAATGATACTGCGTGCTTCTATATAGAGGCGTTCACCAGCCTCTGTCAGCACGAACGTTTTGCCTTGCCGATCCAGTAAAGCTATTCCCAGTTGCTCTTCTAGTTTACGCACATGCTGACTGACGCCGGATTGGGTCATGTGCAAGCGCTCGGCGCTGCGGGTGAAGTGCTTGAGCTCAACCAAAGTGCAGAAGCTGCGCAGCCATAGGGTATTGATCATTACGTTTTGTACTCATGCTTATGATAATTGATAATTTTACGTAATCAGTCAGCTTTTGTAATCTGGTATCGACTTAAATACAGGAGCAGGTCATGAGTAATGTTTACCCTAGAAACTTTTCGCACATTGGCATTTCAGTACCTGATCTAGAGGCAGCGGTTAAGTTTTATACCGAAGTGATGGGCTGGTATTTGATTATGCAGCCAACAGAGATCGTTGAAGATAATAGTGCCATAGGTGAGATGTGTACCGAAGTATTTGGCCAAGGTTGGGGCAGTTTTCGCATTGCTCACTTATCCACCGGTGACCGTATTGGTGTGGAGATTTTTCAGTTTAAAAATCAAGTCAATCCTGAGAATAACTTTGAGTACTGGAAGACCGGTATTTTTCATTTTTGTGTGCAAGACCCGAACCTTGAAGAGTTGGCTGAGCGTATCGTAGCTGCAGGTGGTAAAAAACGTATGGAGAAACCGCGTTATTATTACCCCGGTGAGAAACCTTATCGGATGATTTATATGGAAGACCCATTTGGCAATATTGTCGAAATTTATAGCCATAGCTACGAATTGATTTATAGCGAAGGTGCCTACTAGGATGCTTGTTGCGAGGGGTGGGTATGTGCTGATTGGCTGACAGTCAGCACTGAAAAACAAGATGCTGCCCGAGAATATGAGTTCGCCGAGCAGTTTAGTATCTAGAAAAACGACACCTGAGCGTTACCTGAGAGTCGTTATTCTATTTTAAGCAATAGAGCGGGGTTTAGTGCTTTGTTGCTGTAAGCCTTATGATACGTGGCTTTGAAGGTGGTGGGCCTGCACGGACTTGAACCGTGGACCAAGGGATTATGAGTGGCTATTTAGGGTGTTTCAGCGAGTTACGCTAAGTTGCCTTAACTCATGAAAGACCCGTGTTTATTGGCTTTGACGGCCTTTTGTTGTTTTACAGTGTTGCGCGATGTAGCATTGAACCTCGCTCCAATGTGTCACCCAATGTGTCACCCCTTCCAGACCTGCATGGATTTAGCATGGCAAAAATCAACGACCAAAAAATAAAAGGCATGGTGCCAGGTGAGCAGATCACTGAGTCTTTAACCGGCCGCAATGCTGGCGTTATAGTTCTGCGTAAAAAGTCTGAAACAGCACCGCCGCTTGCATATTTCCGTTACTTTTTCGAAGGTAAGCGCCAGTTTTTAGCCCTTGGAAGTTACAGAGTAGCAGCGAAGAGTGCCGGTCTTAGTCTTGCCGAGATTCGATCAGCCGCGCTCAAGCTCTCAGCGGTGCTCGCTGAGCATCCAGACTTAAAAGGCCATCTTGAGCAATTGCGTGCTGATGATGCGGTCAAGCAAACAGAAAAAGCGCGGACTGATGCTATCGAGGCTGCAAAAGGCACATTCAGACAATTGTTTTTGTCTTACATTGCCGACCGTGAGGCCGCCGGTATTCGTCCGGACCAAGTGCGTGACCTAAGAAATATAATGAAAAAGAACATTGACCCTTTTGCAGGTTTAACAGCAATGCGGGCTCGTGATATTCAACCGGCGCATATCAATCAGATTCTTAGCAAGATGGTGGAGCGCGGTGTGCTGCGTCAGACCGCCAAGGTCCGCAGTTTCCTGATGGCCGCATTCAATTACGGTATGCAGAAAGATAATCAGATAGGCAGTGCTGAGCCGGTTACATTCGATATTCAGGCTAACCCAGTGACACCGGTCACATTCAACGCAGAGCATAAGCGAATCATTAACACCACTGGCACCCGTGCACTATCTGAGGCCGAGCTCAAGCAGTTCTATAACACGATTGATAAGGACGTTGAGGGCGTCAGCTACGCTATGGCGCAGCTATTCAAGATGGTCATAGCAACAGGTGGTCAGCGCATAGAACAGCTTACTCGTGAGCCGTGGACCAGCTACACCGATAGTTTTGTGAGGTTAGTTGATGCTAAAGGGCGTGGTGGTGAAGATCGATTACATTATGTGCCGTTGACTGGGCGCAGCACTGCCATATTGCATGCAGTGGCCGATGTTACGGCCAATCACTCGCACCCTTTCAGTCGCTTACAAGACAATCATTTTCACGTCAGCGCATTTTCATGGGCGGTTAAGAAATGGCTTAAGAGTGAGCATGCTTTTATAAATGGTCAGCCCATTGAGCCTTTTACGCCGCGTGATTTGCGCAGAACATTGGCGCAGCTGATGCAGAAATACGGTATCAGCAATGAGGCATCGGACGAACTGCAAAGCCATGGCATGAATGGTTTGGTTGCTCGCCACTATCGCAACAATCCAGAGTCGAGCATACCCAGCAAAACTAAAACCTTAGCTGCACTGGAGCGCGTACTTGAGCGCGTTATTGATGGAAAAGATCCAGAAACCAGCAATATCATTAATTTTACAAATAGTTACAAATAAAAGGTTTTTGGTTTTAAAGAGTCTTTAAAGCAACCTAAAGCAACCTAAAGCAACCTAAAGCAATCAGCAGAGGACAGCAAGGAATAGGGAATAACTGTCTACGCAATTTTTGAACTGTAAACATAAATTCACGAGCCTGTTAATGCTTGTTAAGATGAAACCTGTATCAACGTACAGCAACAAATAAAGCCACCCTGCAAGTTAGCGTTTGCAGAGCAGCTTAATAAGCAGGGCTATTAGCGTAGCCCAAACTTTAACAGCGCATAGATGTTATCTACGGCCAACTTTCACAGCCAAAGCATAACACACCGTCACGGGGTGCCGTAACGCAAAAAAGTATTTATTGATACTTTTGCAGGCACCGGACGGACGCATGCGCATATTGGAATCACTCAATATGACTCAAAACGCAACAGTCACACCGATTCAACATTCCTCAACATTAAAAGCTTTTAAATCAAAATACGGTCGCTATAAAGATTTGTGTGATGCGCTGGGTATCGGTCGCACCACCTTATGGCGCTGGAGCAATCAGCCAGGCTTCCCCAAACCAATCAAACGCGGCAATACAGTCCTGTTTGATATCGCAGCAGTCGAAGCATGGTTAGAAGGTGCCAGTGTATGATTAACAACATGAAACCTATTGCAACACTCAATTACTTTGATTATAGTGTTGACCTTGCTGCAAATTCAGCAATCGGGTGTGCAAGCCCGGAACACAAAGGCGCACAGCGCCGCGTAAGCGGTTTTTTTGTGCCCACTTTATGGTGGGCTGTGCGTGGGAGGTCTTTTGGCCTGCCGGTTCCCTTTGTACCGGTCTTGCACACCTGCGCACAGCTCGCCACCCATCATGTGCAAGTGATCCGGCGAGCTCCAAAAATACAAAGGAGCTCCACAATGCAAATATTATCCCTACCTATTGCCGCCAAAATTAAACGCGGTCGTATCGCAGCTCACAAGAAAATGGCTTATGCAGCACTGTATGCAGATTCAAGCCTTAAAACCCGCCTCGATCGTTACAACAACCATATGAACAAAGCGCGTGCTATTGCAGGTGGTGCGTTATGAAAACTTTAGAGTTTAACGGCCTGCCAGAAGACGTTTTAAGCGTTGCAGCTGGCGCACCCAGCGGAGTGCCGATTGATGAGATTAATTGTGCTTTAGGGCGTGCTGATGCTGTTATCAGCATGATTATGATGGCCCTGAGTAGTGAAGACTGTCGCCCGGCCAATTTTGTAATCACTGATGCGCTTTGGAGTGCTCAGGGCCAGCTTGCAATTGTTAGGAAGCTCGCAGAACACGCAGACGCAACCACAACGCCCAAGCGTAGCAAGCCAGCCACCGGAGCTTAATCATGACCAGTTTAAATAATGGCGCAACAGCGTCAACGCTACCGGCTTATCTAAAATCAGAGATTGAACGGCTTGAAGTGCGCTTATCAACCCTGCAAAGCGATATAAATAACGCTAAGGACGTTGAGACCGCAGCGCTTCTACAGGATGGCCATAACAATACCGCGAAAGAGCTTGAGGCCAAGAGAGCCGAGCACCGTGCAGCTGTGCTTGCTAACTTGCCGGCACCAACACCACTAACGCCAGGTATTGAGAAAGCGACACCTTACCCAGCTGATGAATTGCCGCCGATTATTCGTGACGCAATACACGCAATCGCAGAGACGGTTATGGCGCCGCTTGCGCTTGCTGGCCAATGCGTTGTTGGTGCAATGGTTTACCTAGCATTAACCCGCGCTGATGCTGAGTCGGTCACTGGCGGCAAGATGCCGGTCAACATTGCCATGCTGTCTCTGGCCGATTCGGGAGACAGAAAAAGCACGTGCCACCGGTTCGCGTTTCTGCCAATCAGCAACCAGCAGCATGAGTTGGCCAAGGCAAGAAAAATTGAGATAGACGCATACGCTGATGGTAAACGAGGCTTAAAAGGCCAGGCGCTTAGAGACTACGAAGAAAACAGCGCCTTACCTGATGACCAATACACGCTTTACTCTGATGTCACTTTTGAGCGTGTAGCCGGAGACTTTGTGAGCGGTAAGCCTTTGATCTTTTGGGACACAGACGAAGGCGGTCAGATGCTTGGTGGTCACTCATTGAAGAGCGATACCAGAGTGGCAACGCTCGGAGGAATAACTAAGTTATTAGATAACGGCTATGTCGAGCGCATGAGGTCACGCGGCAACGCTGAGGCTTCTGGTACTGCTTACAACAGGCGTTTTGCAATTCACTTAATGGCCCAACAGGTAGCCGTTCAAGAAGCGCTTAGCGATCCACTCTTAAGAGGGCAGGGGTTTTTACCTAGATTCCTTTTCACGGCACCTGAGAGCATGAAGGGTGATCGGACAATGACAGATGAGGAGTATGAAAAGCTGCGCAGCAACGCAAACAAAGATGCACGGCTAAAACGCTACTGGGCACGGGTTACTGAGCTGCTAAGTTCTGATGAGTACATCGATGCAGATTCGGGAGAGGTCACGCCGCCAGCGCTTGCAATGACGCCAGAAGCGCACCGGTTATGGCTTGAGTTCTACAACGCAACTGAAAAAGAGTCTGGCAAGTTTGGCGCACTTGGTGAGATTAGCGCCTTTGCTAGTCGGGCTGGTGATCAAGCGCGGAAGCTGGCCGTCTCGATCGCAGTGTTTGAAAAGCATGATCATGTTGATAAAGATTGCATGAGGTCAGCAATTGCCTTGGTAAAGCATTCTATTTCTGAGTGGTTACGCCATACGAACTGCGCAGTAGTAGACAGGGTTACACAGCAGGCCGCCGACCTTATGGAGTGGCTGCAGTCACCAAAACGCGCTACAGACTGGCAAGTCTTCACCGCTAGAGATCTTCAGCGCAATAGTTTTGGAGATTTGCGTAAATCAGCAGACAAGAGAAACGTTATTTTGCGTCTGCTATGCGAGACAAACCACCTATTTAGCACTGACGGCAAGACATACACAGTCAACCCATTGATGACTAACCGTGTGACAGCCGCGACAGCCGCGACAAGCCAGAAATCACAAGTGTCTCAGTCTGCGACAGGCTTGCGACACCTTGTGACAGTTGGTGATGTTAACGCTAAAAAAGGTGCTGCTGTCGCAAGCTGTCGCAACGGTGTCGCAAGCGCAAAACCAGCAAATACGCAGGCTGTCGCAGGTGTCGCGGCTGTCACAGCTAACGCACCGTTACCGCACAGAAACGGCGGGAGGGCAGTGTTATGAACGCGGCCAGCCTAATCAGTCGAGCACTACGCGAACACATCTACCTTGAGGCACACGGGGATCAGCTTCACTTGGTTTTTGATACGCCGCCACCTGATGACCTGATGAGCGCACTCAAGGAAAACAAGCCGCAGGTATTGGAAGAGCTTCACCGGCTGCAAAACCAATGGCTGGAACGTGTAGCTCGGATGCTTTACAGACCTGCAGAGTGGCTTTTAGAGCACAGCATCATCGAAGAGTGCGATATACGCGAACTTTGGCACACAGAGCCAAGACAAGCAGCCGAAACAGCTAAGACCGGCCTGCACTGGCACCTAGCCAACCACTAACCTTGAGGTGATCGTTATGTACTACATTAAAAACGAAAAAGGCTACTGGTTGCCAGGTGCCTATGGCTACACACAGAAAAAAGCAGAGGCGGGTGTGTTCTCGCTGGCTGACATGGCAAGGCTGGCGCTGGATGGCTGCACGCTTGAGGAAGCTCAGCAGTAACCATCTTGATACTCGATAAATAACCATACCCCGCTTAATTGCGGGGTTTTAACTTCCACAATTTGTGGCTGTTGAGTCATACCATACTGGTGCGACAACCTGAGGCGCGCAACAGTAACGCAGCTGAAACAGGTGTGTGACGTTACTGATGCCGGACGCAGTAATGTGCCGGGCTAACTCAGTAGCAGACATAGCTAGAAAAGCGGTACAGGGTATTTTGTAAGCGGTATACAAGCGGTATTTAAAGTCGCATACATTTGCTATAGCTCAAGCATGGCAAGGTATCTAGAGCTTTTCTGAATAAGTATTAGAAGAGGCTACAAAGCAGGGTTTGTGATGGCTCAAACGCTGAACGGCAACCCCACACTGAAACGCTGTAACCGTTGCATGGCGCGGGGTTTGGCCTGTTCGCTAATCCGTAATAGGAGAGGCTTTAATCAACTAAGAAACCGTTATAGCAGGCAGACAGCCACCATTGGTGGAAGTTAAAAACAGGTAATAGGTGCGCTCAGTTTTGAGCACACCGGAGCAGTCTAGCTCTGGACGCACCCACGCGCCTGACTTTTTAGGAGTGAGCAGTTTTGCGTCCACCTAGATGTGCTGAGTTCTCAGCGTATATAGATCGGTCCAACTCTGGACACATCGAGGCGCACGCCTGATTATTTAGATGCCCTCAGTTTTGAGGGTACCGGAATTTTATTCCGCACAGCACCCCCGAAAAGCGGGGAGTGGA
>Ga0172382_10011770_pt1 | contig 11520 bp, 11 predicted proteins | sample Leawel138RmetaG_FD_122245 | JGI IMG/M metagenome (GOLD analysis project Ga0172382, IMG submission 122245) | Leachate microbial communities from a municipal landfill in Southern Ontario, Canada - Leachate well 138R metaG | ecosystem: Engineered > Solid waste > Landfill > Unclassified | place...
ATATTATATCCATTAAAGTGTTTATCTATAATTGGTTTGATAAAATCATCATTCTCAATAAATCGATCCATCGTACAAATAGTACCAGGATTTGCTCCTAATTCCATAGATTTTTCAAATAGAAGCTTCTCAGGAACTAAAGGAAATTCAAATCTAGGGATTTGTCCAAAATGATATTTATCAAATGAGGTAACATCAACATCACCATAAATATAATTTTCACCAGATATAATATCACCGATTTTTACACCACCATATCCACCAGCAACTCCCAAATTAATTACATAGTCAATTTCGTTAAAATTATTGAATGCTGTTGCAATAAGTATACCTGCCATTACTTTACCAATACCAGATTCAACCAATACTACTTCAACATTCCCTATATTTCCTGTGAAAAATTCAAAATTACCACAAGTTTTTACTTTTGTGTTTTTTAACTCATTAAGTATTTCATCAATTTCAACTCGCATAGCACCGATAATCAATATTTTCATATTTTATCACCATAGTTTTCTTTAGTGTACTTAATATCATTTTTAATTTGGGTAACTAATTTATCAGGAGTGTCAAAATACATTTCATCTCTTATTCTTTCAACAATATCAATAGATATATGTTTATCATATATTTCATGATCAAAATCTAATATATGTACTTCCAAACGCATTTTTTCTAATGTATTGATTGAAGGGTTAATACCTATATTACAAACACCTAAATGCTTTTCATCATCTATTGTTACATAAACAACATAAACACCTTTTTTAATTATTTGATATTCTTCTTCTAATTCGATATTTGCTGTATGAATTCCTAATGTTCTACCAACTTTTGATCCATGACTAACTACTCCACTAATACTATAGTATCGATTCAATAAACTATAAATATCTTGGACTCTACCTTCTATTAAGTATTCCCTAATCATGTTAGATCCAATTTTTTTATCATGAGTTTTTAATAATTCATAAGCAATTATTTTTTTGTTTGTAGTTTTTAAGGTCTCTGTATTGCCCTTACCTCTAAAACCATAACGGTAATCACTACCAACAACAATAATTTGAAAAGATGTTAGAAATCTTTCATGGAATTCCTCTGGTGACAACTGACTTAACTCTATATCAAAATTAAGTAAGACCACATAGTCCACCTCAAGATCTTCAAGCAGTTTAAGTTTCTTTGTTAATGGGGTTATATAACCCATATTCTCTCTTTTTCTCAAGACAAAATCAGGATGTGGATCAAATGTAACCACTGCTACTTTCATGTTGTTTTCTTTACCTTGTCTTAATGCTTCTTTTATTAAACTAACATGACCAATATGTAATCCATCAAACTGACCCATAACTGCAACAGTATCATCATCAAACTTTAAAAATTCATCATGTTTTTTTCTAATTATATCCATATTCTCTTAGCTCTATATAATTGATTGTCTTTTTGATAAATAGCATACAATTGTTTATTTTTTGTAAAAATAACCATTTCATCCGTGCAATCAACTTCAACTTTCATTCCAAATTTTATTTTATTATCTAGTTGTTCATCAACTTCTATAATTTTTTTATCTTTAAATACGTCAATCATATTAATTAATTGAAAATTTCCCGCTAAAACATCCTCTAAGGTGCTAGCATTTTCAATCAGCATATTACCAGAAGCTATTCTTCTTAGTTCATTCATATGCGCAGGATAACCGAGTCTTTTTCCTATTTCAACACAGAGTGTTCTAATATATGTTCCTTTAGAAACTTTTGTTTTGAAGGAAAACTTGGCTTTTTTATCAAAGTATTCAACTTCATTTAAAATACTGATATCATAAATATTAACTTTTCTAGGTTTGCGATTAACAACAATCCCTTCTCTTGCATATTCATACAGCTTTTTTCCTTCATGATGAACTGAAGAAAACATAGGAGGGGTTTGAACTAGTTCACCAACTAATCCCTTTAAAACCTCATCCACACCATGTAATTCTACTACTTCTTTTGACTCAATGATTTCTCCTTCGCAGTCCTCAGTATCCGTAGAAACACCTACAACTATTTCACAAACATATTCTTTACTATCCGACATTAAATAATCTGATAATTTTGTAGCCCCATTTATCATAACTACCATTACTCCTGTAGCTAATGGATCTAATGTTCCGGCATGTCCTATTTTATCAAATTTCTTTGTTCTCTTTATTTTTGTTAAAATATCTTGAGATGTCCATCCTTTTTTCTTATCAACAATAATAATACCATCCATATTATACACCGAAGAACTTTAAAATTTCAGATGGTGTTTCAATAATATAATTAGCCATTGAAAGTTCAGATTTTTTTCTAAAACCCCATGTAACTGCAACACTTGTAAATCCACTATCATTAGCCGTTTGCATATCTACTGCTGTGTCTCCAACATATAAAATGTCTGTATGAATTCCTAATGTATTAATCAACTCAATAGCTCCATCAACATATGGTTTAGGACGGTTTTCTGGTTTTTTTCCCATAATAATATCGAATACATTATCACCAAAATAATAATTAACTACACGAAGTGTATCTACATGTGGTTTATTTGATAATACTGCCATTTTAATGTTTTTGCTTTTCAACAAATCCAATATTTCTTTTATACCATCATATGGTCTAGTTTTGTTTTTTTGAAGAATTTCATAGTTTTTCATGTATGATTCATAAACAAGATCAAATAGCTCTGTATTATTTCCAATAGCTTGTTCTATTAAATAATTAACGCCTCTACCCACCATATATTTGCATTCTTCAATGGAAACTTCTTTCAGATTGTTTAATTTTAATGCAATATTTAAGCTATCACATATATCCTCAATAGTATTTAAAAGAGTACCATCTAAATCAAAAATTACTAGTTTATACATTTTTATCACCTACAAAAATTATTATACCATAACAAAAAACAATTATCTACAAGAAAGGAATATTAATCTTTATTTAATTATAATAATAATAAGTCATTTTAAGTATTATTTTATATATTAATGATATAATAATTAAGAAGGGTGGGAATAAAATGAATTTTTATGATTTTAATGTTTTAGATATTAATAACAATGAAGTTCCTTTATCCAATTATAAAGGAAAAATAGTTTTGGTTGTTAATACAGCAAGTAAGTGTGGTTTAACTCCTCAATACGAAGGGTTAGAAAAAATGTATAAAGAATTTAAGGATAAAGATTTTGTCATCTTAGGTTTTCCATGCAATCAATTTATGGGCCAAGAGCCTGGAACAAATGATGATATAAAGGAATTTTGTTCTTTAACATATGATGTAACATTCCCGTTATTTTCTAAAGTTAATGTTAATGGAAAAGATCAACATCCATTATTTAAATGGCTAAAAAGTCATACTAAATCATTTCTTAAAAGAAATGTTAAATGGAACTTTACCAAGTTTTTAATTGGCAGAGATGGTGAGTTTATCGAAAGATTTGAACCAGCTACTAAACCTGAAGATTTCCATAATAAAATAAAAGACTTATTATAAAAAAGCTTCTAATTAGAAGCTTTTTTTATATGTTCAATAAAACACTAGAAATAATTTTCATAATCTCTAATGTGTCTTGGTGTGTCATAGAACTGTTTTCTATTAGTTTATGTTTTATGGAGTTAATTGTTTCAATAAATTCATATTCATATCCACTTGTTGATCTTATATTTGAATATTTTTTAATAATCTTATTATTAGAATCATAAACTATTATCTCACTTGGTCTAGCAACATTCTCTACTCTAATTCTTCCTTTTGTTCCTATAATATCACAATAGATTCCTAAATCTCTTGAAATAGAACTAAAAATATTAGCTTTTAAACCATTACTAAATTCGAGGGTAAAAGAGCATTCTTCATCAATATTATTATATTTTTTTATGTTAACATTTGTAATTTTGTAATCATTCCCAAATAATTGATAAGCAAAATATAATGGATAAATTCCAATATCAAATAATGATCCTCCACCTAGATCTTTGTTTGTCACTCTCTCTACATGCATTAAATTATTAGCAAAAACCCCATTGTATGTTATAATATCGCCTATGTCTTCGTTCTCAATTATCTCTTTAACCATTTTTCGCGATGGTAAGTAGGCTGTTAACATAGCTTCACCAACAAAAACATTATTTTTTTTAGCAAGTTCTATAATCTCGATTGTGTCTTCATAATTAAGAGTAAAAGCTTTCTCACAAATTATGTTCTTCTTATGAAGAACACATTCTTTCATTTGTTCATAATGGAAAGCATGTGGTGTTGTAATATATATTAAATCGACTTCTTTATCTTTATATAAATCTTGATAACTTCCATATGCTTTCAAAAACTCATGTTTTTGTTTGAAAGCCAAAGCTCTATTTATGTCTCTTGATGCAACTGCATATAAGTTGATATCAACTTTATCTTTTATGCTGTTAATAACAACTTCCGCAATTTTTCCGGGACCCAAAACAGCTAGATTCAATTTATTAGATTTCATCATATATAATTATTAGTCCATTCCATATAAATTCTTTCCTTAAAATCTTTAGTTTTTTTGAATTTTTCTTTAATTCTGTCTACTTCATAGAATCCCAATTTTTCATACAACTTGATTGCATCTATATTATTATCAGTTACTTCTAATTTTAATTTTTTATACTTTGTTGTTTTCATTACATGACTCATTAACTTTGTTGCAACTCCTAATCTGCGAGCTGAATTAAGTACTCCTACAGCCTCAATATATCCAACATTAATTCCAAACTCCAGTTTTTCATTGAACTCTTTATACATAAACATATATGCTAGACTACCTTTTAAAAAACCCAAATATTTTCTTAGTGAGTATTTATTTACGGATAATGCTCTTTGAAAATCATCAGCGCAACCTAAGATTCCAACAATTTTTCCATTTAACTCGGCCACATATATGACATTCTCATTGAATGAATGCATAAACGCATCTCTTAACTTCTCCTTGTTTTTTGATAAATAAGATAAATCCTTATAATATGCATCAACAAAAACCTCTGATACTTCTTTAGAAATATCAACTTTGTAATCCGTCATTTTTTTTATTACTAAATTATCCATAGTCCCTCGCTATTCTATTCTATTTACGGATATAGTTTTTAATGTTATTCTCATTGCTAAGCTGATATTGAAAGTAATAATTGAAAAAGGAATGAAAAATTTTGTAAATCCCAACATAACAATTAATCTATTATACCATAAATAATAATCCATATTATTTAGTAGTGCAACCTCGGTTGACAATGAATTCATTAAAATAGGAAAAATAATATTAAACAAAGAAACAAGAACCATTGCAATTAACTCTAAAACAGTATCTTCAGTGGTTTTCTTCTTATATATAAAAAGCATACAAAAAGCTAGCAAAATAACAAATCCAATTGCTATTCCCAAAAAATTAATGACAGGAAATATGAATCGAGAATCTAGATCTTGTTCGAAAGATAGGGGGATAAGGTTTTGTTGAAATAATATAACTAGAATGTACACTACGAATGCGAACGAGTAAATACACGCTGAAATATTCAGCAATGTTCTAGAGTAACGATTAATAGTCTTTAAAGAATCAATACTAATTTTCATATGTTCTCCTTTTTAAAGATAATCAGATACTTTCTATGAATATTATAACATATTTACTTTTTTGAAACTATATTAAATAACTGCAGAATACTAATTCTTATTGCTATTTATCATTTTCTTCTTTTTTAATCTAAATATATCTAATGTAAGATAAATTAATATACTTATAGATGATATAACTATAATCAATACTTTATACTTGTCAATTGATATAATAATTGAAACAAGTAAAATAGAAATAGAAAATGTATAATGTACTATCTTTTTTAAAATATATAAAAGATTTTTAAATTTATTATTTAGTAAGTTTTTATTGGTAAACTCGATATAATTGATTGTTAAAGTAACGATTACGTAACCCAAAATTATCTTAACCAAAACACCTTTATTGGTTATAATTGAATACGTTAACAATGCTAATACTAGTCCAAAAAATGTGTATATTAAAGTATATTTAATAATTCTTTTTGTTTTACTATTTGTTTCATAAACTTTAAACAAGACAGAAAACAATTTTGCAAACACACTAAATAGTATATTAAGAAATAATTCACCAAATAATTCAATTAATAACTCAACTAGTATTTCCATAAATCAATATTCTTTTTCACGTTCAAAAGTTATTATAATTAGCACTTTGAAATTCGTCCAATAACTTGTTGAAACAACCTTCCAACCATCCTTAGCCATTAAATTCATTTTTGTTTCTGCATCAATAGCATTTTTTGCTTCTATTACTCGATATTCAAACATAGTTGTCTCCTTTACTTTTATTAACTAAATTATATTATTATTAGGATGTTTTGTCTAGTGTTTTTTAATTATATCAGGTGGTTTTAAACTTTGATTGCTATTTTTTATATTCTGTGCAATAATATATATAGTGAACTAAACGATTTCTTTAGCTTTCTAAGCTTTTTGCTTACACGAATAAATAAATATCAATTTTCTATATAATTATATAGTTAACGCCTCTTGATTGTTTTTTTTATTCAGTCAAAGAGGTTTTTTTTCACAATAGAAAAAGGAGACAATAATGTCATTTACAAATTTAAATTTAATACAGCCTATTTTAAGGGCTATTACGGAAGTAGGTTACGTTATCCCTACTCCGATCCAAACAGAAGCTATACCAAGTATACTTGAAGGAAAAGACTTGCTAGGTAGTGCTCAAACAGGAACAGGAAAAACAGCAGCTTTTGCTATTCCAATCCTACAACAAATTGCAGAAGGCCAAAAATCCAATACAATAAAAGCATTAATACTAACTCCCACAAGAGAACTTGCTGCTCAAATCAGCGATAACTTTAAAGAGTATGGTAAATACTTACAAATTAAAACTGCAGTAATTTTTGGTGGTGTTTCTCAAAAACCACAAACAAATGCGTTATCAAGAGGTGTTGATGTTTTAATAGCAACTCCAGGAAGATTACTTGATTTAATTAACCAAAAATATATTAAATTGGATTTTATTAAGTACTTTGTTTTAGATGAAGCTGATCATATGCTAGATATGGGATTTATTCATGATGTAAAAAAGATTATCAATCTACTACCTGATAAAAGACAGAATTTAATGTTTTCGGCAACTATGCCATATGAAATAACTCAACTTGCTAATAAAATATTAACAAACCCAATTAGAGTAGCAATTACACCAGTAACTAAAACTCTAGATACAATTAACCAATCAGTTTTTTATGTTTCAAAATCAAACAAACTTCCACTTCTAACACATTTACTTAAAACAGAAAAAATAGAATCTGCATTAATCTTTTCTAGAACAAAACATGGAGCAAATAAAATCGCGAAAACTTTAAACGCTGCTAATCTTAAAGCTGATGCAATACATGGAAACAAGTCGCAAACAGCTAGAACTCAAGCATTAGAAAATTTTAAATCAAGAAAAATAAGCATTTTAGTAGCAACAGACATTGCTTCAAGAGGAATCGATATAGATGAATTAAGTCATGTTATTAACTTCGACTTACCTGATGTTCCGGAAACATATATCCATAGAATTGGACGTACAGCCAGAGCTGGACATAATGGAATTGCTTATTCATTTTGTACAAGTGAAGAAAGAAAATTATTAAGAGATATTCAAAAACATATAGGTCAAAACATACCATCTTCTAATAAAAACCCATTTGTTGAAGAGGTAAGTGAAGTAACGATGACTAGTGAAGTTAAATCTCCACTGCAAAGTATAATTCAAAGTAGATCAAGAACAAAACTAAGTAGACCTAGTTCCTCACGTAGAGGTAGAATTGGCCCAAGACGCTAATAAAAAGACTATAAATTTCAAATTTATAGTCTTTTTTTTACATATTAATTGTTTTTTAAACCTTGATTCATTGCATGAACTAAATCACCAGTTAAATCAGTACCATATTCCCAAAACATTAATCCAGCAAGATTATTATCTAAAACATATTTACTTTTTGCAAGAACTGAAGTTGGATCATCATAGGATATAAATGTTTTTCCATCTTTACTAATAATGTAAGGAACTTGAGCTTTACTATCATAAACGTAAATATAGTCTGAATTTGTTAAAATTGTGTTTTTAATGGTAGTATAATATATGCTTCCTGCAGATGACCAAGTACCATTATCATTTGTTTGTCTCATGCCATAAAATGCTAACCCAAATATTAATTTGCTTGATGGAACACTTAAATCATTAAAAACATCAACACTTTCTTCAATAGAACATGAATTAAGAGTTCTACCTACACCAAATGTAGAATTATTGAATGCACTTGATGGATATAAAGCATTCTGGTAATAACCACTACTACTTGTCATTCCATAAGTCATAACATTTACAAAATCCAAATATTGAATTGAATTAGGTAAGTCGTAACGTGGAGGTTGCCACATTCCTCCCGTTATAGCTGCAGTAACTAAATGATTGGGATTATTAGCTTTAACAGCCACATAAATTTCATTCATTAAAGCTGTGAAGTTTTCTTTTTCAGAAGCCAGTGGAGTTTCCCAGTCAATGTCTACCCCATCAAATCCATATTCATTAATTAATTTAACACTGTTCTCAGCAAATTTCTTTCTTAGATTATCACTTGCAGCGATAATTGAAAATGTCTCTTTAGGGACAGTTCCACCTCCACCAAGTGAAGCTATAGCGTAAATACCCTTTTCTTTAGATTTAGGTATTACGTAAGTTGTCATATTTCTTAATGCATTATTATTAGTGTAACTTACAGAATTACCATTTGATCCTGGACCAGTAAAACCGCCATTAACATCAATCAAAACAAAAGCACAGTATATAATATCCATAGTTTCAAAAAATTCATCACTTAATTTATCATAACTTCTATATACATATCCTGATGCAATGCCATTTTCTAGGGTTTTATACCCCTCTACTTCAGCTTGATAGGTTCTAGACTGAATTACATCCTTATAGTTTATTGTTGCAGTTAGATTTACTGTTTGTTTTTCATAAGGTCTTTTATATTTGCCATCACCAGACAGTATAGTTTCTTCATCACTACTCCATGAAATGATTGCTTCTTCTAGAGTGTTAACTAAAATTATGTCTTCATTCACGACTAAATTATTATAAAGCAAATCAAGGCTGTCAAGAATCTCATTTAGTTTTTCTTCATCATTAAAAGTGTAAACTGGTTTAACAATTAAATCGTTTGTCACATTAGTAAAGTCTATTATATCCCACTCACCAATATACCCATCTTTTGTTGGCACATCTGGAATGTCTGTATAATTAGACCCTTTTATAACTTCAACCTTCAATGCAACTCCACCTTCTTCATCTAAAAATGTAATATTAACTTTTTCTACATTTTCATTTAATTTAATCGTAAAAGTAGTTTGATGCCCTTCATAATTTACAGTAATTTCATGTGGTCCTGGTTCATCTAGTTTTAATAAATCTTCAACAGAAATCATTGTTGAATCTATTGTTTGATAAACAACTTTATCATCACTCATTGTGATGTTTAAGGTAATCATATCTAAAGAAAATTCTTCTACAGTAATATCATCATTTATTAGTGAAGTATCAGCACTAATAGATTTAATTTTTATTTCGCTATCATTAACACAACCATTTAATGCAAGAACAAATATTAGTAAAAGTAATGGATAAAAATATTTCATGTCATCTCCTTATTGATTAATATTATTATTAATCATAAAACTATTATATCATTTTTTGAAGCTTTAATCAACCAAAAATTTAGTTAAGAACTCTTTTTTTCACCCATTCTAAACTTGTTATTTTTAATTTATTTAATTAAAATATTTTAAAGTTTTTAAATAAAAAAAGTCAAATCTAAGATTAAATCTTAAACTTGACTATCAATTATCTTTTTTCTAATAAAGAAATAGCTTCTACATTCCTCTATACTGAGTAAGGTCATGTTTTGATGAATTTTAGGGATTGAGACTATTATATATAAAATAACTAGGTATAAACTATTAATAATGTGTATATTCAATTATTTATTTTTTCACTAGTTCTTTGTATTTATTACATATGCTAATATATTCATTTATCGACTTATTAATCAATCCAATAAAATCTTTTTCAGTTAGAAATGGTATTTTTTTTGTAATAGCAAGTTGCATTGAAGTGTTTCTTTCATGGAAAAAATTGTTTTTTGAACGTATTGCAGTCTTGAAAGCATCATAATTTGGTGTGCCTTTCGACATATTTTTACGACCATAAATGAGTAATCTTGCCTGAAATTCTTTATTAACGCAATCACGACTTCTAATTTCTAGATATGCTATATCAGAATCACTAAAATTAGTATCATCAGTTAATATAATATATGAATAACCATAACGTGTTGAGGAAACATAATTTTTCAAATAATGTGAATCAATTAATTTTTGTTTGAATAATGATTCGAAGTAAGCTTTCCAAGCAATCATGTCATGACTATTTCCTTCTGGAAGAGATAAATTATGGTATGATCGATGTAACTTTTCAATATGTTCACAATATGAATCAAAAACTTCACTACCAGTCCCTTTTAGTTGCGTAAATAATTCATAAATAGAATCAATATCCAAAATTGATGTTTCCCATTGTGCTTCTTTTATACGTTTTTCTTCCTCCTCACCAATTATTGAAGTTTTATAATAACTATAAAAGATTTCACTAACACTATAAGGTCTATTTTTGATTTTTGATTGATATCTTTCTAATGAAGTTTTATATCCCTTCAATTGGTTGTGTTCGCAACTTTCAACTTTATCTTCTATAGCAAGATAATATCTTTTTCCATTTACCCAAAAACCAATAACCACATCAATCCTCAACCATTGTTGATATATTTCCATATCATACACTGAACCAATCTCAAAATCGCGATTAGTTAATCTACACAAGACTTTATAACTAGCTACTTTCAGTTTTTCATTATCATTGTTGTTATAATTTGTTAATAACCAACACAAAAAAGCATCTTGTGATAACTCTTTTTTTGCATAATCAAAAATATTCATTCTACTACCTTCCTATACTAATCTATGTTACTCTAAAAATGATAAATTGATATATTCTCCCAAATTCCTTAATTACATTCATTTAACTTTGCCTTGAATGTTTAATTTGTCCCGTAATAAATTGAGCCATGTCTAAAGTTGGAATTATTCCAATCAAAAGAAATGGCTTGTTTTTTTGTCTTAAAAAGAAACTTTATTTTATCTTCTTTCTAATAAGCAAATAGCTTCTACATTAGATGTTTGAGGAAACATATCAACCGGTTTTACAAATTTAATAGAATATTCTTTTTGTAAATGGTTAACATTTTTTGCTAATGTTGCTGGATTAAATGAAACATATACTATTTTCTTGATCTTAGCTCGTTTTAAATAGTTAATGAAACTAACTTCTAAACC
>Ga0172382_10011772_pt1 | contig 11519 bp, 10 predicted proteins | sample Leawel138RmetaG_FD_122245 | JGI IMG/M metagenome (GOLD analysis project Ga0172382, IMG submission 122245) | Leachate microbial communities from a municipal landfill in Southern Ontario, Canada - Leachate well 138R metaG | ecosystem: Engineered > Solid waste > Landfill > Unclassified | place...
CCCACTATGGGGACTCCGGCCGACGCCATCGCCCGCGCCGAGGCCGCTGGCTGGAAAGTGCTGTTCACCGAAGTTCTGGAGCCGGAGGCGTGGGACGCCTATCTCGACTCCATCCGCGCCGCCCTCGCCCGGCCCCATGCCCTGGCGCCGGACTTCGCCGCCGCCCTGGAGCACGAAGCCGCCGTATGGGACACCGCGCGGGAGAGCTATGGGTATCTGTTCATGGCCTTGCAGGCGCCCTGCCCCCCAGCGGCAGCGTGAAGGCAAAGGCCAGCCCGACCAGCGCGGCGGATACCCACAGGGTCGCCTCCAGGCCCGCCAGTTGGTAGACCACGCCGGACAGCAACGTCCCGCCGAGGCGGCCGACGGCGTTGGCGCTGTAGTAGAATCCGACGTTCAGGGCCACCTTGTCGGCGTCGGAATACGCCACGATCAGATACGAGTGGACCGCCGAGTTCATCGCGAACACGACGCCGAACACCAGCAGCCCGCCGATCAACAGCGCCGCGCTCGGGGCGAGGTGCATCCCCACGGCCAGCCCGGCCGGAAGCAGCATGAGCAACCCACCCCACAGCCGCGCCGCCCGCGCGCCGCTGGCCGCGTCCACGGTGCCGCGCAGCAGCTTGGGCACGGCGGCCTGCACCAGGCCATAGCCGATCACCCACACCGCCATGAACCCGCCGACCTGATGGAAGTCCCACCCCATCTGGCTCGACAAAAAAATCGGCACGCCGACCACGAACCACACGTCGCGGCTGGCGAACAGGAACACGCGGGCCGCCGACAGCCAGTTGATCGCGCGGTTTTTGGAGAACACATCGGCCCCGCGCACCTTGGCCTTGGCCTTGCCGAGATCGCCGCGCAAGCTCCCCAGCGCCGCCACCAGCACCACGGCAAGCATCCCCGCCATGCTCCACAGCGCCCCGACGAACCCCAGCCCCGACAGCAGGACGCCGCCCAAAAAGAACCCCACGCCCTTCAGAGCGTTCTTGGACCCGGTCAGCAGGGCCACCCACTTGAACAGCACGCCTTCCCCGGCGACGCCCTTCACGGCGGCCTTGGAACTCATTTTGGTAAGATCCTTGGCGACTCCCGACAACGCCTGACAGGCCATCACGTAGGCCACCGACAGGCCCAGCGTCCACGCCGGATCCGTCAGCGACAGCAGCCCCAGCGCCACGATCTGCACCGCCAGCCCGGCAAACAGGGTCAGCCGCAGCCCATACCGCGCCCCCACCCAGCCACCGACGAGGTTGGTGACGATGCCCATGACCTCGTACAGCAGGAACAGGAACGCCAGATCAATGGGCGAAAACCCCAGCCGATGAAAGTGCAGCAGCACCAGCATCCGCAAGGCCCCATCGGTCAGCGTAAAGGCCCAGTAAGCAGCCGTCACGGCGGCATAGGATCGAACTTCTGTCACCGCTTGGACCCTCGTATAGAAGGGTTTTAACCACAGAGGACACAGAGAACACAGAGAGTCGGAGAAGCGGCGGCGCAGGCGATACTTCTGGACGCGAAGTTAATGCGCTGCGCGCGCCATGAACTCACTATCTCTGTGCCCTCTGTGTCCTCTGTGGTTAACCCACTTACTTCCCTGAAACCTTGGCCGCCAACTCGGCCATGCGGTTCACATAGCCCCATTCGTTGTCGTACCAGGCATAGACCTTCACCTGACGCTTGTTGACCACCATGGTCGAGGGCGCGTCGATGATCGAGGACCGGGGATCGTTCAGGAAGTCGGTCGAGACCAGCGGCCGTTCTTCATACCCCAAAATCCCCGCCAGAGAACCCTCGGCGGCCTGCTGGAACAGGGTGTTGACCTCCTCCGCCGTGGTGTCGCGGGCGACCTCGAACACGCAGTCGGTCAGCGAGGCGTTGAGCAGCGGCACGCGCACCGCATGGCCGTTCAGTTTACCCTTCAGTTCGGGGTAGATCAGCGCGATGGCGGTGGCCGAGCCGGTGGTGGTCGGGATCAGCGCGTTCAGGGCCGAGCGGGCGCGGCGCAGGTCCGCCTTGCCGGGCTGGGCGACGTCCACCATGACCTGGGTGTTGGTTACGTCGTGAATGGTGGTGATGGAGCCATGCACGATGCCGATGCCCTCGTGGATGACCTTCACGACCGGGGCAAGACAGTTGGTGGTGCACGACGCCGCCGTCAGCAGGCGGTGGCGGGCCGGGTCGTAGAGGTGATCGTTGACCCCGACCACCACGTTCAGGGCGCTGTCGTCCTTGACCGGCGCGGCCACGATAACCGTGCGGATGCCCTTGTCGAAGTACGGTTGAAGGCTCTCGGCGGTGCGGAACTTGCCCGAGCACTCCAGCACGATGTCCACGTCATCGCCCGTCCACGGGATGTCGGCCGGGCTGGCGGCCTCGGTGAAGGCCAGCCGTTGCCCCTCGATGATCAGCGCGTCTCCCGCGTCCTCGGCAGCTTTCCAGCGGCCGTGCACGGTGTCGAACTCGGTCAGGTGGGCAGCAACGGGGGTGCCACCGTGGATCTCGTTGATCGCCACGAAATTCAGCGAGTCCCATCCCGCCCGCAGGACCAGCCGGCCCATGCGGCCATAGCCGTTGATCGCAATGCGCGCACTCATATCCGATCCTCTCACGGCGTCTCGCAGCGGCCGATGTTGTCCAGAGTTGTTTGCAGGCTCAGTCGATCGAGCGACGCGATGGGCAGGCACGTAAAGATGCCGATGCGGTTGTAAAGCATCCGGAAGGCATCGGCGAACACCAGCGCCGTGGCTTTCTCATCGCCCTGAAACGCCGCCGGGTCAGGCACGCCCCAATGGGCCGACATCGGCTGTCCGGGCCACGTTGGGCAGGCTTCCTGCGCGGCGTCATCGCAGACGGTGAACACGAAATCCATGACCGGCGCACCGGGGGCGGCAAACTTCTCCCATCCCTTGGAGCGCAGGCCGTCAATGGGATAGTTCTGGCGCTCCAGCAGGCGCAGAGCCTCGGGGTGCACCGAGCCGCGCGGCTGGCTGCCCGCGCTATAGGCCTTGAACCGGCCTGAACCTTCATGGTTCAGAATAGCCTCGGCCATGATGCTGCGCGCCGTGTTGCCGGTGCACAGGAACAACACGGTATACACTCCGCTCGCCATTGCCGTGGCCCTCCCCTGGAGAAAGCCCAGCATCACGCCGACCGCATCCGGGTCGGCGCGATAGATGATGCTGCGTCCAACCCGCCGGGCGTCGATCAGCCCGGCCATGCGCAGGTCTTTCAGATGAAAGGACAGCGTCGACGGCGGCACGCCCAAGGCCCCGGCCAGCGCCCCGGCCGACAAGCCTTGCTCCCCCGCCGCACTGAGCAGGCGGAAGACGGCCAGCCGGGCTTCATGACCCAGCGCGGACAACATGGCGGCGGCGACGTGTTCTTTCATGGGACGGATACTTCCATAGTTCTCGAAATGTTAAAGTGAAGAAATCATGACGGCCGCGCCCCGTCGTGGTAAGCCGTGCGCGCATTCCCCCCTCACGCACATGGCTGACCAAATGGATTCCCAGGACCTGGACGAAAGCATCATCATTTTACGCCTGTCGCCGGAGCTTATGCTCAAGTCGACCCCGGTGCGGCGGCAATTCCAGGATATCCTGCGCCGGAACCTGCGGTTCATCCTCAAGCGCGAGGGCGTGTCGCACAGCATCGACATGACCCGTGGCCGCGTCACCCTCATGGTGCCCAAGGCGCAGGAGGCCCGCGCCCTGGACCTGCTGCCCAAGGTGTTCGGCATCGGCACGTTCTCGGTGGTCGAACGCATCGTGGCGGCGGACCTCGACACCATTCGCGACAACTGCCTGGACCTGTTCCGCGACCGCATCATCGGCAAGACATTCGCCGTGCGGGCCAAGCGTATGGGGCCGCGCACAATCTCCACGCGCGCCATCGAGGTCGAGACGGGGGCCGTGCTGGGGCTTCATGCCAAGGTGGACTTGACCGACCCGGACGTAACCGTGCGCATCGAGGTAATCGGCCAGGAAGCCCACTTGTACCTTGACCGCAAGGACGGTGCGGGCGGCTTGCCTGCGGGCACGCAAGGGCGCGTGGCCGTGCTGGTATCGGGCGGGTTCGACAGCATGGTCGCGGCGTGGCAGATCATCCGCCGGGGGGCCAGCGTCGAGTTCGTGTTCTGTAACCTCGGCGGCGCGGCCTATGAGCGGCAGGTGGTGCAGGTGGTCAAGGTTCTGACCCACCTGTGGGCCGGGGGCCTGCGTCCGCACCTGCACGTGGTCGATTTCCAGGGAATCCTCGCCGAGATCAAGGAAAAGACCCCGACCCGGTTCTGGCAGATCGTCCTCAAGCGCGAAATGTACCGCGTGGCCGAGGCCGTCGCCGCCGAAACCCATGCCCAAGCCATCGTGACCGGCGAGGCGCTGGGCCAAGTGTCGTCGCAAACCCTGTCCAACCTCAACACCATCGACGCGGCGACCAGCCTGCCGGTGCTGCGCCCGCTGATCGGGTTCGACAAGAAAGACATCGTGGCGATTGCCCGGCGCATCGGCACCGCGCCGCTGTCCGAGCGCATCCCGGAGTTCTGCGGCATCAGCGAAGGATCTCCGGCGGTGCGCAGCAACCGCGACAAGGTTGCCTTCCTGGAGGGCCACATGGACCCCGCCGCCCGCGAGGCCGCCATCGCCGGGCGCAAGGTCATCAACCTCGACAAGCTGACCGCCGCCGACCTGCGCGCGCCCTACCTATGGGTTGACGCCCTGCCCGAAACGGCCGAATTGATCGACTGCCAGCCCGACCCCTATTACCGGGCCTGGCATGTGCCGGACGTCCGCCACTACACCGTGGACGACATGGACCGCCTCTATGCCGACCTGCCCAAGACCGGAACCTATATCCTGTATTGCGCCCACGGCGTGCAGTCGGCCCTGATGGTCGAGCACATGCAGCAGAAAGGCTATGATGCCTATGCCTTCCGGGGCGGTCTGACGTCTTTGCAACGCGAACTGGAACGGCTGGGGCGCAGCGTTCCGGCCTGAATGCCAAAAGGCCACGCCCCTCTCGGAGCGTGGCCTTTCAACCTTGAACCCGAACCGTCGGCTGATTAGCCGGCGATCTCGATCTCGGAGAAGAAGAACGAGATTTCCCGGGCGGCGTTCTCGGCCGAGTCGGAGCCATGCACGGAGTTGGCTTCGATGGACTCGGCGAAGTCGGCGCGAATGGTGCCCGGATCGGCGTTGGCCGGGTTGGTGGCGCCCATGATCTCGCGGTTCTTCAGGACTGCGCCTTCGCCTTCCAGAACCTGAACCACGACCGGGCCGGACATCATGAAGTCGACCAGTTCACCGAAGAAGGAACGCTCGCGGTGGACGTCATAGAAGCCCTCGGCCTGCTCCTGGGTCAGGCGCAGACGCTTCTGCGCGACGATGCGCAGGCCGGCTTCTTCGAAGCGGGCGTTGATCTTGCCGGTCAGGTTACGGCGGGTGGCATCCGGCTTAATGATCGAAAGGGTGCGTTCGACGGCCATCTTAGTATTCCTCTGGCTTGCATAATGGGCGTCCGGCCCTGGCCTCCGCTCGCCGGGAGGCTCGGAGTCGGTCTGCACGGCAGGCCGGTCGCAATGGTCGGGCCTTATAGCCCCACTCCGGGCTGGTGACAACCGGGCTTTTGGAACCGTGGAGGACCATCGGATGCGGTGCCCGGTTCCCGTTGCCGCGCGGCTGTGTTAAGACGCGCCCATGCTGCACATCAAAGACCTCGTCTATCGCATCGGTGGCCGCCTGATTTTTGATGGCGCCACGGTCCACATTCCCGCTGGTTCGCGCGTCGGCCTCGTCGGCCGCAACGGCACCGGCAAGTCGACGCTGCTCAAGCTCATCCTGGGGCAATTGCCCATGGATGGGGGCGATATCAGCGTGCGGCCGCGCGCCCGCGTCGCCCACCTCAAGCAGGAAGCGCCCGAGGGCAGCACCTCGCTGGTGGACACGGTGCTGGCCGCCGACACCGAGCGCGCTGAACTGCTGGCCGAACTGGACGCCGAGCCGGACGCCCTGCACATGGGCGAAATCCACGAGCGGCTGAACTCCATCGGCGCCCACGCGGCCCCCGCCCGCGCCGCTGCCATCCTGTCCGGCCTGGGCTTCCCGGCCGAGGACCACGGCCGCGCGGTCGGCGAGTATTCCGGCGGCTGGCGGATGCGTGTCGCCCTGGCCGCCGCGCTGTTTTCCCGCGCCGACCTGCTGCTGCTCGACGAGCCGACCAACCACCTGGACCTTGAGGCGACCATCTGGCTGGAAAGCCATCTGGCCAGCTATCCCGGCACGTTGATCGTGGTCAGCCATGACCGCGAATTGCTCAACACCGTGGCGACCCGCATCGTGCATCTGGAAGGCAACAAGCTGATCGCCTACGGCGGCAACTACGATGCCTTCGTCAAGACCCGCCGCGAGAAGATGGACCTTCAGTCCAAGGCCTACTCCAAGCAAATGGAGCAGCGCAAAAAGATCGAGTCGTTCATCGACCGGTTCAAGGCCAAGGCGTCCAAGGCCCGGCAGGCACAGAGCCGCGTCAAGATGCTCGAACGCATGGAAGCCGTGGTCAACGTGGTCGAGGATCGCGCCTTCACCCTCGATTTCCCCGATCCCGAGCCGCTGGCCCCGCCCGTTCTGTCCGTCGAGAACGGCGTGCTGGGCTATGATGGCAAGCCAGTGCTGCGCAACCTGACCTTCCGCATCGACATGGACGACCGCATCGCCCTGCTGGGCGCCAACGGCAACGGCAAATCGACCCTGGCCAAGCTGATTACCGGCCGCCTGGACCTGATGGAAGGCTCCATCCACAAGTCGGGCAAGCTGCGCGTGGGCTACTTCGCCCAGCACCAGACCGACGAACTGAACATGGACGACACGCCCATGGGCCACATGGCCCGCGCGCTGGGCAACCCGCCCGAGTCCAAGGTCCGCGCCCACCTCGGCCGGTTCGGGTTCGGGGTGGAGCACGCAACCACCAAGGTCGGCAAGCTGTCGGGCGGTGAAAAGGCCCGCCTGCTGATCGCCCTGATGTGCCGCGAACAGCCGCACCTGATGGTGCTCGACGAGCCGACCAACCACCTGGACATAGACACCCGCGAGGCGCTGATGTCGGCCCTGAACGCCTTTGACGGCGCCGTGGTCATCATCTCGCACGATCCGCACCTGATCGAGGCGACCGCCGACCGCCTGTGGCTGGTGTCGGACGGCACCGTTGCACCGTTCGATGGCGACATGGCCGACTACCGCCGCTGGCTGCTCGACCAAGCCCGCCTCGGCCGCAAGCCCGAGGGGACCAAGCCCGCCTCAAACGGCAACCGCAAGGACGACCGCCGCGCCGCCGCCGAAGCCCGCCAGCGCGTCGCCCCGCTGAAAAAGATCGCCGAAGCCGCCGAAAAGAAGGTTGAAACCCTGACCGCCAAACGGGTCGCGGCCGAAGCCGCCCTGGCCGACCCGGCGCTCTACAACGCCCCGCCCGAAAAACTCGCCGCCGCGCAAAAGGACATCGCCACCCTGACTAAATCCATCGCCGACGCCGAAGCGGCGTGGATGGACGCCATGGACGTGTACGAACAGGCCAAGATCGAACACGGGATCGGGCCGAAGGAATAAGCGGGCGCTGCCCGCACCCGCCAGGAGGCAGCGGCCTCCTGGACCTCGTGCCTTACGTGGCAAAGCCGCGCGCAGCGCAGCAGACGGAGACATTTTCTGCCTGCGGCGCAAGTGAAGTACAAAAACCGTCACGGGATCCAAGGGCCTCGGCCCTTGGCGGGCCTGGGCAGCGCCCAGCCTTCCCTAATACTCCCGCACCACCCGGAACCCCACCGTATAGCTCCACAGCCCCGCCGCATTGCGGGCGCGGGTGGTGGGTTGGGATTGGCTGGGGATGTAATACCACGCCCCGCCCTTGGTGATGCGCTGGCTGCAATCGCGGGCGTGAGGGGCGGCAGCGCGGTCGGGGTGCCAGCAGTCGGCGACCCATTCCCAGACGTTTCCGGCCATGTCGTGCAGGCCGTAGGGGTTGGGCGGCAGCGAGGCCACCGGAGCAGACATTTTGCCGCTCCACTCGGTCCCGCAGTTGCGGCAGTTGGCGTGGCCTTCGCCCACCGTGTCGCCCCACCACCATGTGGTCGAGGTGCCGCCGCGTGCGGCCCATTCCCATTCGTCTTCGGTCGGCAGGCGGTAGCGTTTTCCGGTCAGACCCGACAACCACGCGGCATAGGCCTCGGCATCGCCATGGGTCACGTTGATGACCGGGCGGGAGCCTCGACCCCAGCCGTGGTCGCTTTGCCCGCCCCGGCAGGCCCCGGCCCGCACACAGACGGCCAACTGGTCAAAGGTGATTTCGGTGCGCGCCATGAACAGCGGGGCGACCTCGACCGGCGGCGCGCCGTCGCGGACCAGGGTGCCGCCGGGGATGGCCACAAGCTCCGGGCAGTCCGGGCAGTCGGCAGCCGCCGCTGGAAAAGCGACCAGCCACAGAAGCAGGGCCAGCCGCTTCACGATGCCGCCTCCCACTCGGCCAGCACGTCGGGGGCGGTTTCGCCGGGCAGATGCCGCGCCCGCAACACCGCCAGCCCATCGAGCGGCAGCAGGCGGGACAGCGCCCAGACGGCCGCCCCGCGCACCACCGGCGCCGGGTCGGCCAGCAGCCCTCCCGCCACCGGCGCCAGTTCGGCCCGGCCGCTGTTGGCGATGGCGTTCAGGACGTTGCGCACGAAGCGGTCGCGGCCGATGCGCTTGACCGGGCTGCCCGAGAACAGCGCCCGGAACGCCGCGTCATCCAGTCCTGCCAATGCAGCAAGTGCCGGTCCACGGTCGAGATCGTGGCGCGGGCGCAAGGCGTCGTGTTCGCAGCGTTGGGCAAATCGGTTCCACGGGCAGACCGCGAGGCAATCGTCGCAGCCATACACCCTGTTGCCCATCCGCGACCGCAGGGCGCGGGGGATCGGTCCCTTGTGTTCGATGGTCAGATAGGAAATGCAGCGCCGGGGGTCGATCTCCCGCACCCCGGTAAACGCCTCGGTGGGGCAAATATCGAGGCACCGGCGGCACGACCCGCAATGGTCGCTTTCGGGATCGTCGGGCGGCAGGTCCAGGGTGGTCAGGATCTCGCCCAGGAACAGCCAGGAACCGAACCGGCGCGACACCAGATTGGTATGCTTGCCCTGCCAGCCAAGCCCGGCCTGGGCGGCCAGGGGCTTTTCCAGCACCGGAGCGGTATCGACGAACACCTTGACCTCGGCCCCGGCGTCGTCGGCCAGTCCCCCGGCCTCCTCGGCCAGCCAGCGGGCGACCTGCTTTAGGCGCTTTTTGACCAGATCGTGATAGTCGCGGTGGCGGGCGTAGACGCTGACATAGGCCCGGTCGGCGGCGTTCAGAAGCGGCAGCGGGTCGGCGTCGGGGGCATAGTTCATGCCCAGCACGATGGCGGTGACAGCGTCGGGCCACATGGCGGTCGGGGTGCGGCGGCGGTCCAGGGTGTCGGCCATCCAGGCCATTTCCCCGTGGCGACCCGCTGCCACATAGGCCGCAAGCCCCTCCCCCACGGCGGGGGGAAGGGCGGCGCGGGTGAAGGCCACGGCGTCGAATCCGGCCTCATGAGCCTTATCGACAATGCGGCGTTTCAGGGCGTGGGGGTCGATTGCTGCCATGACTTCAGCAACCATACCCTCGCCCCTCCTGGCAAGGAATTATCAGCGCATGTGGGCTTCGACTTCCCCGGCGGGCGGGTAGGAACACCAGTCGGCGGTCACTTCGATGAACCCACGTTGCCCCGGCGAGGCCGTGAAACGGTATTCCTTGCCCTTGAACACCATGGCGTGCTGCAGCGGCAGGCGGCCGGACACTTCCTGCGCCTTGCCGCCCAAGGGCGAGAAGGTCATGGTCACGGGCGCTTCCGGGGCAAACCATTCGGCCATGCCGTTCGATGCGCCCTCGCCCACGGCGGTCACGGTCAGCACATCGTTGAAGCGGATCCAGGTGTTGGCGCCGTCGTACTTCGGAGTCTTGGCGATGAAGCGGCGCGTCTCGGTCGAGGAACAGCGGCGCGGTTCCTCGGCCTGGCTGATGACAAAGGCCAGTCGGGCAGGCGACAGCCCCTCGTCCAGCTTCGTGCGCGCCTGCGCGATAATGGCACGCACGCCCTCGGGCGCGACGTCCTCATACCGTTTGCGGAATTCCTCGGCCTTTTCCTCAGCGGCGGCCTGGCTCAACTGGAGGCGGCTCAGGTCTTCCTGACGCTGCGCTTCGGTCGTTTCAAACGTGGTGATACGACCATTCAGTTCGGCAATTTCGTCGGCGGAAAGCTGGCGGCCGGTTTCATAGGCGAACCATGCCACGGTCCCGACCATGCCCAGGATGAACCCCATCTTGAACAGGCCCAACCAAAATCGCGTACTGCTTTCCCGCTGACGCCGGCTTTTCCGTGCCATCGGTGGCTTCCTTTTCGTGTCTGGTCAGAAAGACCTAACCGCCCTTTGTGACGACACAAAGGCATACTCCCCGTGGGATAATCATCAACGCATCGGGGGTAGATTACGGGCGTGGGCACCGACCTAAAGTTCGTGCGCGATCAGTGCGCGAAAGCTCATGCGGGTCATCCCTGAGGGTCGTCGTCCAGCATCCCGCATGGCGGTATAATAATGACTGTTTCAATGGACTCCGCCGGGGACTCCGCCGGTCGTTTTGGCGGCGTCCCGTTCTGAAAAGGAGCGTGCCATGACACTTCGTTCGCTGCTTCCGTTTGGCCGGGACATGGTGCCCGCCACGGACCTGGGCGGTGACGTATTCCGTTCGCTGCACCGGGAAATCGACCGGGTGTTCGACGACATGATGCGCGGGGTGCCGATGCTGGATGTCGGGCGCGCAATGCCACGACTGGACGTCCGCGACGCACCCGATGGGCTTGAGGTCGTCGCCGATCTTCCTGGCATGGATGAAAAAGATATCGACATCCGCCTGACCGACAACTCCCTGATCCTTCAAGGGGAAAAGAAGGCTGAGTCGGACGAGGAAAAGGAAGGCTGGCACTTGCACGAGCGGTCTTATGGGTCGTTCATGCGCCGTGTGCCGCTGCCCTACGGGGTTGACGAGGCCAACGTCTCGGCGACCTACGACAAGGGCGTCCTGAAGATCACCATGCCGAAGTCGCCGACCGCCAAGGAAACCGCCCGCCGTATCGAGGTCAACAAAAAGGCCTCGGAAGGCTAGGTGCTGTGAGACCACACCGGCCGCTCTCCCCCACCGGGAGGGCGGCCAGTGCCGTTTCAGAGCGGCTTGCAGGTGGCGTCAAACAGCGCATCGGGCGCGCCCTCACGCCAATTAACGTCCTGGGGCAACCCCTCCTCATTGAACGTCGGATCCGCTGGGATGGGGGCGACGCGCTTGGCGGCGCAGTCGACGATATGCGGGATGACCAGCGTGTCGGAGGCCCGCCGCAGCATCACCAGATCGACCAGGATCATCTCCGGGTGAGCCTCGTTCCGCTTCGCCGTTGCCGTATCCACGGCAACCAGACTGGTAACCACCGGG
>Ga0172382_10011773_pt1 | contig 11516 bp, 10 predicted proteins | sample Leawel138RmetaG_FD_122245 | JGI IMG/M metagenome (GOLD analysis project Ga0172382, IMG submission 122245) | Leachate microbial communities from a municipal landfill in Southern Ontario, Canada - Leachate well 138R metaG | ecosystem: Engineered > Solid waste > Landfill > Unclassified | place...
CTACGCGCCGGCCGGAGGCTACGGCCCGCTGCGGCAGGCGATCTCCGACTACCTGGGCAGCGCGCGGTCGGTGCGCAGCACGGCCCAGCAGGTCGTGATGACGACCGGCATCCATCAGGGCATCGACGTGGCGGCGCGGCTGCTGTGCGATCCCGGCGATACGGTCTGGGTCGAGGAACCCGCCTATTGGGGGGTACGCAATCTGCTGACGTCTTCCGGTTTGCGTCTGGTGCCGATCCGCGTGGACGACGAGGGGATCTGGCCGGGCGAGGCCGAACGGGCCCGCCCGCCCCGTCTGATCGTCGTCGCGCCTTCGCATCAGTATCCGCTCGGCATGGTGATGAGTCTGGCGCGGCGGCACATGCTGCTGGATTATGCGCGCCAGGTGTCGTGCTGGATCCTGGAAGACGACTACGACAGCGAGTTCCGCTACGACACGCGCCCGCTGTCATCCTTGCAGGGCATGGACGAGGCCGGCCGGGTCCTTTACGCCGGCAGCTTCAGCAAGACGCTGTGCCCGGGCCTGCGGGTCGGCTTCCTGGTCGTGCCCCGGGCGCTGGCGGGCGCTTTCGCCGATTCGGTGGCGGAACTCTACCGCGAGGGCAACATGATGACCCACGCGGTCCTGGCGGATTTCATCCGCGAGGGGCACCTGAGCTCGCACATCCGCCGCGTGCGCAGACGCTACGCGGAGCGGCGCGCCTGCCTGATCGATGAAATCCTGCGGCATTTCGGCGATGCGCTGGACGTCGTCGGGGGCGAGGCCGGCCTGCACCTGATCCTGGCGCTGCCGGACGGGGTCGACGACACCCTGGTCGTGCGCGACGCCTTGCGGCAGGGCGTGGTCACGCGCGCGCTGAGCACGTATTACACGGAACGGGAGAACGCCCGCTCCGGATTGTTGCTGGGTTACGCCGGGGCGACACCCGAGGAAATCCGGCCCGCCTTCGACACGCTCGCGCGTGTGATCGGCGCCTATCTCTGATCCTGACTTTCGAAAAAGGAATCCCGTCATGACGACCTCCGACCCTCTGGCGCGCAGCGATGTCGCGTATCAGTTGCACGCCTACACCAATGCCCAGCGTCACCGAGAGGAGGGGCCCTGCATCATGGATCGCGGCGAAGGGATCCACGTGTATGACACCGAGGGCAAGGCATACATCGAAGGCATGGCGGGGCTGTGGAGCGTGGCGGTGGGCTTCAGCGAGCCCCGGCTGGCCCGGGTGGCGCACGAGCAGATGCAGCGCCTGCCCTTCTATCACACCTTCAGCCACAAATCGAATGTGCCCTCGATCCAGTTGGCGGAAAAACTGATCGGCCTGACGGACGGACGCATGGCCCAGGCCTTCTTCACCAATTCCGGATCGGAGGCCAACGACACCATCGTCAAGATGGTCTGGTACTACAACAATGCCCTGGGGCGCCCGGAAAAGAAAAAGATCATCGCGCGCCAGCGCGGCTACCATGGTGTGACGGTGGCCTCGGCCAGTCTGACGGGACTGGCGGGCAATCATCGCGGTTTCGACCTGCCCCTGCCGCGCATCCTGCACACGCGTTGTCCGCACTGGTACCGCGAGGGCCTGCCGGACGAGACCGAAATCGCGTTCGCCGACCGGCTGGCGGCCGAACTGGAGGCGCTGATCCTGGCGGAAGGCCCCGAGACGGTCGCGGCCTTCATCGGCGAACCCGTCATGGGCGCGGGTGGGGTTATCGTGCCGCCCGAGACCTACTGGCCGAAGATGCAGGCGGTTTGCCGCAAATACGATATTCTGGTGATCGCCGACGAGGTCATCACGGGTTTCGGGCGCACGGGACGCATGTTCGCCTCGGACCTGTTCGGCATCGAGCCGGATTTCATGACCCTGTCCAAGCAGTTGACGTCTTCCTACCAGCCCCTGGCCGCGGTGCTGATGAACGAGCGAGTGGCTGCCGTGATCGCCCGCCACAGCGGCGAGCTGGGCACATTCGGCCATGGCTACACGGCCAGCGGTCATCCGGTGGCGACTGCGGTGGCGCTGGAGAACATCCGCATCATCGAGGAACGCGGCCTGGTCGACAATGCCGCTGCGGCTGGCGCCGTGCTGCAGCGCCGGCTGCGGGAACTGGCGGATCATCCGCTGGTGGGCGAGGTGCGGGGGATCGGGCTGATCGCGGCGGTGGAACTGGTGGCCGACAAGGCGTCGCGCGCGCCCTTCGACCCGGCGGGCATGGCCGGCGCCCGGGTCGTGCGCCAGTCCCAGGAGAACGGCCTGATCCTGCGCGGCATCCAGGACAGCGTGGCCTTTTGCCCGCCGCTGATCATCACCGAAGCCCAGGTCGGAACGCTGGCCGACCGCTTCGCGCAGTCCCTGGAAGAGGCGGCGAAGACGTTGTAAGCCTCATCCCTCCACGTCGCCGCTTGCAAGCGGCTCCGATTCGTTCGGCATGAAATGGTCCGCAGGGACCATTTCATGTCCGATCTCATCCTGGCCGACCAGCCAGTCGCGGAAATGCGCCAGGGCGGGCAAGGTGGCCTTGCGCTCGGGTACGATCAGGTGAAAGGCCCGCTGGCCGGGCCCGCTGTGCGGATTGAGCACCGCCAGGGTGCCCTGGTCCAGTTCCCGCTGAATCAGAAAGGGCGGGATCAGCGCCACGCCCAGCCCGTCGCCGGCCGCCTGGGACAGCATGGAAAACAATTCCAGACGCATGCCGGCCATGGGGGCGGGCGCGGCGACGCCGGCCGAGGCGAACCATTCGCGCCAGGCCGTCGGCCGGGTGCTCTGCTGCAGCAGCGGCAGGGCGGCGATGTCGGCCGCGTCCAGCGGGCCGGCGGCCAGGCGGGGACTGCAGACCGGCACGGGGTTCTCCCGCATCAGGAAATGGGCCTGGGTGCCCGGCCAGCGCGGATCGCCCGAATAGATGGCGGCGTCGAACTCCGTGTCTTCGAACAGGAACGGATGGGTGCGGGTGGCCATGTTGACCTGCAGGCCCGGCCGTTCGGCGCGCAGCGCCGCCAGGCGCGGCAGCAGCCAGCGGGTGGCGAAGGTCGGCACCACGGCCAGTTCCAGGACGCCGCCGCCCTGGTGGGCCATGACCGCCTGGGTGTCCCGTTCGAGCGCATCCAGTTGCCGGCGCACCAGCCGGCTGTAGCGTTCCCCCGCGTCGGTCAGGCGCACGCCCCGACGCGCGCGCTGGAACAGCGGCACGCCGACCAGGGTTTCCAGCGACGCGACCTGCCGGCAGATCGCGCCCTGGGTCAGGGACAGTTCCTGGGCGGCGCGGGTGAAGCTTTCGTGCCGCGCGGCGGCCTCGAAGGCCTGCAGGGCCTGGGTGCTGGGCAATCGTTTGCGCATGTACGGAGTGATAAAAATTCACTGATAACGCAGTTTATATCGTTTGTGTGGGAAGGAATATCCCGTTAGGATGCGTGAATATCACTGATACAGTTTTTTCGGAGACCTTTCATGTCCGCTTCCCGTCCCCAGTTCGAATGGCTCGATCCCCTGTTGCTGGACCAGCAACTGAGCGACACCGAGCGCATGGTGCGCGACGCGGCCCGCGCTTATGCCCAGGACCGCCTGCTGCCGCGCGCGCAGGAAGCCTTTCGCCATGAAAAGACCGATCCGGCGATCTTCCGCGAAATGGGGGAGCTCGGGCTGCTGGGCGCCACGATTTCCGAGCAGTACGGCGGCGCGGGGATGAATTACGTCTGCTATGGCCTGATCGCGCGCGAGGTCGAACGGGTGGATTCAGGCTACCGCTCGATGATGAGTGTGCAAAGCTCTCTGGTGATGGTGCCCATCGACGCCTTTGGCACGGCGGGTCAAAAAGAGAAATACCTGCCCAAGCTGGCGTCGGGCGAATGGATCGGTTGCTTCGGTCTGACCGAGCCCGACCACGGTTCGGATCCGGGTTCCATGTCCACGCGGGCAAAGAAAGTGCCCGGTGGCTACAGCCTGACGGGCGCCAAGACCTGGATCACCAACAGTCCGATCGCCGATGTGTTCGTGGTCTGGGCCAAGGACGAGGCGGGCGACATCCGCGGTTTCATCCTCGAAAAGGGCTGGAAGGGGCTGTCCGCGCCCGCAATCCATGGCAAGGTCGGCCTGCGCGCTTCGATTACGGGTGAAATCGTGCTGGACGAGGTCTTCGTGCCGGACGAAAACGCCTTCCCGGATGTGCGCGGCCTGAAGGGCCCCTTCACGTGCCTGAATTCGGCGCGCTACGGCATCGCCTGGGGCGCGCTGGGCGCGGCCGAGGCCTGTTACGAAACCGCGCGCCAATACGTGCTGGATCGCAAGCAGTTCGGCCGCCCGCTGGCCGCCAACCAGTTGATCCAGAAGAAGCTGGCCGACATGCTGACCGAGATCACGCTGGGCCTGCAGTCGGTGCTGCGCGTCGGCCGACTGAAGGACGAGGGCCTGGCGCCGGTGGAAATCACCTCCATCATCAAGCGCAATTCCTGCGGCAAGGCCCTGGACATCGCCCGCACGGCGCGCGACATGCTGGGCGGCAACGGCATCTCCGACGAGTTCTGCATCGCCCGCCACCTGGTCAACCTGGAGGTCGTCAACACCTACGAGGGTACACACGACGTGCACGCCCTGATTCTGGGGCGGGCCATCACCGGCATCGCCGCCTTCGCCAACTGAGGGGCCGGTCATGGCGCAAGCAACCGCCGGAACCGGGGCCGCGCCGCGGGGGGCGCTGTCGCACATCCGCGTCCTGGATCTGTCGCGCATTCTCGCGGGGCCCTGGGCCACGCAGATCCTGGGGGACCTGGGCGCGGACGTGATCAAGCTCGAACGACCCGGCGAAGGCGACGACACGCGCGGCTGGGGGCCGCCGTGGATGCCGGACGCCCAGGGCGGGGAATCCCGCGTCGCGGCCTATTATCTGTGCGCCAATCGCAACAAGCGTTCGGTGACGGTGGACATGGCCACCCCGGAGGGCCAGGATCTGATCCGCCGGCTCGTGCGCCGGTCCGACGTGCTGGTGGAAAATTTCAAGGCGGGCGGGCTGGCGCGCTACGGCCTGGACTACGACAGCCTGCACGCGCTCAACCCGCGTCTGGTGTATTGCTCTATCACCGGGTTCGGTCAGACGGGACCCTACGCGGCGCGCGCGGGCTACGATTTCCTGGTGCAGGGCCTGGGCGGTCTGATGAGCGTCACCGGCCGGCCCGACGGCGAACCGGGCGGCGGGCCGATGAAAGCCGGGGTGGCGCTGACCGACATCCTGACCGGCCTGTACGCGGCCAACGCCATCCAGGCCGCGCTGGCGGCGCGCGAGCACACCGGCGTCGGCCAGCACGTGGACATGGCGCTGCTGGACGTGCAGGTCGCCTGCCTGGCGAACCAGGCCATGAATTACCTCGCCACCGGCCGCAGTCCCGGACGGCTGGGCAATGCGCATCCCAGCATCGTGCCCTATCAGGATTTCCCCACGGCCGATGGCCACATGATCCTGGCCATCGGCAACGATGGCCAGTTCGCCCGTTTCTGCGAGGAAGCCGGCCGGCCCGACCTGGCGCGGGATGCCCGGTTCGCCACCAACCGGGCGCGGGTGGAGCACCGCGCCGCGTTGATTCCCATCTTGCGGCACCTGACGACCGCCCGCACCACGGCCGCCTGGGTCGCGGCGCTGGAATCACGCGCCGTGCCCTGCGGTCCGATCAATGCGATCGAACAGGTGTTCGACGATGCCCAGGTGCGCGCGCGCGGCCTGCGCATCGAGATGCCGCATCCTGAAACCGGCGCGGTGCCGTTGGTGGCCAGCCCGATCCGTCTGTCGGACACGCCGGTGGACTACCGCCTGCCGCCGCCTTCCCTGGGGGCGCATACGGCCGATGTGCTGGCCGAGATCCTGGAACTTGCGCCGGAGGAGATCCGGGCGCTGCGGGCGCGCGGCGTGGTCTGAGCGGTCCCGGCCTTGCGCCGCGCGCGGGCGCGCCGGACGAGGCCGACGCGGCGGGAGCGCCACAAACGAGTTGACCGGCGTCAACCTTTCCGGACAGAGGCGCGCCACCGGCGCTTCCGTTCATCTGGCGTCAATGTTTTCGTCTCTATGATGGTGTCATGAAGGGTCGCCGCCCGGCGGCCGGATGACTGGGGATCCATCATGAAGAAATCCTGGAACACGTTCGGTGCCTGCCTGCTGGCGGTTTCTCTGGCCGGGACCGTCGCGCCGGCCCTGGCCGATGATGATTGCGACGTGCCCGTCGAGCGCTGGCAGACCCGCGATGCCGTATCCCAGATGGCTCGTCAGAAAGGCTGGGACCTGAAGCGCATCAAGATTGACGATGGTTGTTACGAGGTCCGTGGCCAGGACGCCGGGGGCCGCGCTTTCAAGGCCAAACTCGACCCGGAAACGCTGGAGGTCGTGGAGATCAAATACCGCGATCACAAGGATCGCGAACGCCGCCGCGACCGCGACCCCGATCGCAGCGAGCTCCGCGACACCGCTCCCGCCGCCTCTACGCCCGCCGCCCCCGCAGCCGCCCCGGCGGGCAAGCCGTCCGCGGGGATATCCGTCGGCGGCGCCCGGATCGAATGATGCGCCCCGGGTTTGCGGGCACCGTGCGGTGACCGCTGTCTTGCACGCCGGCCGCGTCCCTCCGGGCAAGGTCGGACGAAATTTCCACAGGAGCCTGTTCCATGAAGACCGTTTCGATCGCGGCCCTGCTGGCCGCCACCACCCTGGCCATCCCCGCCCTGGCGCAGAGCCGCACGGTGACCCTGTCCACCACGTTGAAGAACTATGGCGGCGATGGCGCCTACCTGGCGGTCTACCTGACGGATGCCAAAGGTGCCTATGCGGGCACCCTCTGGGTGGCAGGCGGCAAGGCCAAATACTACAAGCACCTGAGCGAGTGGAACCGGCTGTCGTCGGGCGACGCCGCGCGGCTCGACGGCGTGACCGGCGCCAGCGTGGGGGAAGGCCGGACGCTGAAAGTGACGGCTGATCTGGCCGACGCCCTGTTCGACGCCGGTTACGAGATCCATGTCGATGCCGCCGTGGAAGACATGCGCGACAGCCCGTCCGAAATCCGCGTTCCGCTGACCCTGGCCGGTGCCGGCAAGCCGGTCGGCGGAAAGCGTTTCATCCATTCCTTCACCTACCAGGCGCAGTAATCATCATGCAGTGGCGGCCGATTCATCGCTGGCTGGGCATGTTGGCCGGCGCCCTGGCCCTGGTCATCGGAGTCACCGGGCTGATCCTGGCTTTCTTCCCGGTGCGCGACACCTGGCGCGCCGTACCGGCCGAGCCCGGCTTGCCGGTGGCGGTCCTGGCGCAGCGGGCGACGGAACGGATTGCCGGGATCGAAGAAATCCGCCGTCTGCCTTCGGGCGAGATCGTCGTCTATTCGTTCGATGGCGGCCAGGCCCGCGCCAGCCGGATCGACCCGGCCAACGGGCAGGTGCTGGGCGACTACCAGGCGTCCGCAGTCGAACGCTGGGTGCGCAACCTGCACCGCTCCTTCATGCTGGACGATCCGGGCCGCCTGGTCGCGGCCGGGGTCGCGCTGGCCATGCTGTTGCTGACCTTCTCGGGCATTCTGATGCTGGCCCGCCGCCTGGGCGGATGGCGCCATCTCGCCTCGGGACGGATCCGCGGGACTCCGGCCCAGCGCATCCATGGGATCAGCGGCCGGATCCTGGCCCTGGTCCTGGCCCTGTCCTCGCTGACCGCGCTCTACATGAGCGCGACCACCTTCAGCCTGATCCAGGCCGATTCGGCCACGGATCCGGACGTCATGTCCGTTCCGGGCGACCAGCCGGACCGGACGGTGGGAAGCTTGCCGCTGCTGCGGGCTCTTTCGACCGACGGATTGCGCAAGTTGAGTTTCCCCGCGGCCGACGATCCCGAGGATGTCTGGCATGTCGTCACCGATGCAGGCGACGGCTGGATCGACCGTCGCAGCGGTCATGTCCTTTCCTGGCAGCCGGCTTCCACCGCCCGTGCGTTCTATGACTGGGTCTACGCTTTGCATACCGGCCAGGGGCTGTGGGCCTGGGCGCTGGTCCTTGGGCTGGCCGGCCTGTGCCTGCCGGTTTTCTGGGTCTCCGGATTCCTGATCTGGCGCCAGGGACGTGCTCGTGTGCCGAGGCTGGCGGACAACAGCCCCGCGCGGCGGGCCGACACGCTGATTTTCGTGGCGAGCGAGGGCGGTACGACCTGGGGCTTCGCGAAAGCCCTGCATGATGCCTTGGCGCGCAACGGCCATCGGGTCCATACCGCGCCGCTGGAGCAGTTCCAGGTGACGGAATCCGTCCGTCAGGTGTTCATCCTGGCGGCGACCTATGGGGATGGTCAGGCGCCGGCGCATGCCGCTCGGGCGCTGGACCGGATCGTCGGACAGAAGGCGGGCGGGGTGCCGGTGTCCGTGCTCGGCTTTGGCGATCGTCAGTTCCCGGCGTTCTGCGGCTATGCCGAAGCGCTGGACCGTGCTTTGCGGACCGCCGGCTGGCCGCTGACCATGCCGCTGGAGTGTATCCACCAGCAGTCGGTGCAGCAGTTCGCCCGCTGGGGCGCGGCCCTGTCCGAAGCGCTGGGCGAAACCTTGACCCTGGAATATGTCCCGCGCGTTCCGGAAACCTTCACTTTGGAACTGGCGGAACGCCAGGACTATGCGGGCGGTCCGGCCGGCCCGGCCGCGATCCTGCGCCTGCGCTGGCGGGACAGCGGCCTGTTGGCGCGCTTGCTGGGCCGGGGCATGCCGCGCTTCAGGGCGGGCGATCTGGTCGGCATTGTGCCGCCCGGCAGCCCGGTGCCCCGCTATTATTCCCTGGCCTCCGGATTTCGCGACGGCTTCCTGGAAATCTGCGTGCGGCGGATGCCCGACGGCGTCTGCTCGGGCTTTCTGCATGGCCTGAAGCCCGGCGACCGCATCCAGGCCTTCATCAAGCCCAATCCGGGTTTCACTCTGGAGACCTCGCGCCGTCCCGTCGTGCTGATCGGCGCGGGCACCGGCGTGGCCCCCCTGGCGGGTTTCATCCGCGGCAATGTCCGCAAGGCGCCCATGTTTCTGTATTTTGGCGCGCGCAACCCGGACGAGGATTTCTATTTCGGCGCCGTCATCCGCCGCTGGCTGGAGGAGGGCCGGCTGACCGCGCTGCGCACGGCGTTTTCCAGAATCAAGGACGGCGGAGGCTATGTGCAGGACGCTTTGCGTCGCGATGCGGATCGCCTGCGGACGCTGGTCTCCAAGGGCGCCGTGCTGCGGATCTGCGGCAGCCGGCCGATGGCGACCGGTGTCGCCGAGGCGCTGAACGAAATCCTGGGGCCGCTCGGCCTGGATGTGCGCCGGTTGCGCGAAAGGGGGCGCTATGCCGAGGACATATTCTGATCCGTCAACTGAGTCGCGCCTGAGCGGGCCTGTCATGGGCACGCGCTGGGCGGCCCGGTACCAGGCGCCGCCGGCGTTCGATCACGCGGCGCTGTCGAGCGACCTGGCCCGGGCTGTGGGTCTGGTGGACACGCAGATGTCGCCCTGGAAGCCGGACAGCGACCTGATGCGGCTGAACCGGGCCGGGCCGGGGCGGTGGGTGGCGCTGCCCGAGGCGATGCTCGACGTGCTGGCACGTGCGCAGGAGATCGGCGCCCTGAGCGGCGGCGCCTTTGATGCGGCCGTCGGCGGCCTGGTCAATGCCTGGGGATTCGGCGCGATGGCGGACACGCCCGATCCGGACGCCATCCGGCGTGCCGCCGCCGACCATCGCCCGGCCCACCTCTGGCTGGACGTCGATCGGGAACAGTGCAGGGCGCGCAAGCGGGCGCCCATGACGCTGGACCTGTGCGGAATCGCCAAAGGTTATGCGGTGGACCGGATGGCCCGGGTGATGGCGGACCATGGCGTCGGTCATGCCTTGGTCAGCCTGGATGGGGAATTGAGGGCCTGCGGCGCCCGGATCGACGGCCGGCCCTGGGCCGTGGCCCTGGAAAGCCCGCAGGAAGGACGTCGCGCCGTACATGGAGTGATCGAACTGGCCGATCTTTCGGTGGCCACTTCGGGGGATTATCGCCGCTGGATCGGCGTGGGCGGCGAGCGTCTGGCGCATACCATGGATGGCCGCCGGGCCGGGCCGGTGCGCAATCCGGTGGCCTCCGTCACGGTGCTGTCGGGCACCTGCGTCGATGCCGATGCATGGGCGACGGCGTTGCTGGTGGCGGGGCCTGACGAAGGTCCGGCGCTGGCCCGGCGCATGGGCCTGGATGCCTTGTTCCTGTTCAGGCGCGAGGGCCGGCTGGTGGAGTTCGGGCTGGGGCGTTTCGCGTTCGCCGCCGAGGGGGCGGATGCGTGACGGCCGCGCGGGGTGCTGGCCGTGGCCGTCACCCGGGGCCGAAGACGTCGATCGCTTTGCGGATGGCCACGAACAGAGTGATCAGGAAGCCGATGCCCAGCAAAATGATGCCGGGGTTGCGGTCTCGGAATCCGAGTCCGATGAAAATCGCGATGACGCCCGCGATGAAAAGGGCCAGTAGCAGGTTGCTGTGAAAGAACATGGCGGCGCGCTCGGTAAGGGCTGATGCGGAAATCATAGGCATTCCGGGGCGTGCCGTCGTTGAGCCAGGACAATGATTGCGCGCCTGGGCGCGGCGTGCGCGATGCCCGGCCCCGGCCCCGGGGCTTATTCGAAGGGCCGGCCTTCGCCCGCCTCTTCGTGCGTGGCACCGTCGCGGATACGATAAATCCGTTTGAAGGTCGGAATGATTTTTTCATCGTGTGTGACCACGATGATGGCCGTCCGGTACTGTTGCGCCATGTGGTGCAGGATGCGCACGACCGACAGGGCGCGTTCGCTGTCCAGCGGCGCGGTCGGTTCGTCGGCCAGGATCACCGGCGGGCGGTTGACGAGACCCCGCGCAATGGCGACACGCTGCTGTTCGCCGCCGGAAAGCTGCGGGGGCATGGCATGCGCGCGGTGCACGACTTCCAGCGAGGCCAGCACATCCAGCGCCCGGGATCGTGCTTCGCGCGTGCCTGCGCCCGCCAGCATCGGCAGCAAAGCCACATTGTCCGTGACGTCGAGGAACGGAATGAGATAGGGCGCCTGGAAAATGAATCCGATCCGGTCGCGTCGCAGCGTCCGCAGGTCCTTTACCCGCCAGCCGTTGTCGTAGATGACTTCCCCGCCCAGGGTCATGCGTCCGCTTGTCGGGTCGATCACGGCGCCCAGGCATTTCAGCAGTGTGCTCTTGCCCGAGCCCGAGGGGCCGATCAGTCCCACGACCTCGCCGGGCGCGACCGACAGATTGACATCGCGCAGCGCCAGCACGGCCGTGTCGCCCTGGCCGTAGCGTTTGCTGAGGCCCTCGATCAGGATGCCGGCGGGATCGGTCATGGCTTCACCCGATCGCGGTGGCCGGATCGACCCGCAGGGCGATGCGGATGGCCACCAGGCTGGCCAGGGCGCAGATCAGCAGGATGGCGGCCAGTCCCGCGATGGAGTCGGCGGGCATCAGCAGCACATACTTGGGAAAGAGGGGCGCGGAGAATGTCGCCGCGATCCTGCCGGTCATGAATCCGATCAGCC
>Ga0172382_10011774_pt1 | contig 11516 bp, 11 predicted proteins | sample Leawel138RmetaG_FD_122245 | JGI IMG/M metagenome (GOLD analysis project Ga0172382, IMG submission 122245) | Leachate microbial communities from a municipal landfill in Southern Ontario, Canada - Leachate well 138R metaG | ecosystem: Engineered > Solid waste > Landfill > Unclassified | place...
CCCGGGCAGCGACGGCGACTGAAGCCGCGGCCCCGGCTGCGACGGAGGCTGCGGCCCCGGCACCGACTCCGTCCCGGGCGGCGCGCCCGGCCCGGGCGGCACCTCCGGCGGATGCCGCGACATCGGTGCCGGCTGCGGCCCCGGCTGCGGCTCCTGCCCGGACGGCCCGGACCGCGACCCCGGCCGGGACCGCAGCCGCGGCCAGGCCGGCCCGCCCGGCCCGCCGGACCGCACCCGCGTCCGGATCCGCGGTTCAGGCCACACCGGCACCGGCGGGCGGCGCGACCGCCGCGCGGCGCACCGGCACAGGCTCGGCCTCTGACACCGGCACCGCCGGGCGCGCCGGCGCCGGCTCTGGCACGGGCACCACCAGACGGGCCGGCACCGGGAAATCGGGCACCGGATCGGGCTCTGGCACCGGCACCGCCAGACGGGCCGGCACCGGGAAACCGGGCACCGGCACCGGATCGAGCGCCGGCAGCACCGGCACCGCACGGCGCACCGGCACCGGCTTGGGCTCTGGCACCGGCACCGCCGGGCGCACCGGCGCCGGGAAACCGGGCACCGGCACCGGATCGGGCGCCGGACCCGGCACCACCTCCCGCCCCGGGGCGGGCTCCGAATCCGGCTCCGGGCCCGACCTCGAACCGGGCCCCGAAACCGCCGGCAGGTCCGCCCCCGGATCGGCCCGCAAACCCGGCACCGACGGAACCGCCTCATGACGAAGACCAGCCAGCCCGACGAGATCGACGATTCCTCGGCCCCGCTCATCGAGCATCTGACCGAACTGCGCACCCGGATCCTCTGGGCGCTGTTCGCCTATGTGGTGGCGATCGTGATCTGCTTCTTCTTCTGGGAGCCGATCTTCAACTTCCTCAAGGCGCCGCTGTGCACGGCGATGATGCGCAACGGCGCGGCCAACTGCGACCTGCAGTATATCGCCCTGCAGGAAGGGTTCTTCATGGCCTTCAATATCTCGCTCGCGGCGGGATTCGTGCTGGCCTTTCCGATCATCGCCTACCAGCTCTGGCGTTTCGTGGCCCCCGGCCTCTACCGCTCCGAGAAGAACGCCTTCCTGCCGTTCCTGGTCGCCTCGCCCTTCATGTTCATCCTCGGGGCGGCGGTGGCCTATTACATCGTCGTGCCGCTGGCCTTCAATTTCTTCCTTACCTTCCAGCAGGCCACCGGCGCCGGCGAGGCCGTGCAGGCCGCCGGCGAGGCCGCCGAGACCTTCACCGGCGGCGGCATCGTCTTCCACGGCTCGGCCCAGGCCTATCTGTCGCTGGCGATGAAGTTCATCCTCGCCTTCGGCATCTGCTTCCAGTTGCCGGTGCTGCTCACGCTGATGGGCAAGGCCGGGCTCATCACCTCGCGCTCGCTCTCGCGGGTGCGTCGCTATGCCATCGTTGCCATCATCCTTGTTGCCGCGGTCGCCACGCCGCCGGACATGATGAGCCAGGTGATCCTGTTCTGCGCCATCTATCCGCTCTACGAGATCTCGATCTTCCTCGTGCGCCGGATCGAGCGCCAGAAGGATGCCGCAGCGCGGGCCGAGGGGATCATCGGCGAGGGCGAGAGCCTCTATGACGATCCGGCCGAGGATGCGGGCGACGAGGCCCAGGGCGCGTGATCGGGCGCGTGATCGGGTGCATGAGCGGGGCCCCGGGGGGCCCGCGGGGAGACGGATGACGGAACAGATGATGGACGAGGACCTCCGCCGCATTGCCGAGGCGCTGGAACGCATGGCCCCGCCGCCGGCGCCGCCGCCCGATCTCGCCCTCGCTCCGGCCTGGATCTGGCATCCCGATCCCGACCGGCTGGTGCCGGTGGCGCGGGTGGCGCGGGTCGATGTGGGCCTGCTGGTCGGGATCGAGCGGGCGCGCGACGTGCTCCTTGCCAATACCCGCCAGTTCGCCGGGGGCTTCGCCGCCAACAACGCGCTGCTCTGGGGGGCGCGCGGGATGGGCAAGTCGAGCCTGGTGAAGGCGGTCCATGGCGCGGTCGCGGCCGGGCACCCGGAGCTGAAGCTGATCGAGGTGCTGCGCGAGGACCTGCCCTCGATCGGCCGCTGCCTCGCGCTGCTGCGCGGCGCGGCCGGGCGGTTCATCCTGTTCTGCGACGACCTGTCGTTCGGCCATGACGATGCGCATTACAAGAGCCTCAAGGCGGTGCTCGACGGCGGGATCGAGGGGCGGCCCGAGAACGTGATCCTCTATGCGACCTCGAACCGCCGCCACCTGATGCCGCGCGACATGATCGAGAACGAGCGCCAGAGCGCCATCGCCCCCTCCGAGGCCACCGAGGAGAAGGTCTCGCTCTCGGACCGTTTCGGGCTGTGGCTGGGGTTCCATCCCTGTTCGCAGGACGAATATCTTGCCATGATCCGCGGCTATTGCGACGCTTGGGGGATCGCGATCGACGAGGCCCGGCTGCGCGCCGAGGCGATCGAATGGCAGGCCACCCGCGGCGGCCGTTCGGGCCGGGTGGCGTGGCAGTATTTCACCGATCTTGCCGGCAGGCGCGGCATCCGGCTCTGAGGCGGCGACGGGCCGGCCGAGGGTCGCGAGCGGGGTGTCTGCCGGCCGGTGTGCGCGGGGCGCGCGGGCAATGCACTGCGTGAGCCGCCGGCCCGTCGCCCCCGCCCGGCCATGCCGGCGCGGGCGGAGGGCCGAGGCTGCCGCGGCTATGCGGGATGATCGCCCGGCTCGGGCGGCGCACGGCGGTGCCGTCGCCCCGGGGCCGGAGCGGGCCATCGCGGCTGCGGGTCCGGGGTCAGAAGAAGATTGCGGCAAGGCTGTCGTCCTCCTCCATATCGGGGCGTCGGCTGCCCGATGCGCGGGGATCGGGCGGCGGCGGCGCGCCGGCCGGCAGGTTGCGGGCCATGGCGGCGGCTGGCGCGGCCGGTGCCGCCATGGCCATGCATGCGTCCGGCCCCGTCGTAGCTGCGGCCGCGGCCGCGGTCCCGGCGCCGGTTCCGAGCAGGGCATCGTGCAGCTCGCGCTCGCGCGCCATGGTGTAGCTCGCGCGAATCCGGGCGAGGAGGGCGCCGGCGGCCGGAGCGGGTGCCGTGTCCGCCTTCACCGGCTGCCCGGCGCCGGCGCCCGGCGTCAGCCCGGCGAGGGCCGTGTCGAGGGCATCGCCGAGGTCGCGGGCAAAATCGAGCCGGGCGATGCCATGGCCGAGATCGCCGGCAAGATCCTCGCCCCGGGCGGCGAGCAGTTGCAGATCGTGGCGCATCTGGCGGTGGCTGGCATGGATCGTCTCGAGCACGAGATCGAGCGCGGCGCCGAGCGGTGCCTCCACGTCCGGATCGGCCGGCAGGTCGGGCAGGAGCGCGCCGACCCGGCCGAGATCGGCGAGCAGCCGGCCGGCCACCTCCTCGAGCCGGGCGGCGAAGCTGCGCAATTCGGCCGCGACCACGACGATGGCGCGGCCGGCATCGCCCAGTCGCCGGCAGCGCAGGCTGGTGTTGATCGCCATCAGCTGGATTTCGGCGCGGATCGTGGCGATGGCGCCGACCGCCGCGGTCAGTTCGTGCGCGATCGCGGCGGCGGTGCGGCCGACCTCGGCAGTGCGGTCGCCGGCGGCCTCGATCCGGGTGACGATGGCGCGGGCGGAGAGGAGGCTGCGCTCCATCGCCGGCAGGAAGGCGTCGTCGCCCCCGTCCCCGCTGCCCCCGCTGCCCCCGCCGTCCCCGCCGCCCGCCTGGCGGCCGAGCGCCGGCATCCGCGCCATGGCCGCCGCAAGCCGCGCGAGACTCGCGGTGACCGTGGCGCCGCCGGCGTGAAATTCCTGCGTCAGATCGGACAGTTGCGCGGCAAGGAGGTCGCGCACCGGCGCCTGCCCGCCGGGCGCGAGCCGGGGCGCGGCCTCGCCCAGAAGCAGCAGCCCGCCCTGCACATGTTCGACCCGCTGCCGGGTCATGTCGCCGATCTGCAGCGCCGAGAGAATGCGGGCGACCTGCCCCTCGATGTCGCGGACCACATCCTCCTGCGAGGCGGCGATGCGGCGCAGGCCGGCGTGATAATCCTGCATTGCCAGTGAGTTGCGTTCGAGGTCGCGGGTCAGGTCGGGCAGGCTGCGGGCATATTGCGCCTGCAGGTCGCGGTGCAGCGCCGCCGCGACCTGCGCCTGGCCGAGCAGCAGCCCGAGGCGGGCGGCGAAGCCGTCGACCTGCAGGCGCCCGGCCTGGATCCGGTCCAGCATGCCATTGGCGAATTCGCCGAATTCGGCGGCGTCGGCGCCGGCGATCTTCACCGTGACCGCGACGGTGCGCAGGTAGCGCAACGTATCCTGCATGTCCCCGACATGCGATTGCAGCGCGCGGCCGAGCGTGGCGAGCGCCGCCATCTGCCGGTGCTGCGCCGCCTGCCGCCCGGGCAGGTCCTGCAGGCGCCGCACCGTCGCGGCGAGATCGGCGCTGGTGGCGGCAACCGCGTCCGCATCCAGCGCGGCGAGCACGGTTTCGAGCAGGGTGCGCATCGCCGCCGTCGAATCGAGCGCGGCGCCGAGCAGCCGGCTGCCTTCGAGGAACCGCTCCTCGATCCGGCTGCGGGCCGCATCGAGCTGCTGTGCAAGATCCACCAGCGCGCGTTCGGGCGGATCGGGGGCGGGGGGCGGAGCGGGCATCGGGTCACCTGGCGCATGCGGATCGGGACCAGAATCGCCCATGATCGCTAACGTCCGGTGAATGCCGGAGCGCTGCCCCGGCGAAAATACCGACAATTTGAGGAAAATCCTCGCGACATCGGGGCGCCGGGGCGGCCGCCGACAACGGTTTCTTAAGGTCGGCGTGGTGATCTGGGCGAAAGTCGCAAACCGGAAGGCAGAGTCATGATGACGGGCACGGGAAACATGACAGGCACGGGAAACGAGCACGAACTGGTCCTGCACGGGCCGCTCACGCTGCCGCATGCGGCGGCGATTCGCGACCGGCTGCTTCTGGCGCTGCGCGGGAACCCGCGTCTCGTGCTGCGGCTCGAGGCGGAGGAGACGGATGTGAGCTTCGTGCAGATTCTTCTGTCCGCGCGGCTCAGCGCCCGGCGTGCCGGCGGGGCGCTGCGGCTGGCGGCCCCGCCCGGCCCCGCGCTCGCGCGGCTGCTGGCGGAGGGCGGTTTCGCCGGGCCGGACGGGCTGGCGGATGATGCGCCGGGCGATCCTGCGCCGGACGAAAGGGCGGCGGGGCAGGGGAACGAGCCCGCCCCCGCCGGCGCGGCGGCATGAGCGCCTCGATCCTCATCGTCGATGATTCGGTCAGCGTGCGGGCCGCGATCCGCATCGCCCTGACCGGCGCCGGCTACCACCTGGCCGAGGCGGCGGATGGTGCCGCCGGCCTCGCCCGGGCGGGGGCCGAGCGGTTCGACCTGATCATCACCGATCTCAACATGCCGGTGATGGACGGGTTGCAGATGATCGAGGAACTGCGCGCCGTCCCCGCCCATGCCGGGGTGCCGATCGTCTTCCTGACCACCGAATCGGACGAGGGCATGAAACAGCGCGCCCGCGCGGCCGGGGCCACGGGCTGGCTGACCAAGCCCTTTGACCCGGAGCAGCTGGTGAAAGTGGCCAGAAAGGTATTGGGCAGATGAGCACGGACCCGATCGAGACCTTCCGCACCGAGGCGGCCGACCTGCTCGAACAGGTCGAGCAGGGCCTGCTCGACCTGATGCAGCGCCTCGATGACGGCGAACTGGTGAACGCGGTGTTCCGCGGCCTGCATACGCTCAAGGGTTCCGGGGCGATGTTCGGCTTCGACGCGCTCGCCGCCTTCACCCACCATTGCGAGAGCGCCTTCGACCGCGTGCGCCGGGGCGAGGTGCCGGCCACCGCCGAACTCGCCGGCGCGGTGCTCGCGGCCTGCGACCACATGCGCGCGCTGGTCGAATCGCCCGGCGCCCCCGGGCAGGAGGACCGCGGTGCGGCCCTGCTGGCGGCGCTCGGGCGGGCGGTGGCGGCGGCCGGGACCGGCGCCCCGGCCCCGGACGCGGGGCCCGGCCGGCCCGGCGCGGCCCCTGCGGCACCTGCTGCCCCGGGCAGCGGCTGGCACCTGCGCTTTGCCCTGCCGCCCGATTCGCTGGTCAACGGCACCAGCCCGCTCGCGCTGCTGGCCGAGCTGCGGGCGCTGGGCGCGGCGGTGGTGCGCGCCGACCTCTCGGCGCTGCCGCCGCTCGAGGAACTCGATCCGCAGCGGCTGCAGATCGGCTGGGAGGTCGATCTCGTCACCGGGGCGCCGCGCGCGGCCATCGACGATGTCTTCCTGTTCGTCATGGACATGATGGAGCTCGAGGTCGCACCGCTCGTCCCCGGGCCGGCCGCCCTGCCGCCGGGCTCCGCAGCGCCCGGCACCGGAGCCGGCATCGGGCCCGGCACCATGCCCGGGGCTGCCGCGGCCGTGCCGCTCTCCGATGCCGCCCCGCCCGGGCCGCGCCGCCACCCCGCGGCCGAAAGTGTGCGGGTCCCGGCCGAGCGGCTCGACGAGCTCATGGACCGGGTGGGCGAGCTGGTGATCGCGCAGTCGCGGCTCGGCCAACTTGCCGCCGCGCGCGACGACCTGCCGCTGCGGGCGATCTCCGAGGAGATGGAGCGGCTCTCGGGCGAGTTGCGCGACACGATGATGGTGCTGCGGATGGTGCCGGTCGCCACGCTGTTCGCCCGTTTCCGCCGCCTGGTCCACGATCTCGCGCGCGAGACCGGCAAGACCATCGAACTGGCCATGGACGGCGAGAATACCGAGGTCGACAAGACCGTGGTCGAGCGGCTGGCCGATCCGCTGGTGCATCTGGTGCGCAACGCCGTCGACCACGGGCTCGAGACCCCGGCCGGCCGTCAGGCCGCCGGCAAGCCCGCCGCCGGCCGCATCCGCCTCTCGGCCCGGCAGGAGGGGGGCGAGGTCATCATCCGCATCATCGACGACGGCGCCGGGATCGACCGCACCCGCCTGCGCGCCCGGGCCGAGGCCGCGGGTCTCGTCGCCCCCGGGCAGGTGCTGGCCGATGGCGAGCTGCTGCAGCTGATCTTCCACCCCGGCTTCTCGACCGCCGAGCAGGTGACCAGCCTCTCGGGCCGCGGTGTCGGCATGGATGTGGTGAAACGGACCATCGATTCGCTGCGCGGCGGCATCGACGTGACCAGCACCCCGGGCCGCGGCTCGGAGATCGCGCTGCGCATCCCGCTCACCGTGGCGATCATCGGCGGGCTTCTGGTCCGGGTCGGGCAGGGGCGCTATGTCATCCCGCTCGCGGCGGTCGAGGAATGCCTCGAACTGCCGCGGGAGCAGGACCGCCGCTCGCGCGGGCGGGCCTTCGTCTCGCTGCGCGACCGGCTGGTGCCGTTCCTGCGCCTGCGCGAACTGTTCGACACCGGCACCGGCGCCGATCCGCACCAGAAGATGGTCGTGGTCTCGACCGGCGCGGAACGGGTGGGCCTCGTGGTCGACCAGATCATTGGCAACCACCAGACGGTGATCAAGTCGCTGTCGCGGCTCCATGCCGATATCGCCACCTTCTCGGGCGCCACCATCCTCGGCGACGGCTCGGTCGCCCTCATCCTCGACGTGGCCCATCTGGTCGCGGCGGGCCAGCAACAGGAGGCGCGGCTGCGCGCGGCCGGATGAACGCGATGATCCCTTCCCCCGCCCCGGACGCGATCCGGCATGCCGCCCCCGGCACCGGGCCCGATGCGCCCCCCGATGCGCCTCTCGATGCGCCGCCCGACACGCCCCCCGGTGCGGACGGGCTCGAGGTGCTGACCTTCGACCTGCGCGGCGAGGTCTTCGCCCTGCCGGCGGTCGCGGTGCAGGAAATCCTCGACCTGCTCCCCGAGACCCCGGTGCCCGGCGCCGGCCGCTTTGCCGGCAGCGTCATCAACTTCCGCGGCCGGGTGATCCCGCTCGCCGACCTGCGCCTCGCCTTCGGGATGGAGCCGGGCGAGCCCACCGTCGACAGCCGCATCGTGGTGATCGAATTCGCCCCGCGCGGCGAGAGCATGCTCGTCGGCCTGCGCACCGACCGGGTGCACGAGGTGACGATCCTGCCCCTCTCCTGCCGCGAGCCGCCGCCCAGCGTCGGCATGCGCTGGCGGCCGGATTACATCCGCGCCCTGTTCCGCCATCGCGGCGAATTCATCGTTCTTCCGGATCTCGACGCCATCTTCGCCGCCGGCCCGGCGCCGGCCGCGCGGTTGCGCCCCGTCAACTGACCTCCAGAGCAGGATTTCCCATGCGCCTCACGATCAAACTGAAACTCGCCCTCGGCTTCGGCCTTCTCATCTCGCTCCTGATCGGCGTCTCGGCCACCGGGATCCTGGGCATGATGACGATGGATTCCCGCATGAACGAGGCCTTCGCCATGGCCGAACTGCGAGTCCGCACCGAGGAATTGTGGACCGGGCTGGAACGCGACGGCCGCACCCTCGTCACCCTCGCCGCCGCCAGCGACGCGGCCCGGGTCGAGGCGGATGTGGCCGCCAACCTCGTCCTGCGCGAATTGATGGACAATCTCCTCGACCATACGCTCGCCACGGTCCCCGAGGCCGAGCGCGGCGACTGGCTCGCGGTCGAGCAGACCTGGGACCGGCTGACCGCCGGCGCCGACCGGGTGATCGCCGCCACGCGCGCCGGCAACCGCGACCTGGCGGTGTCGATCGTGCGCGAGGATACCCGTGCCCTCCGCGAGGAACTGGTGACCTTCCTCGCCGAACTCGCCGAACGGGCCGAGGGCACCGCCACCGCCAGCGTCGCCGCCGCCCGACTCGCCTACCAGCAGATGCGCGGCCTCATCCTCGCCCTTGCCGGCGTGGCTGCGGCGATGGGGCTGGGCGTCGCCCTGTGGCTCGCGCTCGGCATCGCCCGCGGCCTGCAACGGGTCCTCGGCCTCGCCGAAGCGGTGGCGACCGGCGATCTCGGCCAGCGCGCCGAGACCCGCGGCAATGACGAGATCCGCGATCTCACCGAGGCCACCCATACCATGATCGACAACCTGCGCGGCACCGCCGCCGTGGCCGAGCGGATCGCCGAGGGCGATCTCACCGTCGAGCCGGCGCCGCTCTCCGACCGCGACGTGCTCGGCATCGCCCTGCGCGACATGGTCCATCACCTGCGCGGCGTGATCACCGATGCCGCCGCCGCCGCCGAGAGCGTCTCGGCCGGCAGCCAGCAGCTTTCGGCCGGGGCCGAGCAGCTGTCGCAGGGCGCGACCGAACAGGCCGCGGCCACCGAACAGGCCTCGGCCTCGATGGAGGAGATCGCCGCCAACATCAAGCAGAACGCCGACAACGCCACCCAGACCGAGACCATGGCCCGCCAGTCCGCCCGCGATGCCGAGGCCAGCGGCACCGCCGTGGCCCGCGCGGTCGAGGCGATGCGCACCATCGCCGAGAAGATCGGCATCGTGCAGGAGATCGCCCGCCAGACCGATCTTCTCGCCCTGAACGCGGCGGTCGAGGCGGCGCGGGCCGGTGAGCACGGCAAGGGTTTCGCCGTCGTTGCCTCCGAGGTCCGCAAGCTCGCCGAGCGCAGCCAGACCGCCGCGGCCGAGATCAGCTCGGTCTCCGACGAGACCCTGAAGGTCGCCGCCGATGCGGGCGAGATGCTCGCCCGGCTGGTGCCCGACATCCGCAAGACCGCCGAGCTCATTGCCGAGATCAGCGCCGCGGTGCGCGAGCAGGACATCGGCGCCGCCCAGATCAACGAGGCGATCCAGCAGCTCGACCAGGTGACGCAGAAGAACGCCGGCGCCTCCGAGGAAATGTCCGCCACCTCCGAGGAACTCGCCGCCCAGGCCGAGGAGCTGCAGGGCTCGATCGCCTATTTCACCACCGAGCCCGCGGCGGCTGGCCCCGCCGCCACCGCCGAGCGCCCGGTCCGCGCCCCGGCCGCCCGCGCCGGCGCCACGCCGCGCCGCGCCGCCGGCAAGCCCGCCGGCAAGCCTGCCGCCCGGCGCGCGGCCGCCCGCCCCTCTGCCCGCCGGGCCGAGGCCGCCGGGCATGCCCCTGCCGCCACCACGCGGGGCGAGGGTGGCAAGGGTTTCGCCCTCGATCTCGAGATGGGCGGCCCGGATGCCGCGGATGACGATTTCCGCGAGGTGGCGTGATGACCCGCGCGCCGGCCGCCGAGGCCCAGTTCGTGACCTTCAGCCTCGGCGCCGAAGCCTTCGCCGTCCCGGTGGCCGTGGTGCGCGAGATCCTCGACCACGAGACCGCGTTCCACCTGCCCGACGGGCCGCGCTACCTGCTGGGCCTGCGCGACGTCCGCGGCCAGGGGGTGCCGGTGATCGACCTGCGCCTGCGGCTGGGCCTGCCGGCCAGCGACATCACCGCCCATACGCGGGTGCTGGTCCTCGACCTGCCGCTGCCGGCGCGGCTCCTCACCCTGGGGATGATGGCCGACCGGGTCCATGAGGTGGTGTCCTTCCGCCGCGACGAGATCGAGCCGCCGCCCGATATCGGCCGCAGCTGGCGCTCGGAATACATCACCGGGGTGGCGCGGCGCGGCGGCGGCTTCGTGGTCCTGCTCGACCTTGCCAGCCTGCTGGGCGAGGACGATCTCCTCTCGCTCGCCGGCGCGGCGGCCTGAGGGGTGGACATGCGGGCAACAGCACCACTGCCGGCCCTGCCGGGCGATGCCCCGGGCGGGCGGCTCGGGCGGCGGAACTTCAACCGGATCGCGGCCTTCGTGTCGGAATACAGCGGCATCCGCCTGCCGGAGTCCAAGCTCACCATGCTCGAGGGAAGGTTGCGCCGCCGCCTGCGCGCCACCGGCATCGCGACCTTCGATGCCTATTGCGACCATGTGTTCGGTGCCGGCCGTCTCAACGGCGAGATCCTGCATCTCATCGACGCGGTCACCACCAACAAGACCGATTTCTTCCGCGAATCCGGCCATTTCACCTTCCTGCGCGAGACCGGGCTGCCCGCGCTCGCCGCCGCCGGGGTGCGGCGGCTCAGGGGCTGGAGCGCGGCCTGTTCCACCGGGGCCGAACCCTATTCGCTGGCCATGATCCTCGAGGCCGATTTCCGTGCCCCCGACCGCAACTGGTCGATCCTCGCCACCGACCTGAGCCGCGCCGTGCTCGAGACCGCGCGCCAGGGCATCTACCCGACCGACCAGCTCGCCCCGGTGCCGCCCGACCTGCGCCGCCGCTACCTGCTGGCCGCCGCCGATCCGGCCCGGCGCGAGATGCGCATCCATCCCGAGCTGCGCGCCCGGGTGGGCTTTGCCCGCCACAACCTGATGGACAGCCGCTACGATCTCGGCGAGCCGATGCATATCGTCTTCTGCCGCAACGTGCTGATCTATTTCGACCGCGACACCCAGGCCCGGGTCCTCGCCCGGCTGTGCGAGGTGCTGGCCCCGGGCGGCTATCTCTTCATCGGCCATGCCGAATCCGCCGCCGGCCTCGACCTGCCGCTGCGGGCGGTCGGCAATACCGCCTTCCAGCGCGAGTGACCCGATGGCCGCCATGATCCCCGCACCCGCCGCCGCCCCCGCAAGCCGCAGGCTCCGCGTCCTCGTCATCGAC
>Ga0172382_10011777_pt1 | contig 11515 bp, 15 predicted proteins | sample Leawel138RmetaG_FD_122245 | JGI IMG/M metagenome (GOLD analysis project Ga0172382, IMG submission 122245) | Leachate microbial communities from a municipal landfill in Southern Ontario, Canada - Leachate well 138R metaG | ecosystem: Engineered > Solid waste > Landfill > Unclassified | place...
CGTGGCCTGCCCGGGTTCAGTCAGCGGCGCCAATCGGGCAGCCTGGGCTCCGGTGTGATCGTGCGTGGTGAAGGCTACATCCTGACAAACTACCATGTGGTCGAAGCAGCGGATTCAATCCGGGTTGCATTGAGCGATGGGCGCGAGGCGGATGCCCGGGTGGTGGGTGCCGACCCCGAGACCGATCTGGCTGTGCTGAAGATAAATCTGCCCAAGCTGCAGGCCATCGATTTTGACCAGGACGAGCGTCTCCGGGTGGGAGATGTGGTTCTGGCCATTGGGAATCCGTTTGGGGTGGGGCAGACAACCACGTTGGGCATAGTGTCAGCGCTTGGTCGCAATCGCCTGGGCATCAATATCTACGAAAACTTCATTCAGACCGATGCCGCCATCAATCCTGGCAATTCGGGTGGTGCGCTGGTGGATGCCAACGGTCGCCTTGTGGGCATCAATACGGCGATTTATTCAGAGACGGGCGGGTCCTTGGGTATTGGTTTTGCCATTCCGGCGAAAAGTGCGGAAACCATTCTTGAAGAGATCATCCGTTCAGGGAAGGTCAGCCGGGGGTGGCTGGGTGTTGAGCCGCAGGACATTACTCCTGAACTCATGCGGGCCTTTGGTTTGAAGCGCAAGGAAGGCACGATTGTGGCCAGTGTGCTGCGAGGCAGCCCGGCGCAGAAGGCGGGCCTGCGGGTGGGCGATATTGTGCTGACCATAGGCGATGTGGAGCTACAGGATTCCATCGGTTTCCTGAATGCTATCGCGCCACTCAAGCCTGGTGCGTCGGTGACGCTGACTGTGCTGCGTGATGGTCGGCAGCAGCAGGTGAAGGGGGTGGTGGGGGAACGGCCCTCGGGGAACCGGCGTCGTTGAGTTATTTGGTCGGCCGTGGATGTCTGAGTTCTTCCGTCGGCTGCAACGTGTAGCGGGTGACGGGCAAAGCTTCCGGGGTCCGCTGCGCGGACTTCCCTTGTCGCCACGCCGGACGGGGCGGGCGCAAAACTCGCGCAATCGGACAGCCCCCGGCTGTCCGAAAACGTCGCGCTCAGACAGTTGCGCCCTTGCCTCCCCGTCCGACGCGCCGCCTGCGGCCCTGCAGAATGGCCCGTCCCCCGCTACACGCCGCAGCCTTGTGGTTGTGGAATGCTGCGGGCCAGAGTTTTTGCGCGTATTACAACGCTGAAGGGTTGGGGTGGATAACACCTCGGGCGCAGGCCAGCAATGAACTGGCAGGCGTGGGTGGAGCGCAGTCGTTGCGAGCGCCTTCGAGGCCGCCGAGGCGCAAGTATCGGGCAGAGAAACCAGGCCGCTGTTGTCTGAGCATGAGCCCGTAGTCCGGGGGACTGCGGGCCGTGCGAGTTCAGCGGCCGCTCTGCCCGATGCTGGAGCCGAGGGTAGCCCGTAGGGCCGGGTGAGGGCGCCGCAGCGACTGCGCTCCGCCCGCGCCCTTAAGGACTCAGATCACTGTGGAATGTAGACGCCGAAAAAGATTATGCACGGGCCATAGCCGCATCAAACGTCGTTGCGAGCTTCCGGGCTGCGTTCCTCGGAGTCTTCCGGCTCGGCTTCCCGCTTGCGAGCCATGGATGCCGCCAACAGAATGCCGACTTCGTAAAGCAGGCAGAGCGGCACCGCCAGCATGAACTGGCTGAGGACATCGGGGGGGGTGACGACCGCGGCAATGATGAAGGCGCCGACAATAACGTAGCCGCGGATCTCGCGCAGCTTTTGCACGCTTACGACACCGGTGCTGGCCAGTACTACCACCGCTACCGGGACTTCGAACGTGACGCCAAAGGCGATGAACATCGTCATCACGAAGTTCAGATAAGCTTCGATATCGGGCGCGGGGGTGATCGATTCAGGCGCGAAACCTGCAATGAAATGGAAAACTGTGCGGAACACCACAAAGTAACAGAACGCCATGCCAGCCATGAACAACGCCGTACTGGAGGCGATCAAGGGCAGGGCCAGACGTTTTTCATGGGTGTACAGGCCGGGCGCCACAAACGCCCACGCCTGATACAGCACCAGAGGCAGGCCGATCAGGAAGGCGGCCAGCAATGTGACCTTGACGGGCACCATGAAGGGGGTGATCACGCCTGTGGCGATCATGCGCGTGCCTTGCGGCAATGAAGCCAGCATGGGCTGGGCCAGGAGGTCGTAAATGGCGGACGGGCCCGGATAGAGGAACAGGACCACAAATATGGCCAGTACCCCGCCTACCGCCTTGAGCAGGCGGGAACGCAGCTCGACCAGGTGCGAGATGAAGGTGTCCTGGGATGCTTCTTCCTGTGTCACGTTGGTGTACCCGATTGTTCTGCGGTTTTACGCTCATCGCCCGGATTGTGTTCCAGGATGCCGGCGGCTGGGGGCTCGGGATCTGCCTTGGGTGTTCCGGCGATTTCCTGACGGGCCTGTTTCATCAGGCCGTCAACGGAAGCGGAGGCTTCATTCAGGCTGTCGCGGGCTTCGGCCAGCGGTTCTTGAAGGCTGGCAGAAGCTTCCTTCATGGACGCCTGCAGCGACTGCGAGGCATCGTCCATTTGTTTTTTAAGCTTGTTGACTTCGTCGAGGTCGATTTCGCGCTGAATGTCGGTTTTGACATCGGACACGTAGCGCTGGGCACGCCCGAGCAGATGCCCGACCGTACGGGCCACCTTGGGGAGCCGTTCGGGGCCGATCACGATCAGCGCCACGACGCCGATCAACATGAGCTCGGTGAAACTGACGTCGAACATGATCAGGCGTCAGTTTTTTCTTTGGCCTGGACGTCGATGGTTTCCTCGCTGCTGCTGCGTTGCGTCACCGCTTCAGGCTTGGAATCTTCCTGGGCGCCTTCGCCCATGCCCTTCTTGAAGCCGCGCACTGCGCCGCCGAGGTCTTCACCCATATTGCGCAATTTCTTGGTGCCGAAAACCAGTGCAACGATGACCAGGACGATCAACCAGTGCCATATGCTGAAGCTGCCCATTGTGTTTCTCCGTCAGGCGGCGGGTGCCGCACGTTTGTTCCAGGGGCGCGGGCCCCCGAGGATATGAAAATGCAGGTGGTCGACTTCCTGACCGCCTTCCTGGCCGGTATTCACGACGAGGCGAAAACCGCCATCATGGCCGGGTGTGCAACCGTTGTCAAAGGCCAGTTTCTGCACCAGCACCATCATTTTACCCAACCATGCGGCGTCTTCGCTCGTTATATCGGCAAGCGATCTGACATGCCGCCGCGGTATGAGCAGCAGGTGCGTCGGCGCGGCCGGGTTGATGTCATGGAAGGCGATGAAGTCGTCGTCTTCGTGGACCTTTTTTGCCGGGAGCTCCCCGGCTGCTATCTTGCAGAAAATACAGTTGTCACTCATGGTGCACGGCTCGTTATCAGGATTGGGGGCGCGCGGCTTTTTCAGCCAGACCAGATACGCCTTCGCGTCGCGCCAGTTCGTTCAGGATCTGTTCAGGACGTACTCCATAATAGGCCAGTGCGACCAGACTGTGAAACCATAAATCAGCGGTTTCGGCCACAATGCGTTCAGGGTCGCGATCTTTGGCCGCCATGACCAGTTCAGTGGCTTCTTCGCCGATCTTTTTCAAGAAGGCGTCAGGGCCACGCTGGTACAGCTTGCTTACGTAGGAATCGGCCAGCAAATGCCCGCCGTTGGCCGGCAGGCGTGTTTCCAGCGTGTCGGCCAGGCGGTTCAGAATGGAATCGTCGACAGTCATTTGTAGATGTGCTCCGGGTCCTTGAGTACCGGGTCGACATTGACCCAGGTGGTTTGGGTGCCGGTTTCCAGGCGCTGAAAAAAGCAGCTGCGCCGCCCCGTATGGCAGGCAATGCCGCCTTCCTGTTCGACCTTGAGCAGGATGACATCGTTGTCGCAATCAAGGCGGATTTCGCGTATGCGTTGGTAATGGCCGGATTCTTCGCCTTTGCGCCACAGCCGCTGCCGCGAACGCGACCAGTACACGGCACGGCCTGCCTGGGCTGTTTCCGCCAGCGCTTCTGCGTTCATCCAGGCCACCATGAGGATGGTGCCGTCGGTGGCATCCTGGGCGATGGCCGGGATCAGGCCCTGCGAATCAAACCGGACCTGCTGCAACCAGTCGGGCAAGGCAGTCATACCGGCATTCTTACTTTGACACCCTGGGCGGCAAGAAATTCCTTGGCCTGCCTGACGGTGTATTCGCCATAATGGAAGATGCTGGCGGCCAGCACCGCGCTGGCGCCGCCCTTGATCACGCCGTCGGCCAGATGCTGAAGGTTGCCTACGCCGCCCGATGCAATGACGGGTACCGGCACCGCGTCAGATACGGCCCGGGTCAGTTCAAGGTCGAAACCCGACTTTGTTCCATCGCGGTCCATGCTGGTGAGCAACAACTCGCCAGCGCCGTATTCGGCCATCTTGCGTGCCCATTCAATGGCATCCAGACCGGTTGCTCGCCGCCCGCCGTGGGTGTGGACTTCCCACCGGGCAGGTTCGCCTTCCGCCGACACACGGCGCGCATCAATGGCGACCACGATGCATTGTGAGCCGTGGTGGTCGGTGGCCTGACGGACCAGATCGGGGTTGCTCACGGCAGCGCTGTTGATGGAGACCTTGTCTGCGCCCGCATTGAGCAGGCGCTGCACGTCGGCCACTTGCCTGACCCCGCCGCCCACCGTCAGCGGGATGAAGATCTCGCTGGCTACGGCTTCGATGATGGGCAGGATCAGGTCGCGGTCTTCGCTGGTGGCCGTGATATCGAGAAAGGTCAGTTCATCGGCGCCTTGCTCGTTATATCGGCGCGCAATCTCGACGGGATCGCCGGCATCGACCAGTTCGACAAAGTTGACGCCCTTGACGACGCGCCCGGCGGTGACGTCCAGACAGGGAATGATGCGGCAGCAGAGTTCGCTTTGCCCAGCGAGAGGGGATGGGTTCGTGTTGCTCATGATGCGGTCAATTCGTCGGCGCGCGCCTGGGCGGCTGCGAAATCCAGCGTGCCTTCGTAAATGCTGCGGCCCAGAATGGCGCCTTCTACGCCTTCGCTTTCAACCGCGCAAAGAGCTTCGATGTCGCGGAGGTCGGTCACGCCGCCCGACGCGATGACGGGGATGTCGACGCTTTGGGCCAAGCGTACCGTGGCTTCGATGTTCACACCGCTGAGCATGCCATCGCGGCCAATATCGGTGTAAATGATGGATTCAACGCCGTAGTCCTCGAACTTGCGGGCGAGATCCTGGACATCATGGCGGGTGAGCTTGCTCCAGCCATCAGTGGCCACTTTACCGTCGCGGGCGTCCAGGCCGACGATGATATTGCCTGGGAAGGCGCTGCAAGCATCGCGCAGGAAACCGGGATCCTTGACGGCAGCGGTGCCGATGATCACGTAGGAAATACCGTTGTCGAGATAGCGCTCAATGGTGTCGAGATCACGGATGCCGCCGCCGATCTGCACCGGGATGTCGTCCTGGACGGCGTCGATGATCGCCTTGATTGCAGCTTCGTTCTTGGGCTTGCCGGCGACGGCGCCGTTCAGGTCGACCAGATGCAGGCGACGGGCGCCCTGGTCGAGCCATTGTTGGGCCATGATGGCGGGAGTGTCGGAAAAGATTGTGACATCATCCAGGTCACCCTGGCGGAGGCGTACACAGCGCCCGTCTTTGAGGTCGATGGCGGGAATCAGTAGCATGATGGTTCAGCCGTTAAGAAGCGTAGGTATAGGGTTTGAGGGTTCTGCCGTCACATTGGCTGGTGTGGCGTCGGGAAGGGGCGAGGCCTGGCGCCCAGGGGCGCGATCAGGGCTGCCATGCGGCAAAATTTCGATAAAGCCTGATGCCATGGTCGGCACTTTTTTCCGGATGAAACTGCACCGCGAAAATGTTATCTGTTGCGATGGCGCAGGTAAAGCGCTGCCCGTACTGACTAACCCCAACTGTGAGGGCAGGGTCGCCCGGTACGACGAAATAGCTATGCACGAAATAAAAGGGTGTGCGATCCGGAATGCCAGCCCATAAGGCGTGGGGGGCCGTCTGTTCCACGGCATTCCAGCCCATGTGCGGGACTTTCAGACGGGTGCCTGGCGCCGTATTGGCATCGGGCAAGCCCATCGTGCTGGCGCCTGTTGGGTGGCCGGCCGATGGCTGCGCTGTGGCGTATTGCGGGCCGGCGAAGCGACGCACCGAACCGGGCAGAATGTCCAGGCAGCGCACGTCGCCTTCTTCGCTGCGTGAAAACAGCATCTGTTCGCCGACGCACACGCCCAGCAGGGGTTTTTCGCGGGCGGCACGGATGACAGCGTCACGCAGCCCCGAGGCTTGGAGAATGCGCATGCAGTCCGGCATGGCTCCCTGGCCGGGAAAGACCACCCGTGAAGCCCGCAAAATCTGTTCGGGCGTGTTGCAGACGCGGATGTCGGCAGCGGGCGCGGCGACGTGCAGTGCACGCGCCACAGAATGAAAGTTGCCCATCCCGTAATCGACGATGGCAATGGTATTCAAGATATTCTTCCGCAGCGCAGGGTTGGGTTCAGAGTACGCCCTTGGTCGAAGGAATGACGCCTTCGCTGCGAGGGTCGAGTTCGACTGCCATGCGCAGGGCGCGTCCGAATGCCTTGAAGACGGTCTCGCACTGGTGGTGTGCGTTTTCGCCCTTGAGGTTGTCGATGTGCAGCGTGGCCTGGGCATGATTCACGAAACCCTGGAAGAACTCGCGGGCCAGGTCGACATCAAAGCGCCCGATATGGGAACGTACGTAAGGGACATCGTAAAACAGGCCGGGCCTGCCGGAAAAGTCGATGACCACGCGGGAGAGGGCTTCGTCCAGCGGTACATAGGAATGGCCATAGCGGCGCATGCCGGCCTTGTTGCCAACGGCGGCAGCGAAGGCCTGGCCCAGCGTGATGCCTACATCTTCCACAGAGTGGTGATCGTCGATGTGGACGTCGCCGTCGCAGTGGATGTCGAGGTCGATCAGCCCATGGCGGGCGATCTGGTCCAGCATGTGGTCCAGGAAGGGCACGCCGGTATTGATACTTTGGCGGCCCGTGCCATCGATGTTGATGGCCACACGGACACGGGTTTCTTGGGTGTTGCGGGTAATGTCGGCAGTACGCATGTCAGGCTTGGGTGTCGATGGATTCGAGACGGTATTCGGCGCTGGCGGCGTGCGCCTGCAGGCCCTCGCTGCGGGCGAGGGTCGCCGCAATGCGGCCGAGTGTCTGAGCGCCGGCCTGCGACACTTGTATCAGGCTGGAGCGCTTTTGAAAATCGTAAACGCCCAGAGGCGATGAGAATCGGGCGGTGCGGGCGGTGGGCAGCACGTGATTGGGCCCGGCGCAGTAATCGCCTAAGGATTCGGACGTATACGAGCCAAGAAAGATAGCGCCGGCGTGGCGGATGCGCTCGGCCCAGCGCTCGGGTTCGGTGGTGGAGATTTCGAGGTGTTCGGGAGCGATTTCGTTGGCGATATCGCAGGCTTCTTCGAGGCTGCGCACCTTGATGAGGGCGCCGCGGTTTGACAGGCTGGTGCGCAGAATGTCGGCGCGTGTCATGGTGGGCAGCAGGCGTTCTATGGATTGCTGCACGGCATCCAGATAGGCAGCGTCAGGACAGAGCAGAATGGCTTGTGCCATTTCGTCGTGTTCGGCCTGGGAGAACAGGTCCATGGCCACCCAGTCGGCCGGTGTACTGCCGTCGCAGATGACCAGGATTTCGCTCGGACCGGCGATCATGTCGATGCCGACGGTACCGAACACGCGACGCTTGGCGGCCGCCACATAGGCATTGCCGGGGCCGACGATTTTATCCACCGGCGAGATGGAATCGGTGCCATAGGCCAGGGCGCCGACAGCCTGGGCACCGCCTATGCCCCAGACGCGGTCTACACCGCCGATAGCTGCGGCGGCCAGGACTGTGGGGTTGCGCACGCCATCAGGCGTGGGGGTGACCATGATGACTTCGGGCACGCCGGCGACTTTGGCAGGGACTGCATTCATGAGCACCGACGACGGATAGGCTGCCTTCCCGCCTGGAACATACAGGCCAACGCGATCCAGGGGCGTGATCTTCTGGCCCAGCACAGTGCCGTCGTCTTCGGTGTAAGACCAGCTTGCCGTGACTTGATGGTCGTGATAGCGCCGGATGCGCTCGGCGGCGGCCTCGAGGGCGCCACGCTGTTCTTTCGGCAGGGCATCCAGCGCAGACAGCCATTCCTTGCGCTCGATTTCGAGCGCTGTAACGGAATCAGCCTGGACCCGGTCGAAGCGGCGCGTGTATTCGAGCACGGCGCTGTCACCCTCGGCGCGTACGCGGGCGAGAATTTCGGCGGTTGCGCGTTCTATGGACTCGTCCAGGGAGGCGTCATAGGCCAGCAGGCGGCGCAGATCGGGCTGGAAGCCGGGGTTAGCGGTGTCGAGGCGATTGATGGAAGGCATGAGGTACTTTATGTTGTTGCGAGGCGTACCAAGTACGCAGCTTTACATCTTACAGTGTATCCGGTATTGCGCTGCGCCATTTTCGCATGCGTCAGCTAAGCGCCTGAAGCCTGGGCAAAGGCATCCAGCAGGGGCTTGAGCGCCGGCCCGCGCGTCTTGAGCGCAGCACGGTTCACAATCAGGCGCGACGAGATCTGGGCTACATCCTCGACAGCGACCAGATGGTTGGCCTTAAGCGTGTTGCCGGTGGAAACGAGGTCCACGATGGCGTCGGCCAAGCCCACCAGGGGCGCGAGTTCCATGGAACCATAGAGCTTGATGAGGTCGACGTGTACCCCTTTCCCCGCGAAGTGTTCACGGGCCGCACGCAGATACTTCGTGGCCACGCGCAGGCGTGCACCCTGATGTACCGCTGCCTGATAGTCGAAGCCTTCGCGCACCGCCACGCACAGGCGGCAGCGGGCGATGTTCAGGTCGATAGGCTGATACAGGCCGCCGGGGTGCGAAGCAGTGTGCTCGTAGAGCACATCACGCCCGGTGATGCCGAAATCCGCAGCCCCATACTGTACATAGGTGGGCACGTCGGTGGCTCGTACGATGATGATGCGCAGATCGGGGCGGGTGGTATCCAGGATGAGCTTGCGGGATTTTTCCGGATCATCCTTCACTTCGACGCCGGCAGCTTCCAGCAGGGGGACGGTTTCCTCGAAGATGCGCCCTTTGGACAAGGCAAGGGTCAGAGGGGAAGCAGGGCTGATAGAGCTCATGAGGCGTTTCCGGATAGACGTTGGATGTCGGCGCCGAGGGCGCACAGTTTTTCTTCCATGCGTTCGTAGCCGCGGTCAAGATGGTAGATGCGATCCACGATGGTTTCGCCCTGGGCGGCCAGGCCGGCGATTACCAGGCTGGCGGAAGCGCGCAGGTCGGTGGCCATGACGGTGGCGCCCGATAGCGAAGCAACGCCAGTGACAACTGCCGTGTCGCCCTCGACTTCAATCTGCGCGCCCATGCGCGAGAGTTCCGGCGCATGCATGTAGCGATTTTCGAAGATGTTTTCGACGATGACGGACGTGCCCTCGGCGAGCGTGTCAAGGGCCATGAGCTGGGCTTGCATGTCGGTGGGGAAACCAGGGTATTCGAGTGTGCGGAAGCTGGTGGCCTTGGGCCGGCTATGCATTTGCGCCCGGATCCAGTCGTGGCCTTCTTCGATCTCTACGCCGGCTTCGCGCAGCTTGTCGAGAATGGCGCCCATGGCCTGAGGCGCGGCCTGGCGAAGCACAATGTCGCCGCCTGACGCGCCGACGGCGCACAGGAAGGTGCCTGCTTCGATGCGGTCGGGGGCGATGTGATGGGTGGCACCATGCAGGCGTTCCACACCATCGATGATGATGCGGTCTGTGCCGTGGCCTTGGATACGGGCCCCCATCTTGATCAGCAGTTCGGCCAGATCCACGACTTCTGGTTCGCGCGCTGCGTTTTCCAGGACGCTGCGCCCGTCGGCCAGGACGGCGGCCATCATCAGATTTTCGGTACCGGTGACCGTCACCATGTCAGTGCGTATGGTCGTGCCTTTCAGGCGCTGCGCGCGGGCGACCACGTAGCCGTGCTCAATCTGGATTTCGGCGCCCATGGCGGCCAGCCCCTTGATGTGCTGGTCGACCGGCCGCTGGCCAATGGCGCAGCCGCCGGGCAGGCTGACGCGGGCCTCGCCAAAGCGCGCCAGCAAGGGGCCGAGTACCAGGATGGAGGCCCGCATGGTTTTGACCAGGTCGTATGGGGCCTCGATGCTGTTGACCTGCGAGGCATCCAGCTCGACACGATGGCTGCTGCCATTGCGATACTTCACACCCAGGCGTTCCAGCAGGCGCAGGGTGGTGCCGATATCGCGCAGCTTGGGCACGTTTTCCAGTACCAGCGTGTCGGGCGTGAGCAGGCTGGCGCACAATATGGGTAGGGCGGCATTCTTGGCGCCTGATACGGCGATCTCACCCTTGAGGCGGCGGCCACCCCGGATAAGCAGTTTATCCATTGGTTTCCGCCTGGAATTCGGCGGGTGTGAGGGTACGCATGGACAGGGCGTGAATCTCGGCCTTCATGCGCTCGCCCAAGGCCGCATAGACGAGCTGGTGGCGGGCGATCATGCGTTTGCCTTCAAAGGCCTGGCTCACGATCAACGCTTCGAAGTGCGAGCCGTCGCCAACGACCTGAAGCACTTCACAGTCGAGATTGTCGGCAATGTACTGACGTACGGTGTCGGGAGTGGGCAACATGGTTCAATTCCGGAGTTTGTAACCCCTTGCCAGCAGGCTCAGGGTGTAAAGAGACAGGCAGATGAATACCAGGGATACCACCGCCAGGCTATGCCATGGCGATACGTCCGAGGCATCGAAGAAGCCGTGACGAAAGCCGTCTATCATGTAGAAGACGGGGTTCCAGTGGGAAACGGCCTGCCAGAAGGGCGGCAGGCTGTGTATCGAGTAGAAGACGCCAGACAGAAAGGTGGCAGGCATGATCAGGAAGTTTTGAAAGGCTGCGAGCTGATCGAATTTTTCGGACCACAAGCCGGCAATGATGCCCAGGTTGCCCATGATCCCGCAGGACAATACCGCAAAGACGATCAGCCAACCTGCATTGTGCACAGGCAGGTCGATGAACAGCAGGGCGACCAGCCAGATGCCGATGCCGCAACAGATGCCGCGGGCCACCGAAGCCAGCAGATACGCGCCGTAGATTTCCAGGTGAGACAGCGGCGGCAGCAGGATGAACACCAGGTTGCCCGTAATGCGGCTCTGTATGAGCGACGATGAAGGGTTGGCAAAGGCGTTCTGCAGCATGCTCATCATCATCAGCCCGGGGATCAGGAAAGATGTATAGGGCACGCTGTCGTATACCTGCACGCGGCCTTCGAGCACATGTGCGAAGATCAGCAGGTAGAGCAGGGCGGTGAGCACGGGCGCGGCGACGGTCTGGAAACCGACTTTCCAGAATCGTTGCAGCTCTTTGCGCAGCAGGGTGGGGAAACCCGAACCCATATTTTGCCGTTGCTGGCTGGTAATAGGGTCGCTCATGCCAGCACCTCGGGGATTTCGTTGTGCATGAATCGTACAAAA
>Ga0172382_10011778_pt1 | contig 11512 bp, 8 predicted proteins | sample Leawel138RmetaG_FD_122245 | JGI IMG/M metagenome (GOLD analysis project Ga0172382, IMG submission 122245) | Leachate microbial communities from a municipal landfill in Southern Ontario, Canada - Leachate well 138R metaG | ecosystem: Engineered > Solid waste > Landfill > Unclassified | place...
ATGGGAAAACCTTTTTCCCATTCCCTTTAGCCTCATTCGGGTTCATTAAGTCCCACTTATACTGCCGGAGGAGGGAGTCGAACCCGTCACGAGTCGCTCCGCTCTTTAAGGAGAGGGGCTTCCTCTCCTTAATGTTCCTCTCCCGAAACGAAAGCATGGGAAAACCTTTTTCCCATTCCCTTTAGCCTCATTCGGGTTCATTAAGTTCCACTTATACTGCCGGAGGAGGGAGTCGAACCCTCATGAGGTTACCCTCACCGGATTTTGAATCCGGCGCGTCTGCCATTTCACCACTCCGGCTGAAATTGTTTCATTAAATATAAATAATAATCAAAAACTCTCTAACTGTCAAATATTTCAATTTTAATGCAACTTGTTGATTATATAACATTAAAATTGTAAATTATATAATTCCTTAGGGTTCTCCCAGAACCATTTTTCTATTATGGTATGAGCTTGCTTTTCTGTCATAGTTCCTTCCCGTATTCTTTTTCCTAAAACACTTGCAAGGCTCTCTTTTGCCATAACAAGATGACCAAACACCTTCTCTACTGGTATATTATAGTCAGCCCCAAAACCTACTATTTTATTTATAGGTACCGCATCTATAATCTCGTCGATAGCATCAGTTGTACATTTTTGAGATATTGCATAAGTCCAACAAAGGTTAAGCCAAACATTACTAAAACCTTTTGCCAACATAATAGTCTCTCTTACCCAGGGGTAACCAAGATGATATATATCAAACTTAACGTCTGGATATTTAATCAACAGCGGAATTATATGTAAAGGGTGGCGGTATCGAAAATCGCCCCAGTAACCAGTATGTACAGCAATGGTTAAACCTTTTTTAGAAGCGTACTTTAGTGCTTTATCTATTGTATAACTGTCAAACAATTTTCCTTCTATATGTGTGCCTTCTTTGAGCATTACAAACTCTTTTCTTGCGTCTTCTTTTATTGTTTCAACATACGGAAAAGATATCATTTTCAACCCAACAGCACCATCTTTTTTTACTATATCAATATAATTTTGAATGTGAGCAAGGTAGTCATCGAGAGTCTTAATTTTGTTGTTTTCCTTTAATCTTAAAGTTGTAGGTGCCAAAAATATGGTTTTTCCTGTCATCTTATCAATAACTGCTTCGCCAAATCCACCCCTTAAAGGCATAACTGGAGTAAAAAAATCAGGGTCTACATCTGTCCGACCACACTGGCAAAGACAAGTTTTTATTTTACAGGCATCCTTAAAAACTTTTTTGTAGATACCCGGCTTATTATTTTTTTTCATATTTTCAGATATGCTTCGATAGGTGTCTTGGTTAATATCTTCAGCCCCATAAAACTTTTTAGCCGCAAGTAAAGCCGCTCTCGAGTAGGAAGTATGCCTTATATTTTCCCAATAAGGCATAAACTCTTTCCATCTTTTTTCAATTGGAAGATTTGTATCAAAAAGACTCTTATATGTTGTTTCTGACATCCCTGCTCTACTAAGGTCTCTATGGGTGTAATGTGAAAAGAGAGTAAACACATCAACATTTTTTTCTAACCTTGCTTCTTCTGGATGGGTATGTTCGTGTCCATCAATAATCTCCATATTATCCATAACTTCAAGCAGGTTAAGTTCCACATCTCCAAAACCTTTTTTATAAAAAGATTTCATATCTCCCCCTAAAGTTTAGAACTTAACTAATTAGAATATTGTTAAACTATGCAGGTAATTGTAACTCGTTTTTACTCTCAAAACGAAAAGTTCTTGTAGCTTTTTATAGAAAGGAATGACGTTCTCTTCTTGTTTTTTACTAAAATTATTACTTAAAGATTCACTTAAAATATACCATATTAAGCGGAGAGGGTGGGAGTCGAACCCACGATCCGTTTCCGGATACGCGCTTTCCAAGCGCGCGCACTCGGCCTCTATGCGACCTCTCCAAATATCTAAAACTCAAATATTATTCTTTTTTTTCTGCTACATTTTTAGTAGGTAGTTTATACCCTGCTTTTAATCTTTTAGCAAGCATCTTTTGGGCTCTGCTTCCAAGTTGCTCATAAGAAATTTTACCTTTATCCATAGCTTTAAGGCTTTCTTTAGCTGCTTTTACTTTTTTTCTATGGATAAGCCCCATCTTTCTTTTAAGTTTTCCCATTAAAACTCCTTTATTCTAAATATTGTTAATAGAAGTATCTTGTTATAAATATCAATCCAATGTGTAACCTATATTATACCTGTCCAACCTGCCTTATCTTAACCATTCTATTTTTTACCAAAGACTCTTTCGCTGCAAGACAAGCGTATACACTCTGAATACCATCCTGTATAGAAGCTATAGATTTTTCTTTGTTTTTTACAATATTAATAAAATTTATTCCCAGTATATTGTCTCCACCAAAATGGCTCGCAACATCCCCTGATTTAATAGTATCAGAAAAAGGTTTGTGGTGCCTAACATACTTTATTTCATTTTCATACCAATCAAATCTTAGTGTACCGTGGTAACCGCTTATTGTAGCCCCTCTTGCGGCTGCGTCTCTTCTTGTGTAAAAGACCTGTGTATATACTCCGTGTGCTCCAGAAGCAAATTCTAATAAAGCACTTGAAGAATCTTCATTTGTGCCTTCCTCCAGAGAGCCACAGTCAACACTATAAACACACATATGGTCTTTTGTATGATGTCCTGAACCGTTTAATTTTCTATTTGTAGGGCTTTCAAGACAAGTATCAGTCTCTTTGCATTCAGAACATTTAAGACCTTTCTCTTTTGTTCCTCCAAAGATATGCATAAAAGTTGCCATGGCTCCTACCCTCACTATAGGTGAACCCATAAGGTATGATATATAATCAAAATCGTGGGTAGCCTTTTGTAAAAACAATCCTTGGGTAATAGAATAGTCTCTATAAGGTTGCTCCCAATACACAGTACCATAAGGAACATAGTTCCAAGCCATTATATGTTCAGGGTTACCTACAGCGCCGTTTTCAAGTTTCTCTTTTACAAACCGACATAAAGGACTTGCTTTCAAGCCAAAACCGACAACTACTTCACACTTTGAATTTTCAAAAGCTTTCTCCAGTTCAATCGCTTGTTCCATATTGATAGAAACAGGTTTTTCAAGAAAAAGTGGTATAGAATGTTTTGCTGCTTTTATAGCGTAAGAAGTATGTAAGTTACACCTTGTTCCAATAGCAAGAGCATCAAGTTTCCCTTTTTTTACCATCTCTTCAAAGGAGTTATAAAAAACGGCTTTATCTCTATCTTGCTCAGAAAGCCTTGAACGCGCTCCTTGTTCATCAGGATCAACAACCCCCACCACCTTAATATCTGGTTCTATATTTGCCAAGGTATGGTTAATTACTCCACTTATTCTTGCTCCTAACCCAACTACTCCTACCCTCATTTTTTCTCCTTAATCCAAACTTATTGCAATATATTCATATAAAAAGATTGTTGGTGTTTCTTAATTTTTCAACTTAAAGTTTCATAACTTCCACGTTCAGCGACTATAAATACCTCAGCATATTCGTAACCACATTTGTTGCCCCAATCTTTATTCACATCTCTTATATAATGAAAGGCTTTTGGTGATGCGCCTATTTCTACAAATTCTTTTTTTCTGTCAATCCATTCCGAAATATTCACAGAAACATCCCAGAGATTATTTGTTGTGCCTATCTCCGAATTTCCTTCATTCCACAAAAGTAGCCCACCTTTAAAACCTTCAGCAACAGCATCCTGGCAACTTTTTGCTACAAGAAGAGCCGTTGCAAGATGTTCAATCTGTTCGTTGTTCACACCATGAGTAATTACCCAGTATGGTTCTTTATTAAGAATGATATCTTTCAACTCGTTTCTTGCCCCTTGGTTTTCGTGGGCAGTAAGAATAGTCGGTACATCCTCGCCAACCCCTTGAGGTATTTTACAGCCATACCTTATTTCTTCCATACCCCCGTTCTGGTCAATATAGTTGCGTTGAGGGTGTCCAAGAAAAACAGGGTAAGTATCTACCTTAGACGCAACAGAAACAACCTTGAGTTTGTTAAGTTGCATCATTTCTACAGGAGTAGATTTATCAACTTTTAAAGTATCGCTAAAGGGGCATATTAACCCCGTTGCTGACATATTGTTCGTAGTAATAATATAAATTATACGGTAACCTCTGTCAAAACATTTCGCAAGAGTACCGCCTGCAAACATTTCTATGTCCCCTGAATGGGCTCCTATGAACATTATTGTTTTTGGCATTAATCTATTATTTCCTCGTTCAAGATAAAGATGTTGTTCCTTCTCCAGAAGACACAATAGCATACACCTCAGCAGCACCACAACCTACGCTTTTGCCCCACATTTTATTTGAAACTATTGGAAAAAAACCAGGTCTTCGAGGAAACGGAATCTGGCATTTATGAACAGAGATAAGGTCTATCTTTTTCTCAATATATTCCGTAATATCCACATAAACATCACATTTAATATTGGTTTCACCGAGATATGTATGTCTTTCTCTCCAGAAAAGCAGACCACCTCTATAACCTCTTTTTTTAGCAATTCTATAACTATTCAAAACCAGAAGCGCAGTTCCAATATGTTCAATATCCTGTTGAACAAGCCCATGGGTCACAATCCATTCAGGGTTATGTTGCAAAATTAAATCAGCAAGAGTATCGCAGGACTTATCATCTTCATAAGCAGTCACTATAGTCGGCACATCAACAGGTACGCCTTCAGGAAGAGAACTGCCGTACCTCAACTCCGCACAATGCCTGCCCCAACACACAGTATTGTTTGTTTTTACATCCCCATTATAATGCCTCTGAGGGTGGTCAAGATGCACGGGAACAGTACCCAAAAGAGCAGCGCCCTTAGCAGATTCCATCTTGCGCTGTTTCATCATCTCAAGAGTACCGGGGGTATCAACTCTAACGCTCCCATCAGGCTGGATTTTACTCCATCCGCCAGACATATTATTGGTCGCCATCACATAAACAATTCTATACCCTTTATCTTTGTACTTCAAAAGAGTACCGCCCACATTCAGTTCTATATCGTCGGCATGTGCGCCGATAGCCATAAACACTTTTTGCATACAATATCTCCATAAACATTATTAAATATACCACAAAAATACATATTTTACAAGATAAGCACACAACGTTGGATAAAGAGTTTAAAACGATAAAAGATTCAGTTTATAGAAAACAAAGAGCAAACCTTCGTAAGGCACTATCGAAGACCTTCAAGTTTTTTATACGTTTGAGACACAATGGCAGACGAAGGATGTTTTTCTATGATAATTTGGTAGTAACGTTTTGCTTTCTCTTTATTTCCAAGGTTTTCATAGGATTCTCCAGCAAGATACAGAGCAACAGGAATATATATATTGTCTCTTTCGCCTACTACTCTTATTAAAACTTCCAATTCATCTACTGCTTTCTTATATTCTTTATTAAGCATATATGCTCTTGCAAGAAGTACCGACCAGTTTCCTTCAAGTTTCGCAACAGGTATTTCTTGTGCCCATTGAACAAGTTTCTCGTAGGCAGAATTAAAATTTTTTGCTCTAAGAGTTGATATAACAGTTTGCCCAAAAGAACCTGATTTGATACCAATATTTTCAGATATAAGTGCCTCCCTATAAATGTTTAACGCTTTATCATAATCCCCTTTAGCCCTCCATATATCGCCTATCCCTATAGAGGCCCTCCTTTTGTCTTCTTGGGAACAAGTTTCTGTTTCAATAATTTTTAAAAATTCTGGTTCTGCTTTTTCAAATTCTCTTTTTTTCAGATATAAAGATGCAAGTTTTAATTGGATATATGGTTCCGTTTTCTTCGAAAGAAGTTTTATATAGACCTGTTCCGCATAATCATAATCACCTGTTTTGCAGGCAAGAGAAGCAGATTCAATAAGCACCCTACGTTTCTCGTTTTCATTGAGAGTTTTTTTATCTAATACAAGGTATACCTTCAACGCTTCACTGTTCATACCGTAACTTTTATATATACCTGCAAGATTAAAAAGTAGGTCAGTATTAAACTTATTCAGATTAAACATCTCAAACTCTTGTATATACTTCTTGGTAGATAATGACGTTATCCTTGTTTGCTTATAATCCTGTCTAACAAAAACATTAAGGGTTACTTTGTTGGTATTTCCATTTTTATCTTTTACTTCAAGAGAAACAGGGTAGATACCTTCTTTTAGGTATGTATGTGTAACTTCTTTACCTTCTGCCTTCTGCCCATCACCAAAAGACCAACTCCTCTTTTTTATATCTTGAGGTGGAAAAGATTTATCTTTAAACTTAAAAGTAATCAGTTCCCATTCTTCTTTTTTTAAATAGTTAGTATTTTCCCATTCAAACCCTCCAGTTATACTGTTTTTATAAGATTCTAACTTTGTTATGGAGGCCTTTGATATTGGTAGAAAAAAATTGGGCTGTATAACAATAAATTGTTCATTTTTATCTTTTATCGCGGCAACAGATATCTCCTGAGTTGGCCTTCCTATATGGTAATAGGTGAACTTATGTAGCCCCTTCTCAAGAAAAACTTCGCCTGTTCTTCCTGGTCTTACATAAGGTTCTGCTCTATGCCAACCTTCCCAATAAGCTATAAGGTTATCATTAATGAAAATGTATGAAGGACCAGCAGAAGAGGTTGCAAAAACCAATTTGTCAGGACTGAATAGATAAAAATATCCTTCATATATTCTTACCGTATCTTTCTCACTCTCAAAAGGGTTTGTTCCATCCCACACCTTTTCCCAAAAACTTCTACCAAGAAGACCTCTTTCTTTGCTCTGTTTTATAACATCTTTCACTCTTCCCCAATCTTCAACATATCTACCTACCCTTTTATAAACCTCCAATGTTAAGCCTCTCTGAGGCATCCATTTATATTGAGGAGAGGTTGCTTGAGGGTTTCCATAATAAACATAATAGAGCTCTTTTTCTACTGGAAAAACTATCTGGTAACGGTCATCTTTTAAGACAGAAACAACCCATACAGGTACCTCGTTTCCTGTTTTATCAAAAACCCTTATATCAGAACCATCTTCTTTTCCTGCCTTACCAAAAAAATTTATTAAAGCCACTTTTTCTACTGGAGCAGTATCTTTGCTTAAAGTTACTTCAACAGTCAACCTATATTGCCACCCTTTGTTCCAATTTTGTTCTTCAGAAAAAGATGTTGAAATAATTGGAATAATAATTAAAAAAAACATTAAAATAGAACGTCTCATTGTATATCTCTCCATTTTGTTATCCTGAACTTGTTTCAGAATCTCTAACCTAACTCACGTTGGTAGTAGGCATTACGTAAAAAGCGAGATTCCGGATCAAGTCCGGAATGACATATAAGGGGAATCTCATCCCATTAACTTGCTCTGCAGACTCCCTCAGAGGTACTCGGGACAAGACCCCAATGAGAGAGGGCAAAAAAAGGAGTAAATAACACCCCATACGTTTCTATTTTATGCTTTCTCTCTGCCCACAATACCATCCTCACGCCCTATTTTGCAGGGAACATATCAACAGAATCGAACCAGACTTCCCCGCTTTTCAGGTAAGAAAACAATTTTATTCTAAACCATTCAACTTTTGGGTTTTTAAATAAGACCGTAAACCTATAATTCTTCATTTCTTTGTTAGGATGAACAAACAACTCGTTTCGTTCTAACCTACGTCTTCTATCCCTAACAATACCCCAACCTTCAACAAAAACAATAACCTCAGGTGCACCACTTTTAACTTTTATATCAAGACCCAGTTCAGTAGGGGTTTCTATCTTGTGAAAGAGAGAATAGAGCCACACACCTTCACTTTCGGCGGTTTGTTTATCAAGATTAAATACCAATTCGCCTTTTTCTTTATCCCATACAACCTTTTTATCTACCAACCTCCATCCAAAAGGAGAACCCTCCCCTTGTGTAAAGTTTGGGTTAAGAACTATACCTTTTTCTATTTTACCTTTGGTCTCTTTGATTGAAACAACTATTTCGTTTGAAACAATGTTTTTGTATGTTATTTGAATTTTAAACTGGTTAGGGAGTTTTAAAGGGTAGTAATAATACGGAAAAAAAATCTTCCAAGCAACCTTCTCGCCCTGCTCAATCTCAACATCTCTTTTTCCAGGTCTGGGTTCAGGGGGCATATAATTGGTAAAAGAAAGTAAAGGTCCTTCATCTGATTTTATAGAAAGTTGAAAATCTCCACCAATAAAAATATTCTGGTTTTCTTTCGGTTGTAAATATTCTATACCAACCTTTAATGTTTCTGTTGAAATATTTTTTATTTCCAGAATCAAAAAAACTTCTTCCTCTTGAGTATACACATTTTTTTCTGATGAAAGAACCAAAGAAAAATCTTCAGATGAAACAATAACGTTTACCAGAACAAATAGACAAAACCCTAACAACAAACAATATTTTTTATACCTCATTTTTTGTAGATTTCCCTATAATATTTTTTAACCATATTCTCATACCCTGTCGGTACTTTTTCATCCCATACACCACCCAGTTCTGATGAACTTTTTGGGGTAGAACCCCTGTTTTCAGCCATAGAAACTCTATTTACAAGAAAAAGAGTGTCTGCTTCTTTAAGGTGAGAAATTATAAGATTCTTCTGTGTAAGCATACCTTGTTTATACCTACCTTCTTTAAGTTGTATATGAAAATCTTTCATACCAGATAGGGCTTTCTCAAGTTGCGGGTTGTAAACATTTAAAACCTTCATCTCTCTGATAACTCTTTCTGTTTTCTCTATAATTTTCTGCTGTTTTTCTGCAAGCATATCATACTTAAAATCTATACCCGGTTGAGGACCTTCCAAACCTTCAGGACCCCATCCGCTTATTTTACCTCCACCTGTTGGACCTAAAGATACCTCTTGGCTCAAATCTTCTATTTCTCCCGGTTCAAGATTATCAGGGGTAAGCCGTGCTGGAGTTTTACGACCACCTTTACCTGTCGCAGTCTTCTCAACCATCTCCCCATAACTACGCCCGCTTCTCCCTTCTCCGCTTCTGCCTCCTACTTCTTGTTGGTTAGGCATAAGATTGCCTGTCACTCCTTTAGCGCTCATATTACTTATTGGACCGTCCAAGGTCCCCCACCCTGCCCCTTTATCTAAACTATCCATCCAACTACTGGTGATATCTTCTATCTCTTCCTTCATATCTTCTTCCTGTTCAATAAGTTTACCTATAATATCTTCGAGTTCTTCTGGCAGGGCGGCTTCAGGTACATCATATTTTTGTTTGGGTTCTTCCATCTCCCACTTTATAAAGTCGGGTATTTCAGCAAGCCATTTCTCAAGGTTTGAAGTTATCTCTTCAGCCAACTCTAAGCCCGATTGAGTAGCTGGAATAACCAGATGTAGCGCTTGCTTTTTAAGTTGTTCTTCTGAACTCTGGATATGAGATATCATCTCTACAAGTTCTTCTGCAAGAGTAAACTGCCCTTTTGTTTGAGTAGATATTTTATTCAAATCGTCAAGTATCTTTTGGAACAGTTCTTTCCATCGGTTCTGTGTTTCTATCATCTCGTTAATTTTGTCTGTCCCTTGGGTTCTATCTTCTCTTTTATCAAGCCGTTTTGTCGCTTCTAAAACCTTTTTTTCTTCTTTAACAAATTGTTTAAGAGCAGATTTTAATGTTTCTGCCTGTTTTAACGTCTCTTCCTCAAGTTTCTTCTGTTCCGCTTGAATTTCCATTCCTCTTTTCGTCAAAGGATATATGCTATAAATAGAAGAAAACCCCTTATTGCCAGAAGGAGAGTTATCTAAACATTCAGCATAATAAAATATAGGAAGAGAAAATTTTTCTGGTGTTTTTATTGTATGAGAAACTATTACTTCTTTTTTCCCTTTAAAAGAAAACTGGCATATCAGAGGGTCTTTATCTGAAACATCTCCTCTATTTATCTGTCTCCTTATTTTAATTAAGGTTATTCCAAAATCGTCTTTTCCTTTCAATGTTATGGCCAAATCTCCGCCACCTTTTAAGTATATATCTCTCCCCGGTTCAGTAAACTCAATATAGGGTGAACGGTCAAAAACCACGTTAAACCTTTCTTTATTTGTCACTTTATATTTTGAAGATAAAGGGTCGTAATACTTAAAACGGTAAAGGGTAGCATTGTTCGCGTAAAAACTAAAAGTTCTTCTCTTTCCTTTGCCTCTACCTTTAATTGGATTGTTTATACCCAACTGTAGAGAAACATCTTCTACTGGGTTAGAAAATAAGGTCTCAATAGTAATTTTTGTCCCATAAAGAGTGGATATTTCACCTAAAAGTTTTTCCTCTTTTATCTTTTTCAGTCCTGTGTATGCTGGGAAATCGTAAGTAATTAGAAGGTTGGAAAGAATTGTACTATTTTTTACTTCAACCTTATACCAGACAGTACTTTTAGTGTCCCAAACTATTCTGTAATAAAAATCTTCTGTTACAGAAGGTATTTTGAACGAATAAAACCCTTTACCTAAGACCATCTTTTCTTTACCTACCTCGCCGTTTTTCATCTCAACAAAGGGGGTAATGTTCATATCTTTTAGATATACATATATCTCAAAAGACGCTCCTTTTTCCACAGTAGAGTTGCCCGGTTCCACCTTTATAATTTCTGAAAACATCTTAAGAGGAACAAATAATTTAACAAGACTTTTGCTGGCATAAGAATGGTAAAATGTTAAATAAGATATTAAAAGAAATAGTGAAATGTATACAAGTTTTTTGTATTTTGTAAGTTTTTGAGTATCTAAAGATTTTTCAAGACAAATTTTTTGGGTCAAACCAACAGTTTTCTGTTTTAATAGTTCTGTAAACGGATAAGGAAAGACATTGTTATCTCTTAACTGCCAAGAGTTAATAAGATGGGTATTAAACTCAGGCAACTTTTCTTCAATAAGTATAGTCAGTTTTTCATGCGAAAGATTTTTCCAACAGACAACATTATAGTAGTACCTAAACAAGAGAAGAAGAAAAACCATTAAAAATATTAACCTGAGAACAAATATTCCTTCCATACCAAAAGAAAATATGTGTTCCAAAAGAAGAGTAACAAAAACAAAAAAAACAATAGTAGCTACAGAAAAGAAGAAACCTTCTTTTATTCTTTTCTGTATTTCCAGAAACCTGTATCTTTCAATATAGTCTCTTATCTTTTTATCCATATCTTTTCACGTGAATTTTCTGTAACTCCTTCGACTCTTAATGCCTCTCCCTCAAGGGGAGAAGGCAAGAAAAGGGAAGGTGTTTGCGCCGTAGTACCAGAGTGAGTAGACACCACATACGCTTTTCTTTTATGTCTTTAACTGCCGTTTTGTGGCATTGCGAGGAATGCCTTCTAATGACGTGGCAACCCTCGTATTTATCCTTATTATTTTTTTGTCTTTTCTTCCAGTAAAAAAGTATGTGTTTAGGAACGAATTACGAGGTGCTACTACAACTCAAGCAAGAATCGGGCTGTTAACAAAAGGTTCAAGCCTTTTGTTCCCCTACTCTGAGCCTGTTGAAC
>Ga0172382_10011779_pt1 | contig 11512 bp, 16 predicted proteins | sample Leawel138RmetaG_FD_122245 | JGI IMG/M metagenome (GOLD analysis project Ga0172382, IMG submission 122245) | Leachate microbial communities from a municipal landfill in Southern Ontario, Canada - Leachate well 138R metaG | ecosystem: Engineered > Solid waste > Landfill > Unclassified | place...
GCACGGCTTCCTGCGAACCGGCGGAAATCCGCGTCTGGGACGGTGACTCGATCCGGCTGGGTATGGGACAGCAGTCCGAAGCTGTTCGGATATTCAACATCGACGCTCCCGAAATGGAGGGCCTGTCCGTTGCCGCGTATCGCTTCCACCGGCAGATCGACTGCCCCGCAGTTCGGACCCCGAAGTCAGCGCAGCCTGGCGGACCCGTCGTGTAGCGGAAGGCTATGATCGCATGGTGGCATCCTGGCGCGCGCAACGAACCACGGCCGTTGTACGCGATATGACAATTACTCGGACTCCCATCAACGAAGATGAACAATAGGAGAACCTATGATTCGAGACCTCGTCTCCTCGAGCAACATTGCGTCGATAGGCTATGATCCCGGAAGTGAAACACTGGAGGTCGAGTTCACAAATGGCTCGATATACCAATATTTCAACGTACCCGCCGGTCTCCACGAGCAACTCATGGCCGCACCATCGAAAGGGCAATTTCTCAACACATACATTAAGAATGCTTATCCGTATTCTAGGGTAGGGTAAAACTTAATGATATCGCTGTGGTGCAACTGAGATTGTGCCCACTTGGCAGGTGAGCCTGAAAACTGCCTGTCGCGAGACCGCGGCTTTGAAGGACGAAACCTCGATCAGCGGTCCGTTGTCTGCACGGAGATCGGGGCAAATGGCTCCCAAATTCCAGCCGCTTGATTTCCAGTTTGGAGGGGCGGTTGGTGTGAATCTCCCGGTGCGGCCCACCTGGTCAGGCCTCTGCCTGACCTCGTTCCGACAGAAGTGCCAGCAGGTCGGGATTGATGTAGAGGTTCTCGCGCCCGACCTTCACCTCCTCCAGCAGTCCTTCAGAGACCATCGTCTTGAGGTAGACTGCCGCTGTCTGGCGTTTGGCTACCCCGGAGTCGACGAGATCGCTGATCCGGCAATACGGGTTCACGAAGATCAGTTCGGCCAGTTCACGGGAATAGATCTTGGGCAGGTTCTGGCGCATCCGCGCGGCGGTCTGCTCCAGCAGGTCGCGGATCGCCTGGATCCTCATCGTCGTCCATTGGGCTGTCGCCCTGACCGCTTCCAGCATGAACAGCAGCCACTGTTCCCAGGCCTCCTGTGTGGTGACCTCCAGCAGATACCTATAGTAGAGCGCCTTGTTCTGAATGATGTGCCGGCTGAGATAGAGGACAGGGATATCCAGCAGCCCCTTGTCCACCAGATAGAGCAGATTCAGCACCCGCCCGGTGCGGCCGTTGCCGTCGACGAAGGGGTGGATGGCCTCGAACTGATAATGCATCACCGCGAGGCGGATCAGCGGGTCGGTGTTTTTGGCCTCGTGGATATAGCGTTCCCAGTTGGCAAGCTTGGTGCGCAGCAGGTCTTCGCCTTCCGGCGGAGTGTAGATCACGGTTCCGGTGGCGTCGTTCATCAAGGCGGTGCCGGGCGTGTCGCGGATGTCGAGTTCGACACCCTTGATGGTGCGGCAGACTTCAACTGCGATGGCTGTCGAGAGCGGGCGCTGCTGCAGCATCCCGAAGCCGCGGTTCAGGGCCGTGCGATAGCGCAATGCTTCCTTGGTCGCCGGGTCCGCCTGACCGCCCGTGTCATTGGCAAATCGGAACAGCCGGTCGGTGGTGGTGACGATGTTTTCGATCTCGGAACTCGCCTGGGCTTCGAGCAGGGGGATGGAGTTGATCAGCACTGCCTGGTTGGGGATGATCCGCCCGGAGACCCGCAACTCCGCCAGAGCGGCCCGTGCCTCGATGCACGCCTTCAGCACGGCTTTGGTCTCGATATCCTGTGCCGGCGGCAGGACAGGGAGGTCGTTGAACGGTCGGTTCGGGTGGAAGGTCATGTCGATTACCTGGCTTTTGATCGACATGCAGAACTGACGTGTCGATGTCATCGACAGGCCGGGATTACGTGTCGATTTTTATTCTATGTATCGACACGTGGCCTGTGGTGCAAGTGGCACGGCAGCAGACTGACGCGCATTCGGGAAAGGCCAGTTGCACGCATCAGCAAATGGCGGCAGCAAACCAGATCGCGTGAAAATCTGTAGCGGGGACGGTCGACAACTCAGTTGTTCCAAATAGAACAGTATGTTACGCTATGCAGCAAGCTTCGGGATTTGCTGCTCGACCAATCGCAAGTATCGTTGGTTGTGCGCCCCCGCAACCAGAATTTCTGACAATATATCAATGGCTTACGCCGACATAGGGCGCCCCACGGGGCGCTTTTTGCATTTGCAACACAGAACAACACGTTTCTTCGCGATTCCAAAGGCTTGCAGCCGTTCCGATTTCTTCCGTGCAACACCCATGCGACATGGAAATGGCTGGATGTTCGCGAGACGTTCCTTTCGCCAAATCAGATTCTGGACTGCTGGCCAAAGCACGTGCCCATGGCCAGCTTGCTGATGGCAGCATGCGCGCCCACGCGGTGTTGATCCGGCGGCAAGTCCCAAGTCGGGAACAGCCCGGCAGCCGCCGCCATATGGTTCTCTAGTTCACTGATGACCATGGTGATGTTCCGCGTGCCGTCATACTCGTCTGCCGACCTCCGGAGATCGGCGCACAGGGCCATGATGGCTGCATAGTTGCGCATCGCGTCAAGCTGGCTCGCCCCTTTCGTGTCCGCGACCAACAGGGTGAGACCATCCAGGACGGCGCGGATATCTCGCTCCATCATGCTGCCACGGTCCCCACGCCATCCAGCCGCACAGCCACGCTGGTGATGCCGTTCCCGGCGGCCTCAGTCGCGATGCCCACGAGGAAACGCCCAGTGCCCGGCACGTTGATGTTCTTGGCCGTGTTGTCCCACGCCACGCGGGCGCCGACCGTCAGAACCGCAGCGGTTGCTTTTGGCAGCTGATAGACGCCGATGGTGGCCAACTCTACTGGTTCGCCCACAGCGGCCGCATAGGCGGCAATGCCGAAGATGTTGCCAATGATTGCGCCCTCGCCAGAGGCCATGCCGCCTGCGGGCGCGGGCACGGTGATGACGTCGCCTTTCTGAATGTGGTTCTTCATGGTCAAAGCCCTTTCGAGGATTGGATACGGACCACGGCGATGCGCGCCGTAGTGCCGGTGATCTGCCGGTTGAGGTCGCCCAGCGCCGCCGCCATTTCTGCGTCGGTGGCGTAGGTCACCCGCTTGCCGTCGTATTCGACGGTGCGGATGCCCCGATAGCGGGCGGCCATCAGGGCGTCGCGCCAGGCGGTGAGTTGGGCGAGGTCGGCCATTACGCGCCTACGTTCTGGAACCAGCCGCGGTGGTCGATGAAGCCTGCACCGAAGTCCAGGATCACCCGGATTTCCACGCCATCAACATCCCACCCTGACCGGCTTTCCACCTGTGGCCCTTCGTTGCCCGAGAGGTAGGCGAACTCGAGGCCGTTGATCTCGCCGGGATCTGCAGTGACATACCAGCGGGTTGCGCTGGACAGGCGTGGTTCGACCACCAGCGACATGGCACCCGAGAAGGGGTTCACATCGGCGGCGGTTGCGGGCGCGATGGTGGCAAGCCACTTCTCGGCCACCGTTTCCAGCGCGGGCGGGACCAGCAGGTTCTTCGGCGTCACCCGGATGATGCGCCCGTCGATACCTTTCTGGGTGCGCAGCGCCAGCCGGGCGGCGGAAAGCGTGGCATCGGAAATCACAGCGCCGCTCGCCGCCTTGTTGCCGTGATCGACATGGAACAGCGCCTTAGTGTCCGACAGCGTCGGGCCGTTGCCGCTGTTCGCCTCCAGTAAGGTGACGAGGATCCGCAGCAGCACCGGGGCAAGCCAGGTGATCCCGCGCAGCTGGCCAGCCGCCAGCGGCTTGAACAAATGCAGGCAATCGGTGGCGGGCAAGCGCAGCGGTTCCAGCCGCAGGGAGGTCAGCGGATCGCCGGGCCGGTCGCGCATCACCCAATATGCCGTGCGCTGCCCAGCGCCGTTGAACTCGATCCCCGCCCGGACGCGTGCGCCACCACCGATGTCGCGGTGCAGGTCCAGCGGCACCTGATCCCGGTCCAGCAGGTCGATGTGCAGGGGAACAAACATGGCATCAGGCACCACACGCAGCCGCGCGAAACTCTCGCCGCCCTCAACCATCGCCCGCACGGCCATCGCCTGCAGCCCGTAGAAATCAGCCAGCCCACTGGGATCGGCATGATCGGTCCAGCGCAGCCACAGCACCTGCAGCCGTTCACGCACTGCCCGGTCGCGATGGGTGGATTGCGGCTTGATGCCCGCGCCGACGACATTGCCCACCAGGCTGTCGACCGCCGCCGCAACCCAAGGGTTGTTGCGCGAGTACCATCCCGCCCGCCGCGCCGCCGTGGTCGCGCCTGCGAGGATCGCGGTATTCAGTTCATCGACGGTACGCTGGCCCTCCCAACGCCGACCGCCGCCCGCAGCGTCAAAGCCGCGCGTGCGCGTGAAGCTGAAAAGGCGATAAAGGAGCGTCCGCATGGTGCGGATTGTCTCATTTCCGGTGCCTTCGGGGTATCAGAGCCGTTGGGACAGTCCGGGAAAGGTCGGAAACACCCACCTCCAAACATCGCTCGCCATCGGCAGTGTCAGAGTAACGTGGGCCAGATCGGTCCAACATGCGATGGAGCGCTTGCATTCAAAGGCAGTATCATATGACAGTGCTGGGGCAAGCCACGGGGCATATCGGGAGGGCACACCCGCCGGCGGCGGATTACCTGAGGACCACCTTTCGAGCAAGAAACGAGGCAAGACCTTTCTTGATGTGCCCGCCAGAGTATCTCGGTGCTCATGAAGGGCACCAGTGCTTTTAGGAGTGGATAGGCATTTTGATGATTAGTCTGCTTGCGCTTTTTCTTTTCGCTCGGATGTAAGGTGCCGCCCTTTCGACGAGACCCGACCAACGAGGAAGCCAACAACAACTCCGAGAGCATTCAAAATGATATCGTCGACATTGAATTGGCGATAAGCGCACGCATAGAGACCCCAGAGACCGGTCAGTTGGGTCAACTCGACAGTCAGTGTAAGCCCGACCCCAAATAGCATCGCGACGCTTAGCTGCGTAGTGTGCCGCGCGAGCGTTAACCCGATCACAGCACATACGACGAAATTCATTACTGTCGCGGCCACCGTACGGTTGCGGAGCCATTCGGCAATTCCGGCACCCTGATCGTGAAGATGGGCGAAAGTAGTCCAGAACTGGAATGGGCGAAGCTGCGCTTGCGCTGTGGGTACGGGGCAGTCCAACCGACCAAGAGGCGGAAACGGGTGCTGCGTCAGGAAGACAAAGACGAGTGTCGTGAACAGCAGCGGCAGTATCCGCCAACCGGGGAACCGTCCCAGTATCTTAGCAGACAGCAGGACCGTCAGACTGACAAGGGCAGCGTAGAGCATAGCCAGCCCCGCAAAGCCCAAGACCCAGTTTCCCATCATTTTACTCCGGTCGGCTTTTCCGACGTCACTTTGAAAGGTCCAGGCACGTCTGGCGAAGCGAGATGTACACTTCGTCCAGCAGTTTGGGAGGACAGCTTAAAAGGTCAGGCAGGACACGATATGCGGCGCGGGCTCCGGTAAGGCGATCCCGACCATAGTCGTTTCTGGCCCCAACGGCGAACTGGGCAATCCTTAACCGGGCGTAGCGATCAAGAGACGCCCTGACGCTCCTATCTGCCACCCCGCTGCGCAGAACGACATAGGCACGGTTCAGAATGTTGATCACACCCATCTGCCCCCCCCCAGTACGGTTCTCGGGGGCTTTGTGATGATAAATCTGTGCATCTCGTGCAGCTACAAGACTGTGGCCCCCGGCCAGAACGCCCAACCCCGCATCGATGTCTTCATAGAGAGCATAGCGACCGAGATTCTCGTTGAAGCCAACTTTCTTGATCACCGAGGTACGGAACGACATCCGGAATCCCGTCATCCACTCGACCCAGACGGCATTATTTGCCGCAATCCAGCTTTCTGGGGGCGGCAAGTGCTGCTGAAGGCGCTGTGCCACAAGCTTCATGGGGTCAGGGAACAGCCTGTCCTCCAGCCGTGTGCGCAGTGGTGCTACACGTGCTCGGATTCTGTCCACTTTCCGTTTCTCGTAGCTTGCAGCCTGGCCGTCGAGCGCCCCTGAGGGTGGCAATACCGTCTCGACGGCGCAGACGCCCCCGATCCGGCCATCCTTGTCCATATCGTAGATGAGCATCATTCGGGCAAGCGCATCTGGATGCACAAGACTGTCGTCATCCGGAAAGAAAACGACGTCGCTTCTGATCTGGGCAAGGCCAATATTGCGCTGCAGTGATATTCCCGGCACGGATACCTGATGTTCCAGCGGCACTGATGTCGTGGCCGCAAGGCGTTCGACCAATTTGCGATTTTCACTTGGATCATCAGAACTGTCGATAACCAGCACCCGCTCGGGTAGACGGGACTGCGCCAAGTGCAGGGGCAGCGACAGCGCAAGCGCTGTAGGCCGGTTGCGGGTCACGATGATTGTGGCAAAGGACGTGGGCATGCCCCTATTATCCTTATGCCGTGCTTCCGCCGTCCACCGTCAGAACCGTTCCCGTGATGCGGGCGGCCTCGGGGCTCAGCAGATAGGCCACAGCTCCTGCCGCGTCGGCGGGTTCGGCAAGGCCGAGCGTAGCGCGGCGGCGGATCGAGGCCATCTGGTGCACGTCGATCCCCTTGGTCATCTCGGTTTCCATGTAGCCGGGGGCCACGCAGTTCACGGTGATACTGCGCTTGCCAAGTTCGCGCGACAGCGAGCGTGTCATACCTTCCAGCCCGGCCTTCGAGGCAGCATAGGCGGCAAGGCCATGAAACCCTGTGGAAGCGATGATCGACGATATGTTGACGATGCGGCCCTGTCGCGCAGACAGCATTCCGCGCGACACATACTTGGTCAGGATCAGCGGAGCGGTAAGATTGACGGCCAGAACCTTTTCGATGTCGGTGCGGTGCATGGTTGCAAGCACGCCGTCCATGCCGATGCCCGCATTGTTCACAAGTCCCCAGAAACTCCCGTGTTTTGTCACAAGATCAGTGACCATCTGCGGGATAGCCCCCAGATCGCTCACGTCGAACGACAGGAATTCTGCGCGCCCGCCAGACTCTTCCACCAAGGTCTTATAGGCAGGACTGAAGCTTCGGCTAAGTCCGATCACGTGATAGGGTTCGGGGTCTGCAAGAAGACGGGCCACCGTTGCAAGACCGAGTCCACGCGATACCCCAGTGACCAGTACCGTTTTTACCATGTCATCCCCCTGTTCGTACCAGCTTGCCCGCGGCATTCGTCGTAAATCCTGCAACAAAGCGGATGATGGCGGGCACTGCTTCGCGGTCCAGCCGGGCGCGGCAGGTGTCCTGGATCATTCGCCGCGTCGCATCTGGATCCGCCTCCGTGTCCAGCTGCACTTCTGCCACCACAAGCGCCCCGGTTACTGGACTGCGTTTGGCAGAGACTTTGACCAAAGCCACGCCAGGCACCGTCTTGACCACTGCCTCGACAGCTTCAGGGTAGACCTTGACGCCGCCGATGTTTATCAACCCGTTCTCCCGGCCAAGGAAGGTTACCCTTTCTCCCTCGACCAGCACCCTGTCGCCCGACCGGACAAAACCCGCATCATCGACTTCGATGCCAGGCAGACTGGGCACAAGTCCTGTCACAGGCGGGAGCAGCCACAGGACCCCCTCCTCGATCTTGAGACGGACATTGCCGGGGGCCTTGTCGAGGTAGGTCAGCGGAAACCCTGCCAGCCCATCCGTCACGGAAAACCCGACCCCTGCCTCAGTCGAGGCGTAGATATGCGACAGCCGCGCTGCAGGAAAAGCTGCCCGCACCGCGTTCAGGGTCGGCTGATCAGCGATCTCTCCGCCAAGCGTGACCTGCCGCAAGGACAGCCTGCCATGTGCCGGCACCATCATGAGCCGTCGCCACAAGGTGGGGGTCGCCGACAGGTGGGTGCAGCCGTGATCGGCTAGGGCTGACACTTGATCGGCCAACGGCATGGTTGTGTCGATCACAGCAAGTCGGCCGCCACCTATCAGCGCCTGCAGGACCACCTGAAGTCCGGCAAAACGTGTCGCATCGTATAGCATCCCCCAGACGGGGGTCGAAGCCTGATCGGTGCTGGTACCAAATCGGTAGACACTGCGCGTCAGAGACCTGAGCGTATGAGGCACTATCTTCGGGATGCCAGTGGTACCGGAGGTGGTCATCAGCCATTCGGTTAGCAGCGGAATCTCGCGGCGGTGCGATCCTAGCACGGCCTCAAGCCTTTTAACCGCGATTCCGCCTTCCGGCTCCGGCATCATGTCCGACACGAATAACGAGCAGCCTGCAGTCCGCGCCAGAATCTGTGCGGTCTCTGGTGCCAAGGCGTGCGAAAGCAGCAGAATGGCCTCGACCTGCCCATCCAGCGCGGCCAGCGCGCTCACGATATCCAGCGGATCGTCCAGCTTCAATGCAATGCGTGAATTCGGCTTGACACCCTGCGCTACACCAATATTTCGCAAAGAAAGGCCATCAAGAATGCGCCCGTCATCGCTCGTCACTATCGGATTAGATCCCCCGAATGCTATTTGCTGTGCAAATGACGTCATGTATTGGGCCGATAGCGCTCATAAAAGGCGACAAACTCAGCGAAGGTTTGCGGATAGAACGCGTCTTCCGACAGCGTAAATGGGTCATAACCCAGGGCTTCGTCTAGTGAGGATACGAAAATGGCAAAGCCAAGGCTGTCGAGGCCTGTTTCGAGTAGGATGGTGTTGGGCATCAAAGCCGGGGCTTCGGATCCCTTCTCAAGTGCCCAAACCTCTGCAAAAACCCTGCGGATATCGTCTTCAAGTTTGTTCATCTATTGCCCTCAATGCCGAATTGGCACGATATTGCCTTTATCGAGGCGGATGCCCCATGGTCCCGTTGTAATATTGCTCTCCACAACACGCGCAGGATTTCCCATGACTATGCTGTTGGAAGGCACATCGCGACCGACGACCGAATTTCCTGTTACAATGACGGAATCCCCGATTCGCACGCCTGGCAGCACGATTGCACCATATCCAATGAAGCAGTTTCGACCGATATACACGTCGGTGTGTAAACGATTGACGAAATCATGTGTCAGAATAGCCGCTCCTGAGGTAATGGCCGTGAAATCCCCGATGTGGACTCCTTTGGGATTTGTCTTGTCAATTCGTGCCCCCATCGAGATACGAACTTCTCGGCCTATGTCCATGCCATACACCCGACGGTACAAAAACATCATAGAAGGCTGTACAACATAGCGATGCACTAGGGTTCTGAACTTTGAAAGCAGTGACATGGGTAGCTCCTGACCTGAACTTTTCCTTAGAGTATCTTGCGCACATCATCAACACCTTGGCTGCGAAGCATTCTACTACGCGGCGTGCAGGATGGGATCGAGAATGCCGTTCGTTAGCTCCTGTTAAGTCCGCCGAGACGATGACGACTTTTTGCCCAAGCACCCATCTGATTCTCCCCCCGGAAGGGGCACATGCTCGCTACGAGGGTCGTCTGGTGGGTCTCTCAAAACACCGAACAGACTACTAGTGCCGCTTTCGTCCGGTTTTGTCATCTTGGACTGGCACTCATCCATGGTGATGGAACCACCCCTTTCGCCTCGCTCACCCGGGCTGTCGCACTGCTCATCATCCCCTCCGCCGTCTCGTTGAGCTGCATCCCCATGCTGATCAGCCCGTGCAGGGCGGCGTGGGCGTAGACGAAGGTGTCCAGCGCCTCGTTGCGTTCGCCGTCGCGTTTGGGTTGCCAGGAGCGGATCGGGCGGCCCTTCTCAAACCGGGTGACAACGCGCTCGGCGGTCAACTGGCGGAAATAGTCGGCGTCGAGACGGCGGGGAAAGTGCAGATCGAACAGCGCCGCGCGCTGGCGCGCGGTCAGGATAGAGCGTCTTGGCATACGAGTTTGTCCTTGTTAGTCATTAGTCTGTTCAGGACAATTCCCGCACCAGCAAAACCAACGACTTGCAAGGCCCGATTCAAAGGGGGTTCAAATGGGACAGCGCGCCGCTATCTATGCCCGGGTTTCCACGTCCGACCAGTCCTGCGAGCGGCAGGTCACGGAGCTCACCGCGTTCGCCGAGCGCGGCGGGTATGACGTGGTGGGAGTGTTCAAGGAAAAAGCCTCTGGCGCGTCCGACAATCGCGTTGCGCGCAACCGGGTACTCGACCTGGCGCAGGCACGACAAATCGACGCCATCCTGGTCAGCGAACTTTCTCGGTGGGGGCGGTCCACTCAGGACCTGCTGGATACCCTGAACAGGCATTGCCAAGTTGTTTGCGACGGCTGACTTGCGTAGGATATTGGGCATGAAGATACCGTCGTCCATGCCGCGCCTGAAAGGCTTTCGATATCCGCGGGAGATCGTTGCCTATGCTGTTTGGGCCTACCATCGTTTTGCGCTCAGCACGGCCGATGTCGAGGATCTGCTGGCGGAACGTAGCGTCATTGTCAGCCGTGAAGCGATCCGCCTTTGGGTCAATCGTTTCGGCGCGCATTTTGCGGGCTGCATCCGTCGGGATCGACCACGTCCGAACGACAAGTGGCACCTCGACGAGGTCGTGATCCCGATCAATGGCGTGAAGCACTGGCTCTGGCGAGCTGTCGATGCAAACGGTGACACCCTTGATATTCTGGTTCAGACACGCCGCAACGCCAAAGCTGCCAAGCGCTTTCTGACAAAACTGATCGCACAATTTGGCCAGCCAAGGGTCGTCATTACCGATAAGCTCCGTAGTTACATCAAACCGATCCGTAACCTGACACCGAACGCAGATCATCGCGCGCACAAGGGCCTGAACAATCGGATTGAAGGCAGCCACCGGCCGACCCGGCGGCGAGAGAAAGTTATGGGCCGATTCAAGTCGCAAAGGCAAGCACAGCGCTTCCTTGCCACCCATGATCAGATCAACACCATCTTCAAACCACGTCGCTACCGCCTCACCGCCGCCTCCTATCGCCACGCCCGCGCAGATGCGTTTGGCTTATGGGCCGACTATGCCATCGAGATGGCCGCATAAACAACGCGAACCGTCATCAGCGCAGCCAACGCTCAACAACTTGGCAATGCCTGTCTCACGACTATTGCGCCAAGCTGCTCCTTGCCCTCTTACGCTCCGACCTCCTCGCGACTGACGGACGGCTTACGCCGCCGTAGCCGGAGCCTTGTAGACGCCACCCCGGGCCATCAGAGCCCAGACGATCCGCGCCATCTTGTTCGCCAGCGCGACCCGCACCAGCATCGGCGGCTTGCGCGTCAGCATCCCGCCCAGCCAAGTTCCCGGCCGGGCCGCAGCATGGACATGGCGTTTGATGATGACGCTGTTGGCGCCAATGATCAGGAGGCGCCGCAAAGACCGTTCGCCCATCCTTGTCGTGGTGACCTGCCCCCAAGGAACTGGGCCATTCAAAAGGAGAGTTTGTTCTCGTAACGTTCGAAGCAACGAGGAGAACAGACGATGCGTAAATCACGTTTCACCGAAGAACAGATTGTCGGGA
>Ga0172382_10011780_pt1 | contig 11509 bp, 4 predicted proteins | sample Leawel138RmetaG_FD_122245 | JGI IMG/M metagenome (GOLD analysis project Ga0172382, IMG submission 122245) | Leachate microbial communities from a municipal landfill in Southern Ontario, Canada - Leachate well 138R metaG | ecosystem: Engineered > Solid waste > Landfill > Unclassified | place...
ATTCGGCATCGGTCCCCTCTGATCCATAATTTATACCTAATCAAAACAGAATTATATCTATATCTCAATTTGAAAGACGATCAACAGCCGCTTGAATCTGCTTGATTTTATCCTGTGAATATCTTCTCTGTCCTGATTCAAGGGCTTTATTGTAAAAAACAATTGCTTCATCTGACTTACCAAGCTTCTCTTTTATCATACCCAAATGCTCATATGCTTCGGCAGGAGCCATATTCTGCTTCAGTTCGTATTGCTGAACTGCTGCCTGAGCCTGCTCCTCTGCTTCTTTGTATCGTCCGTTTTTATAAAGGACATAAGCATATGTATCTAACAAGCCTGGATTATCCGGACCCTGCAATACTGCTTTTTCAGCCATTTCTAATGCCTTGGTGAGTTGTATATCTGCATAACCAAGAACGTAAGCAAGATTATTCAATATAAAAATGTTGTCAGGCATTTCTTTTAAAAGTTCCTGCCAAAGCTCAATGGACCTGTCAAGATAAGAATTATCGGAATATAATTCAAAAGCCGTAAATAAAAGACTTGCTTTATCAGACCTATATTGGCGACCGGCTTCCGATTGGGGCCCTACTATTTCAGCTATTTTGTCAAGATATGATACTGCTTTATTATAGTCACGTTCGATTCGTGCTAATTGATATAGGGCGTAATTAGCTGCCATATCATTAGGGTTCTTCTCGAGTCTTTGGTTACTATATTTTTTAACCTCCTCGGGGCCGAATATATCATACATAATTCTAAGCGCAGTAGCTGCAAGATTCTGATTCTGTCCTGCTGCATCAACCGCTCTCTGCATATAACCAATCGCTGTTTGCCTATCGTTCATTTTAACCTTAGCTTGCGCCATTTGCGTAAGTGCAATTGTCGCCAAGGGGGAATCAATATATTTGCTTCCTTCTGAAATAACTTGGTCTAACTTATCTTGGTTTAAAAAGGCATTAAGATAACCTTCGAGAGCAGTTGAATTTATTTGGCCGGCTTGGACACTTTTATCCAGTGCCTGTTTATAAAGCGTCAAAGCCGTTCCATAATCTTTTAACTGAGCGACAAAACCCCCCGCCTTATTAAGCCATCGTAAATCATCAGGAAACATCTTTATCATGCTGTTATAGAAACGCCTTAAAGCATCAACATTCCCCATCGAATAGTAAATCTGCTCCAGAAGCTCTCTGGCTTGCAAAGGGGTCGATATGTCATCCATAATGGCGGCTAATTCCAAGGCGGCATCCTGATGTCTCTGAACAGACATATAAGCACGAGCCAGCTCCATTCTGGTTTCGACTTGGTCTTCAAGGGATTTGCTTTTGCTTAAGTCAAGTATAGCTTGGTTGTAGTTAGCCAAAAATCGGTTGATTTGCCCTTTTAACCTCCAAGACACAGGATTGCTCTCGTCAAGTTCGATACTTCTATTAGCTAAATCCAAAGCTTTATTCAACTGACCTTTACTCATATAAACCCATGCCTCAAGTAGAAGAGCACGAGGTTCATTAGGATATCTTTCTTGGAAACTCTCTAATTTCAATTCTGCCTCTCTGACCAAACCAATAGCAAGATAGCTCTGTATCTGCATCAGGTTATGTTCGATATTATTATCTGCAGCAACAAGTTTTTCTGAATAGATAATTGTATCCTGCTGGTTTTGAGTTCGTTGTGCAATTACTAACAGAGCTCTTATTGCAAAAATGTTATCAGATTCCTGCTGATAAATTTCTTCAAATATCTCTTTTGCTTTATCGTATTGCCCTGTATCAAAATAATGCTGGCCGAGCAAACGTTTATCATCGGCCTGCTCAAGCAATTTTTCGGCCCGGCCGTGCTGACCTCTGCTGCGTTGATATTCCGTATAACTGTATAAAGCTGCATTATTTTGCGGGTCTATTTTTAAAGCTTCTATAAAAGCATTTTCAGCAATATCAAAAAACGCCTCTTTGCGTTTAGAATCGGTTGCATTTTGAGCCGCTTTCGAAGCAAGATTGCCCAACTGTACGGCATTAGCCACGGTCGGCTGTGAAACATAAATCCTCTGACGCATAGCTAAAGCTTTTTCAGGTTCTGTTTCAGCAAGATAATCAGCATAAAAACCAAGCAGTGCTATATCATTAGGATTGAAATGCATAGCATTCTGTAAAGCTTGGGCAAATTCGATTTTTTGGTCGGCAGTAACATTGGCTCCAAGTTTTTCATTCCTTTCATAAAGCATAAAAGCCGCAAACTTGTTCGAATTCCCGTCGAGAGGATTTAACTGAATTGCCGTTCTAATGTTTTGAAGTGCCAGTTCGTTTTTCCCTTGAGCCGAATAAACTCTGGCTTTAAGAGCATAGCCTTCTGAAAAAACTGGTCGTAAATCTATAGCTCGGTCAATATACTGCATCGCCCTATCATAATTGTTACGTGCCAATTCAAGCCTGGCTTTGAAATAATTACCCTGACAATTGTCAACATCGTGAACACGTGCAAATTCTGAAACTTGCTCTGCTAACTTATAATCCTGATTTTTTATCAATTCGTCAAACAACCTCGCTGACGCCATAATAACATGCTCTGAGGACTTGCGTTTGGAGGTCAAATCTTTAAGATGAGGGTCTAAGATAACTCTAAATTGTCTTATTGCTTCGTTAGGTTCGTTTTTCCCGCTATAAAAAATCCCAAGATTCAAGGCACGAACTTCTGGGTCATCAATCTGCTTCAAAATATTTTTCTGTACCTCAGCTACTGATTCTTCGTCAGGTTCAGAGCCGGCCTCAAGCACCCCAAGCATCATTTTCAAGCTAAGATTATTAGGGGAATGTTCGAGATAAGCATTAGCTAAAATTTTTGCTTTCTCCTTGTCCCCTTCTTTACGATAATAATTACAAACTAAAACTACAGCAGACTCCTTAACCTCATCCGGCTGTAATTTCAACAACTTCTGAACAAGTTGGTATAGCTGGCTGTAATCTTTATCCAGTTGGTCCTGCAATTTTACAGGGTCAACCTTCTCCGTTTTATCATCCTCTGTGGAAATCAAATCTTCAGACCCAGCTTCCAAGCGTTCTCTTTGAAGAGCTATTGTGGAATTGCGAATCCGACGCTGAAGCAGCGCCATATTAAGAACAATTCCATTCGGTTCATCTAATTTGGCCTCTTGAATTTCAGATAGAGCTTTGTCAAGCTCGTTACCTTCGATATGTGCACTAATGCGAAGAATTTGACTTCTCTTGTTAACGCCATAAAATGTCTCGTAGTATCCAACGAGATTAAGAACCGAAGGCGGACTTCTAAATTTACTCCACAATTCAGCACAGTCAAGCCAAGCATCCGGTTTCCTCTTGTCTATACTGTCTTCTCGTTTGTTTCTATCTTCAGGCCTTAACCGTAATGCAGCCGTCCAAAATTCATTTGCCGCTCCAAGCTCCGCGGTGTTTTCAAAAGATTTTGCCAACATATATGCAAGATGGGTATCAATCCTGTTAGCGGCTTTAAGCTGCTGATATGCGGTATAAAGCTTTCTCAAACCTTCAGGCCGATTACCTCTGACCAATGCAAGCATCCCTTGCCACTTTATAACAATCGGGTCCTCCCCGCTTTGTAAAATCTGTTCGATTTGACGGACAGACGTCTCAAGTTCGTTCTCCCATAATTGTTTTTGCAGGTCGTTTTCAAAAATACCATCTAAAATAAGCTGTTCTGCATAAATAGTCGATAATAATATATATAATGTCGCCCTGTTATTAATATTTCGAATCTGTTTAGGGCCGGAAGTTTCCTGTACAGAAGGTGACTCAATAGATTCATTCAAAATCTTTAAAGCTTTCTCCAAATCAGCACGGTTTTTATCGAGCGAAAATTTTAGATACCTCATATCAGCCAAGTTAAAACTATAGCCGATATTTTGGGGCTCAAGCTCCTTAGCCTTCTCAATAGCATCTACAGCCTTATCAAGATACTTAGGCCCCATTGCACGATAAAGATTTGATAAAATCGCATACACACGAGCTTCATTCGGAAATTTTTTAATCAGCTCAAGATAACTTGGCTCTAATTTTTCCATCCAATCTTCAACAAGGTCTTCTGTAGAAGCCGCCGCCTCTACCTGCTGTTTAAGCAATAATTTATAAATATGGCCCTGAGGGTCATTTGGTGCTTTTTCCACAGCTTGACTGATTATTTCCAAGGCTTCTTTTAATGCTCTTTCACGCTGGTCAAGCATTCCTTGCGATGCAAGTATCTGACCTCTTAACAGGATGGCCTGCGCATCATACCAAGCCGCAGCAACACTGGCAGGGTCAAGTTCGAGAGCTTTATGAAGATCCGCAATAGCCTCTTCAAGCATTTTTGCGCGATCAACAACACCCCCGATGCGTGCCTGTTCGTATTTTGCTCTGCCCCTAAGAATATAAAGATAAGGTCCGATTCGCTGCGGCTGCCCCGGAGCTGTTAAGCTGGTATGTTCGATGCCGACTTTTTTCATTGTCGGCGTTTCCCACTGCTCGACCTGTTCATCTAAAAGATTATTGCGTTCAATAATTTCAAGCAACTCCGTAGCCTGAGACTCCACCTCACCAAAAAGCCTTGCGGAGCCGCTATCCGATACAATATAATAATATTTCAACTGTGCATATCTGACAGGGATATTTTCAGGGTCTAATCTAATTACCTCCTGCCAAGAACCGCGGACTTGTGGCCACTGTTCCGTCGTAAGAAAAATTTCAATAATGGTATCAAGCAGTTCCAATCTCAACGCGTCGTCTTTAGCCCTCGATTTAGCTCTAAGAAAGCTTCTTTCCGCCAGTTTATAGTCATTCGCTTCCAACGCCGCATTTCCGTCCGCTATATATTTTTCCGGAGACCGGCTCATATGCAATATCACTGCTACAGCCACAACAGCAAAAAACATAAAAACAGCCGAACCTATCAATGCCACCTTTTTATTCAATCTTCTTGCCATATTAGTCCTTTCTGGCTTGTTTATATATGAGAAATAAACTTTTAATTAGTTTTCAAACTTTCAGATAATTCATCGCGGGCAGAAAAAATATCGGGCCAATGCTCATCTTCCAGTAAAGGTAAAAGAACATCCAAAAGTTTCTCGCAGGCTTCTATTGCATCCTGCATTTCTACTCCTTGGCTGAACTGATTAAACACAAACTCCACCTTACTGAAGTACGAATGTTTAGACCATATGTTCTTCGCTAAACCGTATCGAGCTTCGGTTCTTGTGTTTACATATGCACCATTTACATTAAAAAAATACAACACAGGAAACTCGACTCTCGGCTGCCATATATTCCTGCCTTCTCGTGCAAACAGCACATATTGGCCGGGAATTCTCATCCTGTTTATTTTCTTATCAATAAGTTTTTCATTAATATCTGATTTAGGCATCCAATCAACATTAAACCGAATAGGGTCTGAGCTGACTCGCGCAAAACCCCCTCCGCTATAACACTCTTCAGGAACATGAGGAACGGAATCAGGCTTGTCATAGTAAGTAATAAAAAGCATAAAGCTTTGAGCAACGCTGTCAGGCGAGGCTTCTGTATCGCGTAATACCCATTGTATATAATCCTCGGTTCCGAGACTTTTGAGTATATCTTTGTTATCGATTGTAAGTTTTCGCACAACCTCAAACGGCTTGAGCTTTTCTTCATCAAGCAGTTCGAGCGGCTTTTTAAGGGCTATCGGTTCCTTAACAAACCAGATGCTAAAATATTTTTCTATTGCGGACATACCCCAAGAAGCACCGGCAAGAATTATAATACATATCAAAAAATGAGGCTGTAGATATATCTTCATTAGATTTCTCATTGCGAATCCGGCCCTCCGATTTTTCGGATAATAACATCCTCCTGAACCGGTTGCATTTGGCTTTCATCAACCACAAGATTAGACATAAACCACGCAAGACACCCGTAAAGACCGAAGGCAAGAAACAACATAGCCAGACCAAGCATATCATGATATATGCCTTGGGCGTATTCTGGATTTATCAGGATATAAATAAAACATGTAAGCACTACACGGACTATATTACAGAATATTGCTATCGGAATAGTACTCGCCAGAAGAACCAGCCTCTGCCATATCGGCCTTTTATGAAGATAAGCCATCGCAACGCCAAGAGCTAAAAAAGCCATTAAAAGCCGCATTCCGCTGCAGGCTTCAGCTACATCTATGGCAGGCTCGACACGTTCACCTTTGTATATCACATCGACCATAACCCCTGTAGCCGTAGCCTCGATATCTTTGACCATATCAAGCAATATCGCTGCAATTGAAGCTGCCCATTTACGCATAGGTATTGTAATAGCACGATAATAACGGTCAGGAATAGGAACAGCAAAAACCAGATAGATGATGGGAAGCCATGTGTATTTAATCAGCTTCCAGCCGCCCAAAAACAATACAACCGCACCAAGAGTGCCTATCATAGCCATAGGGCTGAGATACCCGAATCGTATTTGTATCATATTAAGAGGATAGAACAGCACCCCTATCATCAGAAAAACAAGACCAAGGTAGCTTGGCTTGTATTCGAGATTAAGTATTTCGGTTTTTGACTGATTTAAAAAGTATAAGCTGAAAAGAGGAATGATAAATCCGTGAGACCAGCTTGTGTCTGATATCCATTGGCCTACTATTTTATCGATTTCGATACGAAAGAACCAGTAAAACAGCGCAGCAATAATACCGACTTTGACATAAGTATGAATGCCAAGCTCACTCCATTCAGTTCGGTTACCATTTCCAGATACCGACTCAATATTACAGGCAGCACTTTGTTCGGTCATTTTCTACTACATTTTAAAACCAATTCGGTATTGGTCTGCTCGTTCCAAAATCACGGTCTGCAAAATTACGGTCATAGACAAATCCAAAACCATAAGTCGCCCTGAAAGAATTTCTCAGAACCGCTCGCCACCTTGAGGTAGGATGAGTTCCGACATTAATTAAATCATTCGGCTTAATAAAGAAATCGGGCTCGAGACCTTTGGCAATCTTGTCCAAATCAACCATTACCGTTTCTTCTTTGTTCTTACCTATCCTGCGGGTAACTTCGCATCGTTTCGGCCAAGCTAAAGGTCCAAGACCTCCGGCAGCGGCAATCGCCATCTTCAGCGTCATTGGTCTTCCCGTAAGATTAATATAGCCTTGGCTGTTAACATTACCCATGATAGCGAATTCCCCGATAATATCAAGAGGAACGTGAACTGTATCACCGGGTCTTATGACAACATTGTATCTCGGGTCGCCGCCCGCCAGCTTATCGCTCGGGATTTTAATAACTCTGGTCTGAACCGCCCCAACTCCAAGCTGCTCCCAATCGAATGTTTCCGGAAGCTGCTGACGAAGCGGCTCGCGAGTACTCACAGCTTGTTCGCGTTCGAAATCGGTCCTCGGACGAGGTTCAACAGACCCGACCTGAACAGGAACCCATTTACCGTCTCTAAATATCCATTCGATATTCCCTGATTGCTCTGCTGCAGTCTGCTGTTCGGTATTACTGCTCGGGCGAGGTTCAACAGACCCGACCTGAACAGGCACCCATTGACCATCTCTAAATATCCATTCGACATCCCCTGATTGCTCTGCTGCGGTCTGCTGTTTGGTATTACTGCTTGAACCGCTGTAAATGCTCTGAGGTTTGGCCATATCTGATAATTCGGAATCTATGGACATCTCGGTGGTTGTAATTACAAGATTATTATTAGGACGTGATAGACCCGCACGAGGAGATACCACCTCAAGCAATTCCTTGTCGGTTACATTGGGTCTATTAGCATTGTTTGTAGAAGTTCTTCTCGAATGAGAATCATAAGCAAGCTCTCTCTGAGTTATTGCACGAGTCACATAGATATAGCTGGTATTGAATTGGGCCGATACCCCGGATATGGCAAGTGCATCATTAAGCCTAAAATCGTAGCGAGGTATTCCATAGCGACCCGGATTGGGAACAGCACTGCCTAAAATTGAGAAAGTTCGTCGTTCGGAGCTTAGAGATATTACAGTAACAACAGGCTCTTTAAGAATACTGGGAGAAAGGATACGCTTTATTTCTTCGGAAAGCTGCGATTCAGTAAGACCTGTTACTTCGATAACACCTATTTCAGGTATCGATATCTTACCTGTTTCAGTAACTACATAGCTGTCAACGAACATCTGCCCCGGCTCAAGTAATTCGTAAACAGAAACTCGTAATGTATCACCCGCGGCAAACGTGTGGTCCGTTTCAAATATCATAACATCGATAGGTTTAGGGTCCTCCGCTCCGGCCCATTCGGATGATTTTTCATCTGCAACACCGAGTGAATCAAGAATAACATTTACTGCCGGTACCGGTCTGAATCTGCCTATCTGAGTCGGGTCCCAAAACTCATCACTGCACCCGCTTAGAAAACAAACCGCTGTTATACAAACAACAAGTTGAAGTACCAATATGACTTTCCGCAAAGAAGCGAATAGCATTTTCAACAAAGCCTCCGATTATAAAAAAAATATCTCATAAATTTCAAATGCCCTTTACACCTGTTAATTCTATCGGTACAAGAATATTTAGGCTTAACTATATTAAGTCCTTATTAACAAACAATCTAAGACGCGATATTACCGAACTATTTCGGTTTATAATCCAAGACAATTGATGCTTCAAATTAGCCCGATGTTTCAAAGAATCCCCTCCGTGGATATCGCGTAAACAGATGAACCTAAGTTCTTTTTTTACAAGGGCTTATACCAGCTAAGGCCGTCAGGCAAATTCATCCGATTCACTTTTAAGATACGCCTCTTCCAAGCAATAAGAATTTTATACTGTTTAGAAGCCGTATTTGTTCGGAACAAAACCCCTGCATTGAGACCTATAAATACGACCTTTTCAGTATAGACAACAAGCACTGCTATATTCGAAAAAAGTGCAGAAAAAACCCCTCCGTGAGCATTTTTTTGCTCTTTAGTACTCAAAAATCCTTCGGACGCAAACCTATATTAAAACTGCTTCCGCCTATTGTTTACAGTCCGTATCACAAGGCAATTCGGATAATTGCTGTATCAATCTTGACCTGCTCGCAACCTCGCGCTTCGCATAAACAAGAAGCTCTGCCGCAGCCGCGGGATTGGCTTTCTGTAAAGAACGATAACGATTTTCTCCATAAATATATTCAGCCAAATCTAAACTCGGAGCTTTAGAATCCATTTGCAAAGGATTCTTACCCTGTTCTTTCAACCGAGGGTCGAATCTATATAACGGCCAGTGCCCGCAATTAACAGCTTTTTGCTGCTCCTGATAGCCCATTGTCATATCGATTCCGTGAGCAATGCAATGTGCATAAGCGATAATAAGAGATGGCCCAGGATAAGACTCAGCTTCCACAAACGCCTTAACTGCCTGATTCGGATTGGCTCCCATCGCGATTTTAGCGACATATATATTTCCATAAGTCATAGCTAACATCCCGAGGTCTTTTTTGGGTCGGGGTTTACCGCCCGCCGCGAACTTAGCTACTGCGCCTATCGGGGTCGATTTGGACATCTGACCGCCGGTGTTAGAATAAACTTCTGTATCAAGAACAAGAAGATTTATATCGACACCGCTGGCAAGAACATGGTCAAGACCGCCGTAACCGATATCATACGCCCAGCCGTCTCCGCCCATCCCCCAGACGCTCTTACGGACAAGATAATCACAAATGCCAAGTAATCTTTGAACATCTGCCTCTTTACTCTTTGCGCACTGTGATTTAAGTTTCTCGACTCGCTGTCTTTGCTGCTCGATTGCATCCTGCGAAGGGTCGTTAGCTTTAAAGGCGGCAAGAATTTCATCCGCAAAAGTTTTATCAACACAGCCCAAATCAGAAACTTTTTTCAATAACTCAGCCGCATACTGCCTGAATTTATCCACTGTCAATCTCATTCCCATCGAAAATTCTGCCGCATCCTCGAAAAGACTGTTGCTCCATGTCGGCCCCCGGCCGTCGCTGCGCTTGCCGTAAGGAGTCGTCGGCAAATTACCGCCGTAAATAGACGAACAGCCTGTAGCGTTACCCATAAACAATCTGTCGCCGAAAAGCTGAGTCAGTAATTTCACATAAGCAGTCTCGCCGCATCCCGCACACGCACCGGAGTATTCGAACAGCGGCTGAATCAACTGACTTCCTTTCATCGTCGATGGATTGAAAAGTTTCGGGTCGGTATTCGGCAGTGAAAGGAAAAATGAATAATTTTCCCGCTCGTTCTCACGCAAAGGTTCCTGCAGCGACATATTAATCGCATGTCTGCCGGTCGGCTGTTTGTTAGCGTCCTTTTCCAATGCCGGACAGTTAACAACACATGCCCCGCACCCTGTGCAGTCTTCCGGTGCAGTTTGAACCGTAAATTTCATCCCGGCAAATTCTTTGCCTTTGGCATCAGCGCTCTTAAAAGTCTTAGGAGCGTTTTTCAACTCTTCAGATTTATAAGCCTTTACCCTTATCGCCGCGTGCGGACAAAGAAGTGAACACCTCGCGCACTGAATACAAATCAGCGGCTCCCATACCGGAATATTTACTGCGATATTCCGCTTTTCGAACTGAGTAGTACCGGTAGGAAACTTTCCGTCAACCGGCATTTTGCTGACAGGCACCTTATCTCCGCGAAGCGACATAAGCTCCGCTGTCAGATTTTTCACAAAATCAGGAGCATCACTCGGAACAACCGGCGGCATCTTCTTCTTGCTGGTAACTTTGTCAGGAACTTTAACCTCAAATATTTTATCCAAAGCGGCATCCACTGCCGCGTTATTCATCTTAATAACCTTCTCGCCCTTCTTGCCGTATGTATCCACAATCGCCTGTTTAATCGCGGAAATCGATTTATCCAGAGGTATCACACCGCTGATTTTGAAAAACGCCGTCTGCATAATCACGTTAATCCGAGCGCCAAGACCCAAATTCTGAGCAATATCAATCGCGTCAATCACATAGAACTTCAGCTTCTTATCGATAATCTGCTTTTGAACTTCCTGAGGCAGTGTATCCCAAACTTCTTCAGCAGGATGTATGCTCGTCAGTAAAAATGTCGCCCCTTTCTTCGCTGCCGAAAGCATATCATATTTTTCAAGGAACGTCGGATTATGACAAGCCACAAAATCCGCCTTTTCAATCAGATATGGTCTGCGTATCATTTTTTCGCCGAACCGTAAATGAGAAACAGTTACCGCACCGGCCTTCTTAGAGTCATACACAAAATATCCCTGAGCGTAATTATCCGTCTGCTCCCCGATAATCGTAATCGAATTTTTATTCGCACCAACAGTCCCGTCTGAACCCAGACCCCAGAACATAGCCGAATAAACACCTTCATCAGGTATACGGAAAGACTCATCTGATTTAAGGCTGGTATTGCTTACATCATCTATAATACCGGCTGTAAACGAATTCTGCGGATTTGCCGCATCGAGATTATCAAACACAGCCTTAACCATCGCAGGAGTAAATTCCTTCGACCCCAGCCCGTATCTTCCGCCCACTATAACAGG
>Ga0172382_10011781_pt1 | contig 11507 bp, 10 predicted proteins | sample Leawel138RmetaG_FD_122245 | JGI IMG/M metagenome (GOLD analysis project Ga0172382, IMG submission 122245) | Leachate microbial communities from a municipal landfill in Southern Ontario, Canada - Leachate well 138R metaG | ecosystem: Engineered > Solid waste > Landfill > Unclassified | place...
CTGGAAATAGCATTTTGGTAATTGTACCGAGTTATGGTTTTTGTTAAAAGAAATGTTCCTAAGAAGTACTGGATTAAAAGGTCATCGGCATCTAATATTTTCAGAAGCCTTTTTCTAATCTGTGAAGCAATTAGATACTCCTCATCCAATGAGCAGTTCGATTCGATGATATCAACATTTGTTATTTGAACAATCGCAACAACAAACTCTTCTTTGTTGGCAAGCTTACTTTCTATCATTTGAAGCGGAAAGAACTCTAAATCTTCCCCTTTGACCCTTTTCTCATTTGCAACGTTAGCCAACAATTCGTTAGAAATATTTCTGGGATTGGAATATAAAAAGACATGTTGATTTGACCCGTCGATAAAATTGGGAACAACTGAGAGGTTAAGATAAGAGAGAATCATATGACTTTTGCCGTTAATCCATACCAAACCTTTCCAAAAAGAGCTCTCTTTATCCGTTTTTATCGTTTGAGAGATATCAAACCTTTTGCCGTCTAAGTTGGTAATCTTATGATTGCCTGTTTTGATTTCGTCAGTCAAAAATCCGCTCATCAGTCGGTATGTTCTGTTTACATACTCTACTTTCTGATTGGAGTCGGTTATAACCACTCCGTCATGAGATTGGTCACTGACAAGGTTACTGACTGCCAATTGTTGCCTGTCTTTTTTTCGAAAATAGAACAAAAGATTTAAAAATATCCCAACAACAACAATCACGGCTGCAATAATAAACTTAAGTCCTCTGTGAGATAAAATAAAAGAGTCTTCGAGTTGTGCTACATCGGCTTTTGAGAAATATGTTAAAGCAGTTAGAAAATGTTCATCTTCAATGAAAGTCGTATGCTCGGCAAGAGGGGTAAAATTATGGAAAAAACACTCATAAATTTCACAAGTAAACTCCCCCTCTTTAAGAGCCTTCATTTTTTCAGCATTTTTAGGTTCTCTGATTTTTGCAAGCTGTTTAACATCCGAAAGGTAATAAAAAGAACCCTCTTTGTAGTGTAGAACTGTTTGGCTACCGACATTAATTAAAGCGAAGTGAACTTTCTCGGGATGATCTTTTAAAAACTCTTCAAATACTTTCAGAAGGTACTCTCCATCCACCATCATTACCAACAGTCCACTTAAATTACCATTCTTACTATCGTAAACTGGGAGACCCAATTCAATCACATACTGGTAAGCAGAGTCGTCATCCCTCCCCTTTCTCGTTATAAAAGGGGTGCTTATTAATATCTCACTCTCTTTTAATGGGGCTTTTTTACTCATCTGTTTTAGATAGTTAAACTCAGTTAAGGAATCTGCTGTTGATTCACTGTCGTAAAGCCTTATAACTTTATTTTCATTAATATCGGTGAACACTAAATTTTTAATATAATTTCTGTTATTACACATTCGGCAAAACAGTTGTTCAACTTCAAAACTCTCTATTTGAGTACTGTTTTCCAAGTAGCTGTTAAGTTCGTTAGAGTTTCTAATCAGTTTCAGGGTAGCCCAATATTCGTTAAAGAGGTTATTGGTCATATAGTCCATTAAAGCTAAGTGCCCTTTATGTTCAGCCACTATTTTTTCACTGGCTTTAGAGTGCTCAAATTCTTCAAATTTACCATATATAAGGAGAAATATTAGGACAATCGGTATAATAAAAAGCAAATACCCGAAAATGCTTCTGACAATATTCTTCATAACGTTCAGTATAGATTAACACTATTAATGACACAACAAAAAAGAACACCGACAAAGAAACTAAAGTTCCTCAGAAAACTGAATTTTAAGGAAATTAGGATCCAACACGTAGAAAAACTTAATATTTTCATTTGGCTGAAAAGGGCCACTTTCGATAGCAATCCCCTTTTCTGATAAAAACTTCATCGTTGCATCCAAAGACTCCACTTGGAATCCTAAGGAGATACCGCTCCCTACAGATGAGTTGTCGTTGATATCTTTTATCAACTCTATTTGAGTCTCCCCGTCACCTAAGAAAGCTATCTCTTTACCTTCGCCGGCAAAAAACCTTTTTTTAAGGGGAAGCCCAATAACCTCCTGATAAAATTCTAACGATTTCTCTAAATCTGTAACCATAATTGTTGTCCATAAATATTTCATAACCCCATCCTCCTTCTTAATTTGTTCAGCTTCATATTATATCTGAGTCTGTTAAAAGAACCTTTTACATAGTCGCTATATTTCTCCATGACTTCTACCCTTTTAGTTAAAAACTCCTCTTTCTCAATATTAGTACTCTCTTTTTCGATTGGAACAAAAGCCCCAACATATTCTGGTAATGCAAACAGTTTGGCTTTAGAGAGGCTTTTTATCCAAAATTCCCACTGCCCGAATAAAATGTCACCGTCTTCAAAAGTTGAAGCAATCTCTTTTTTAAAAAGTATGCAGGAAAGCTCAAAAGAGGGAGAGAGCCAGAGATTTTTGCCCCACCCAGAGCCCTCTTTGGGCATCTCAATTTTTCCGTTACTGTACATGGTTGCACATCTTATGGCATCAGATTCCACTCTGAGTAACTCATTTAGACCTACTTCAAGCCAACGTCGGTGTATCTCATGCCCGCTGAGAAGCAGTAGCAAGAATCGTCCCTTGCCCTCTTTAATAGCTCTGTTAAACGTTTCGCCTACACTGAGGCTTGGATAATGGAGTGTTTTGACCCCTTCAATTAAAAAGTTTTCTTTGCCGTAATTGGCTACAATTATTTCTTTATTTGGATAGCTCTGTTTTAAAATTGAATCTAGGGAGAGATTAAAGGCCTCTTTATTGTCTTTTGTTGCTAGAATAATCGTTATAAGTTGATTTTGCATACTTTATTATAACGTAAATTTGCCTAAGGTCAAAACAGTATGATAGTATCGACTTTTAGGAGGAGGCAGTTATGAAAACATACCGAAAAGTACTTGAATTTAATCTTGCCCACCGCAGAGCCATTGTAAATATCACCCAGGATGTCCAACAGGCTGTCACAGCCAGCGGCGTTAAAGAGGGGCTTGTATTGGTTAACGCCATGAACATAACAGCCAGTGTGTTTATTAACGACGATGAGAGTGGCTTACACAGAGATTATGAGAGGTGGCTGGAGAAACTTGCTCCCGAAAAGCCTTACTCGCAGTACGATCATAACGGTTATGAAGATAACGCCGACGCCCATTTAAAAAGAACTATTATGGGTAGAGAGACTGTAGTAGCTATTACCGAAGGCAGATTAGATTTTGGGACATGGGAACAGATCTTCTACTACGAATTCGACGGCAAAAGAACTAAAAGGGTTCTGATTAAAATTATTGGACAATGATAAATTATATACAAGGTAGTGCCTCATAACTAAAAATCTACCCCAAGTCCTGATTAAATTGTTGTTTATAGGCTTTGTATTTATTAACACTCAGCAGATAACATATTTAAATTCTTGTCTTACAAATATTACGTGTGATACATTAAGACAGGAGTCAACTATAAAGAATGGTTAAAGAATCATTAAGGCACAATATACATCTCCTTTTTCTTGAGCATAGCGAAAAGTGTCTTAATTATTTTGTTCATCAAGGCAACCATCGCCTTTCGGTGTGGGAATCCCTCCTCTCTTTTCTTATCGTAGTAAGCTTTGAAGAAGGGATTGCATCGGATGACTCCAGTAGCCATCAAGTAGAGGTATTTACGCAAACTAGAGTTCCCTCTTTTGGTGATTCTTCCTCTTTTAAGGATGTTGCCCGATTCATAGATACTGGGGTCAGTGCCACAGAAGGCAATGAGGTTCTGGTAGCGCTCAAAGCGTTCGATGGATCCGATTTCAGCAAGGAAGTGAGCTGCAGTAATTTCTCCAATGCCAGGGATACTGGTAATGATCTCCATCTCTTCATCTTGAGTCTCTCTGACCAACGCCACCAAGGTCTCAGTCAGTTGATTGAGACTCTGCTCGAGGAACAGCAAGTTGTGTGCACTGTTAGCTACCAACGGGCCATAGGAAGCGATACCAATCGACTCATTAGCCAGTTGTCTCAACTTTTCGACAGAAAGTCCAATAGCTCTTCCTTTTGGGGATTTCAAGGCCAGAGCCAACCGTTCGTCAGTAGCCTCCTGAATAGCTTGAGCACACGGGAATTGAGTAAGAAGTCTAAGCATTGTTTGAGTAAATACATTGTAAGCAAGCAGTTCTGGCCAAGCAACAGTGAGATCGGCCTTCAGTTGAGTTTTTACTTTAGCTACATCTTCAGCAACTTGCTCTCTTCTTCGTGCAATGCTCAGTCTCTGGTCGTCCATGGCTCTTTGGTTAACTTTTCTCTCCTTTGGCACCTGCTGGGCGTAGCGTGCTACCAGCTGGGCGTCAATCTTGTCAGTTTTGGTCTTCCTCAAGGTGTTAGCGTTGCTAAACTGTTTGACCAATACTGGGTTAACGATAGTCGTACTGTGCCCATTCTGCAAGAGGTGATGGGCCAAAGGGATGTGGTAGCGACCGGTAGACTCCATGAAAAAGCTAGGGGATTCAAAGTGAGAGGTAGCCTTAAGCAGCGAATCGAATCCATTTCGATCCATAGAAAACGAACCGTGGATGACTTGGGTTTCTCCGTCGTTCAGAATGCAGAACGAGGAGCTCTTTTGGGAAACGTCGATACCAATGATGGTACTCATCATAGAACCTCATTAGGTGGGGTTAAAAGACTAGTCCCAAACTCAATCTCCCGTTTGACGCAAGCTCTATGGCTTAATCAACCAATAGGGGTTTTAGAGACAGAGGGGCAGACTCCTGTAGAAGCTCAAAGGCTTAAACAAAATGTCGCCCTATCTGCCCCTAACAATAACATATTTAAAAAGTACCTAAGTAATATTAGGACTATTTATACGTAGGAGATTTTAAAATGAATGAATCAATTTCGGTAAGGTTGCCAAAAGAGCTTGTTGAACGAATCGATAATTTAGCAAAACTAACCGGAAGAACAAAGACCTACTACATACAGCAAGCCCTCGTAGAAAAAATAAGTGATCTAGAGTTAATCTATTTAGCCCAGAAACGCGAAGAAGACCTCAGAAGGGGCTTAAGTGAGACTTACACATTAGAAGAGGTCATAGAGGAAAATGATTTGATAGGTAAGATTTGAATGCAATCTCCTGTATTTTATTAAAATTATTGGACAATAGCTTAATTATCATCCCAATCTAAGAGTCTTTTTTCTCCTTCCAATGTTCTAAGTTCACTGATATCCTGAGAGACCTCCATGGTGCCTTTGTAAGTACCGTTGTTATCGTAAATCGGGTAGTAACTTATTTGGACAAAACGTCCTTTTAAATTGATTCTGAAATGGGCACTGCTTTGTTTTTTTTGCTTAAAAGCTAAAAGAATCTTTTCAACAACATCGATACTCTCAGGAGGGTGACAGTTTTGTACTGTCCTTCCGACAACAGCCTTTGTTCTCGGGAAAAGACGCTCTTTGGGGGTGTTAAAATAAACAACCCTGTCATCCTCATCGACTAGAGTGATATCAACAGGCAGGTTATTGAAAAGATACACCAACTGAACAGGGGTAATAAGCCCAGTTCCTAAATCTATCTTTCTTTCCTGATTGATTACTGAAAGCATAGAGGGGTCAACCTGCTTCTCCTGAAACTGCTCCTTTTCCAGCTCTGCAAATACTGAAGGGGGAATTTTATCCAAAATAGCAGGAAGAAGAACCTGCTCTTCTCTGAAGACCATTGAACGGACATCAAAAAAGAGGGCTCCGATTAATTGGTTAAACTCTTTGACATCCGTCTTTTTGTTTTCAAGGAAGTTAATCAACTCTTTAAGGTTTCTTCTTATATCATCATGAATTGACCACATAAGAAGTTCACATTTATTCTGCTCTATGTGTTGCTCAACTATTGGAAAAAGGAGATTCTCCTTCATGATATAGTGTTTTTCCATCTCCTTTAGGACTTTCAATGAATCTAAAATAGGGGTTCTATGCTCTTGTAAACTCTTCTTAGAGTTGATTTGAGCAACGTGAGTCATCATTGAATCCAATGTTGAGTTTATGACACCATTATTGGCTAATATACTTTTTATTAACCTGTTATCTTTGTTAAACGGTCTGCTCTCTTTTGTAAGTCCTTTTGAAAAAGAGTGGAGCATCCTTGTAACAATCGGTTTTATTTGTTGCATATCGACAACAATTCTGATAACCAAATCGATAAGTTCCATTGCCTCAAAAGCGTCGACACTCTCAAATAACTCTTTAGCCCTCTCCAAATTTTTCTTGTTGGTCTTTGGATCAGCGAGCCCTAAAGAGTAACACAGCAGCAGTGAAAAGCGGTCAACTCTCTCCATCCTAAACATCCCCCTCTTTTGGAACAATACAGATAAAGATCAGCTCTTTATCGGATGAGGTGTTTCGAACCTGATGACTCTTATCTTGATCGACAAAGGCTACTGAACCGCCGGTAACTTTATTCTCTGTCTCTTCTGTAAAAAGGATTCCCTCTCCTTGGACAATATAGATAATATGGGGCCATGGGTGTTGGTGTTTTGGGGTATAGCTGTCACCGCCTAAAGTGAAAAGTCTCATCACATAATCAGCCCACCCCTCTTTAGGACCGATTAGTACTTGCTTATCGACGTTTTTTAATGCAGGGCTCTCCTGCTTAATTTTTTCAATTTTGTTGCGGTGAGATATAAACATACAATAGTCCTCTCTTAATTATTTTGTTTTATGATACGGTATCTGTTGAATGTGGTCAAATATTGGAATCTTAAGCGTAGGTTGAAGCAACCCCTCCGACGTTCTCAAAATAGCTGGGATGTTGCTCTTTTAGAATCTCAATGGCTTTTTTACCAGTGCAGTGAAGAGTTCCAAGCGATTTTATGGAACTTGCTAAAAGTTCATCAATGACACATTTACGTCTTTGGTCGTTTACATCATAGAGATGTATTCCCCCAATCAATCCGTAAATGGGTTTAGCAAAAAGTTCCCTGACACTTTGAATCATATTTAGGATACCAGGATGAGAGCATCCTACAATCATTATCAATCCTTTAGGGGAATCGACTACCAGTGCAATCTCATCACAAAACTCATCAACAACCAGCTGACCCACTTTGTTGCGAATCAGAAATCTTTCGTTTGGTTGCTCAAATGGGAAGAATCGTTTGAATTTTGTGACAACCCAAATACCGTGTTCTATCATAGCGGTCGTTGAACCAACTGTGTACCACATCACATTTTTGGAACTCAGATACTCTTGGTCAAAATCTATCCCGACAAATCTCAGTCCCTCTTTGTCATCGCTGAACTTTGGGTTTTCAAAACCTAACCCCGTCCATAATTTTAAACCTTCATAAGAGTGAGTCTCTAAAAGAGGTCTTACTCCCCCGCTGTGATCATAATGACCGTGACTTATAACCAAATGGTTTATATCGGACAAATCAACATTCAAAGCCTTTGCATTATTCAGAACAGCTTTCCCACAACCGGTGTCAAAGAGTATTTTTGTCTTACCTTTTTCTACCAAACAGGAAAAGCCGTGTTCCTTAACTAAATTTGAATTTGGCAAAATATTGTTATCTACTAAAGTAGTAACTTTAACCACAGTAGACCCCTTTTTATTAATGATACAATGCAAAATGCAACATAGCAACAAATTAAAAGGAGTTTAGATTATAACGCGAGCAGCTTACAACCGAGAATGCCGTGAGGGCGATGAATCAGCAACTCTACAGGTAACGGTTCGAGCAGCTTTCACAGCGGTATATCAAAGGAAATGACGAACTGGTTGCCCTGGATGAAGCCATACTAGAAAGGCAGTACCGGAAAACCAAGACAGAGTTGTTCATCAAGGAGCTGGAAAAGCTTGATGGCTTGGTTACAAAATTCTCGGATGGCCTTTGGTATTCACTGATTGACTATGCAACAATACATGGCAAGAAGGATGTCAGGTTCATGTTCCGAAATAAGATGGAAATCCAAGCTTGATCAAAGGATAATAACGACCACAATCTTACTCGTCTTATAGGACATCCAATATTCAATGACAGAAGACGTAAAATGAATAAGGTCATTCCAACCTCGGAATAGCCATTCTTATCCCTTCATGGAGACTGCATTAACTGTAGTATTCTTACAGCAATGTCTTCCTTTGGAATTTGCCCTACCGCTCTTCTTTTTCGCCTGCTGTAACAACGGATACGATTCCATACTTGATCCAAATTTCTATCTTCGATTATTTGGTCAAAAATCGTTCTGTCATATTCAACAAATTGTTCTTCCCCAACAAAGAACCCATTTGAACGAATATTCTCTAAGACCTTGTAAATTCCTGTCTGGTAAAATCTTCCTGAATTCATCCGAGTAGGCCACGTCACAGCTGTCGCAGTATCAGTCTGCCCACCATATTTATTATATTCGCCATAGAGAAGATCGATATCCGCCTCCGCCAGCGCTAAGGTACAATGACTCTCAATAATCTGGTCAATATTAACCTTATTTCCAAGCAACACCTGATTTCGAATATTCTTCATATCAATATCATTAGGTTCTTCTTTTTTAGAAATTGTTCGCCAGAATAGTGAAACCTCTGTATTGTCGAGGTATTTTGCCAACAACAAATGTAAATCAAAACTCCTATACCATAACGGCAATGAAAACCATTGGAAATACGTATTTTCCCTACTGGGCTTTATTAATCCCATATTAAATTGAAGCACAACCGCCTCTTGGATTGAGAAAACGACTGACATGAATTCTTGGGTTTTTTCCCAAATTTCATCGAAGCGCTTTTCCCTGGTTTCAAAAATTACATCGACTGCTTGATAATATCGTTCAGCTAGATCATCAGCATATTCTTGCAACCAGGGAGTATCGATGCCTCGTAAAACGTTGTCCGCAACTACTGTGTGGAGTCTTGAGAACTTATCTTCTGTATCTTCGGGATCTCCTTCACATAAAATTCTATGAAGAAGAGGAAATTCATGAAATTCATTTTCGATGAAAAGGATTTTTGTCATCTTTGTGTGTTCGTGTTCCAGGAATACAAAGTCGCAATAAGAAATTAACATCACCCTAATATCATTATTTAACCTAATTTTCTCTGTATGTATTGACCCGCTCTCTATACTATTTCGTTTCCCAGTGAATGTTTCAATTATTCCATTGGCACAAAACTCAATATCCTCAGTCAATTGTAGATAATTCAGTACCGGGTAGGTCTGCATGGCTTTCTCAAAATCAAATGAAGGGCCGGCAATGAACACCTCAACTACATTATGAGCCTCATTTAGCGAAAATATTTCATGGTTCGGTTTCTTAATATACTCATTGTACAGTACGCTTTTTGGGAAAAACAATTTGCAAATCGGGGTCATCGAAATATCATTACCACTTGGTGCCCGGAAATATTCTAAAGGGAGCTTTTCATAGTTCGGCTTTTCCGAGCCTTTAGTAACATGTTTGATGTGGACACACACCCCTTTTCCAGAATTACCTTTATGGTAGGTGACGCTGAGTTGTCCATTTGGGTCCGGAATCATCCTATGAGCTCGCACTTCTCCCAATCGTAAATAGTTCACTTCAAAAAGCTGTTTCGAGAAATCAAACTTCAATTCAACTTTATTTTCATCCGGATTAAATGGAATTATTCTAAGCAAATCTAATCCATTTCTAATCAATGCAATTCTTCTTTCTCCATCCTTTCCCAAACGTAACTCCTTATTTTTGCAGACTTACTAGAAATTTTAATATTTTGATCCTAAGCTCAATAATTCTAGCACAATGAACTCACTCAGGGGCTAGGAATGAACTTAATCTAATGATGGCTTCAGACATTTTATCCCTACCATCAGCAGAGTATGCAGAAAATCTTTATGCAAATCTTACTTTATTCTTGCCTGTGATATCACTCAATCCGGGAGTATTCAACCTAGCAACCATCACTGATGTTTCCCTGCAAAATCTTACATGGTCTTCAAAACTTACTGCAAAATTAAATTTGGGTTGGGTTTTTTCCTTAGACGTTGAATATTTCTCAGAAGCTGAAAAAATCCTCTCATATTTTGGAATTGGTTTGATAAATGGATTACTTCTATAGTGAAATTTATTTACCACAAAAATCGTTTATTGAAGCCAATAGGCAATGGTGATATATCTGTGAGAATCTTCACGTGTTTTTCAAGTTGTGCCAAAAATCAAATTGTGTAACCCTCTAAGCTAGGAAAAAGCAAACATGTTATTGCGCACTCTTTGGGATTGTGCTGGGGGTAGGAGGTTTTTGCTGATGCCCTAAAAGAGAGAGCTACTGCTATAATAGTAGCTCACAACCATCCAAGTGGCATTTTAAAGCCAAGCGTTGATGATTTAAACGTAACAAAAAGATTAACTACCGCAGGTGAAATATTAGGAATTAAAGTACTTAATCAGCTAATCTTTAGCAGCGATTCTTTTTGTTCAATGTCGGAAGAAAATGGGCTGGAGTAAACAGTTGTGGTTATCATAGGAGTTGCCTATTGATAAGAGGCTTTACAGCATGTAGATAAATTCAACATAATAGCCGATACACATATAATCTGCATAAAATGTGATATTCCACACGTCTTTAGTGCTTTTAATGTGAACTTTCATTGACTGCTCCCTTTTTTTCTCCCTACACTGCTATATAACGGATGGAGATTTCCTAAAAATCTACCCAATGACCTTTAGTGAGATGATGAATGCGGAGAATGAAAAAGGAATCTTGGGATACCTAGATGCAAAATCAGATTTCGATCCAACTCCGGAAGCCTTTTTTACCCCTTTAGCGGAACACCTAAATAGGTATTTTCTTATGGGAGGCATGCCCGAAGCTGTTGCCCGCTGGGTAAACGAACGGGATAGTAGCCAAATTGATTCCATCCTATATGCGATTATCCAAGCATATGAACGTGACTTTGCAAAACATCCTGAGCCAAGAGAGTACCCAAAACTTATTCAAATCTGGCATTCCCTTCCTTCCCAATTAGCAAAAGAAAATAAGAAATTCTTTTATCAACTGGTACGAGGAGGTGCAAGAGCTAGAGAGTATGAAGATGCCCTTCATTGGCTGGTTTCGTCAGAAGTGGTTACAAAGGTTTCTCGTTGCACAAAACCAGAGCTCCCCCTCTCTGCTTATGAGGATCTGTCTGCTTTCAAACTGTATACAGCTGACGTTGCATTACTTAGAAGACTAGCTCAACTTGACAGTTCCGCATTTCTTCATCCTTCTCGCTTATTCACCGAGTTTAAGGGAGCTTTTGCTGAAACTTACGTTTTACAGTCATTATCAACATTATTTTCTACACCGTTACGCTACTGGACCAGCAATGACAATCGTTACGAAGTCGATTTTCTTCTACAATATCAGAATCTAATAATTCCTATCGAAGTCAAATCTAATACTAACGTTTCCAGTCCTTCGCTCAAGGCTATAAAACGCCTTCATGGAGAAGATTTCCCGCTTCGCATCCGGTATTCGTTGCATAACCTCAAACTCGATGGGGACATATTAAATATTCCCTTTTTC
>Ga0172382_10011782_pt1 | contig 11507 bp, 11 predicted proteins | sample Leawel138RmetaG_FD_122245 | JGI IMG/M metagenome (GOLD analysis project Ga0172382, IMG submission 122245) | Leachate microbial communities from a municipal landfill in Southern Ontario, Canada - Leachate well 138R metaG | ecosystem: Engineered > Solid waste > Landfill > Unclassified | place...
CAAGCTGTAGCGTCTTGCGCTTGCTGTCAAGATGGGAATGGTGATCGTTGATGTGCAGGATGGTCAGTTCCAGCGGTTGCGAGGCTATGGAATGACCGCCACCGCAAGCAGAGAGTATGAACGTACCCAGCAGCGGCGCCGCCAAGCCTAACAGTTTTCGCAATGTTATTGACATGTCCTTGATCCTCAAGCGGCCGGCCGCAGGCGGCCCAGTACCAACATGCCGGCCAGCACCAGCACCGTACCAACTATTTGTAACACAGTGACGGGCTCGTCAAGCAGCCAGGCAGCAAGGAAGAGGACTGAAACCGGGCCTATCATGCCCAATTGCGCCGCCAGGGGGGCGCCGACCCGCGCCACCGCCCACATCACCATGAAGGTGGGCAGAAAGGTATTGAAGACGGCATGAAACAACGATAGTTGATAAACCCCCATCGGCTGCACCAGCCCTTCCCAGCCGCGCAACGTAATGAAGTGGATGATGGCGTAGATCGCCGAGGCGCACATGGCATAGGCGACCAGTCGCGTTGAACCGATGCGCTTCAGCACCTCGCCTGCGCTGATCAGGTAAATTGCATACGTAAAAGCCGAAGCCATCACAAGGCCGGCGCCCAACAGCACGTTGCTGCCTGCAAAGGACAGATCATGAGCGAATGCCAGGAGCACACCCATATAGGACAGCCCCAGCGCGACCCATTGTGCGCCAGTGATGCGTCGTTTCAGGTAGAAGGCTGAAAGTAGCAGAACAAATGTGGGTGACAGGAACAAGATCAACCGCTCCAGCCCGGCTGTGATGTACTGCAGGCCAACGAAATCCAGATAGCTTGATAGGTAATATCCTACGAAACCCAAGCCCAGGACATGAAAGGTGTCACGCCAGCCCATGCGAACTTGCTTGCCCTGGTGAGTGCGCCAGGCCTGCAATGCGGCCACCACCGCAAACAGCGGCAGCGATACCAGCATGCGAAAACCCATGACTGTGAGTGCGTCCACACCGTAGCGGTAAGTAAGTTTTGCGACAATCGCCTTCGCCGAAAAAAGGATGGCGCCCACTACAGCCAGTGCAAACCCCGTCCAGTACCGGCTGTCTGTAGCAGCCCTGCGTACATCAGCCAGCACGCTCATTGGAAGCCCCCCGGCTTGATTCCCGCCAGCATTGACCTGAAGTCAGATTTCGCCAAGGGGGCACCGTCGTCACGACGATCGGCCAATGATGCAAGGACAACCATGAACACTCTCAAATTTAAAAGGTCTCGCCCAACCGACGTTGCCGCTGCACGTCAAGCGCGCAACGTGTATGAGGCAGAAGTCACCGCCGATCGCCAGGGCGTATCGTACAACTGAACAGATGACTAGATTTCAGCCTGAACATTCGCTCGGGGGAGATGCACAAAGAATATGCGTATTGTACGGACATAAGTAGAATGATTCACGTTCGTGAGGGGAAAGGGAAACATCGCGCGATAGTGCTGGGAAAAGGTGGTGCGCCGCGTTGTCGCCTTGACGCCTCAGTCCATTAAAGGTTATAAATCGAGCTTCGTTTTTGAGCCACCTTAGACTGCCCCTCGCAGCAAGAATGGCAGAAACGAAATTTGAAGAAAGCACTTGCATCTGTTTTAAAAAACGTGCTATATTCTTTCTTCTTCAGTTCCCCGATAGCTCAGTCGGTAGAGCGACGGACTGTTAATCCGCAGGTCACAGGTTCGAGCCCTGTTCGGGGAGCCACTGAATACCGAAAGAAATCAAGCCCTTACAGTTAAATCGCTGTAGGGGCTTTTTCTTGTTTATTTAAACTGGCGCCCGCCAGCCACATATCAGTCGTTCTCGCTTCCACCAGGTCGCGGCTAACGCCAATCACGCAAGCCGGCTCTCAGCGTCGGCAACCTAGACATTATGTCTAGGCTCAAGTGTCCTTGCTCAAAAGGAATGCCAGGCGCTCTTGATTCGGGTGCTCTTTGATGTCATGGCGAATGGCGTCAACTAATACGGCGAAGACCTTCTCAGCATCGACATCGTGTTCATCCGCAAGTTCGCGGATGCGATCAGCGCGCTCTTGATAGTAGTTCGGATGGAACTCTTCAACTCCGTTGAGCTGATCGAGTATCTGTAGTGCAAAGGCGTAGTCGTCTTCCATATAGGGTCCATGGTTAGAACGTTGTGATGGAACGCACAACATACCACGGGGCCCGCGCCCAAGCTTGCAAGCAGTTGTCTCGGCAATCAAAAAAATGAAGCCCCGCAGATGGGAGTCTGACGGGGCCTGCTTTGCCAGCCCCCTGGTACCAGCAGAGGGAAGGCGTGCCTAGCTTTGAATTCAGGAAATGGAAGATCGCATGAGCGACTCGCTGGCCAGGACAGTCCTTCGCATCTCTTCGTGTTTATCGTGGAGGGCGAGATATTTTTCCTCGGATTCCACGGCCCGATCAGCCGTTCCGGCAAACGATGCTTGAAGATATTCCTGATACCAGACTGACTCTTTCGCGGTGAGTCCGACGAACAGCACGTTGCCGTCCTCGTCTGTTGATAGTGCTCTGATTTCCGTAAGGTACGCCCGTGCGCCGGGCTGAAGTGTCAACATAGTGCTCCTAGATAAGCTATCCATTGTAGCCGCTGTCCCCTGAGGGTGAGACTCCGCTCGTTTTTGCAGAGCATCGCAGGAGGCCGTGCCGTCACTGCGACATAACGGTTTCCCCATTGATCTCCAGGAACACGACTTCACGGTGTTCCTTGCTTGCCCGGCAGATTACGGGTGCGTCATGCTGTGCGCCCTGTTGGTCTGGTATTTTCAAACCGTCGCCAATACGCCAGGTGAAGCTGATCACCCGGACCGTTTCCCTTTCGGCTTTGTGAGGGATTTCGACTTGTGCTGAGTTCGGAACTGCAGCTGTGATGGCTGCGGCGCATAGGCGGTGAGCCTCTGATACGGTGAGCGTGTTCCCGCCATCCTCACCCGCGCACCCTGCGGCCAGACCAGTCGCTACAAGTACGGTCGCCAGTCGGCTGCCCATGTTCTTCCAGCGTGCTTGATGGAAATTTTCTTGATGCATGCTGCGCCCCCGGCTGCGGTTCCGATACCTTGGGACCCTTTGATCAAGTCGCGCGGCGCGGGGACTTGATCAGAGGGTCCCTTGTATCATATCAGCCGCTGGTCTTGTCAATACACGCAGAATGCGGCAGGGCCGGCACCCCTGAAGATGCCGGCCCTGCCAATGCTACCTATGAGGCTATAGACCTATCAGCTTTTGATCGGGCGGGGCGCAGTGACCTGAGTCATCAGGTCGTGATCCCAATCACCTTCCACGACTACGTGGCCGGCCGCACCCAGTTCGAAGGCTTCGATCAGGTTGTGGTTTACATAGGCGTACACACCAGGCTGCCTGAAGGTGTAGATGGCGGCAGCCGATGCACCACCTGGGATGAACCAGGTTTCGATGTCGCGTACAGGCGTGTTCGCGAACTTGCCAAGCGGCCAGAACCAGTCTGCGTGACCACCGATCAGGTGCGGGCGTGTATCGCGGTTGCACTGCCCGTGGATGAACAGTACCGTTTCGCCTACGTTGGCCTTCAAGGCGCCTTCACCGGTGAGTGCACCGACCTTGCCGTTGAACACCACATGCGTAGGGATGAGGCCGCGCATGGCTTCGGTGGTATCGGCAAAGCTTTCAATCAGGCTGGCGTACTTCTTGTAGTTGCCTTCTTCATCCTTGGGGATGTAGAGATCCTGCTCGCCGATCGTGTAGATGCGGTCGTAATGCAGAGTATTTCCGTAGGCGTCTTTCAAGCCGTCGCGTGGCAGAACCACAAGGGTGCCGTTCATGCCCGTAACGACGTGCCAGGCGACCATGCCTTCCGGGGCGCAGTGGTAGATGAATGCACCAGCCCGGTCGGCCTTGAATCGCAACACAACTTCTTCGCCAGGGTTGACGTTCGTCAGGGATGCACCGCCCAACGCACCGGTGGAACCGTGGAAGTCGATGTTGTGCGGCATATTGTTCGTGGCAGGGTTGACCAGCGTCAGTTCGACATAGTCATTCTGATGCACAACCATGGTCGGGCCGGGCATACTGCCATTGAAGGTCTGTGCCCAGACTGTCGTGCCCTTGTCATCAATGACCATTTCCTTTTCTTCGATGACCATGCGGAATTCGACAATCTTGGGGCCGCCCTTGGCAATTTGATCGTGGGCGTGCACGAGCGGCGGGACGGCGAGGTCGACCTTGACGCGAGGCAGCTTGGAAATTTCTTCAGGCGTATAGGATGTAGTCGGCGGAGGCGTGAGGCCTGCAGGCGACTTGCCTTGGGCTGCCGCCGGAGCCGCTACTGCAGCGACTGCCAATGAACCAGATACAGCGCCAATACCGGCGTTCTTCAAAAATGCACGTCGTTCCATGATGAGGCTCCATAAAAAGGGGCTTAACATTGTTTCTGGTGAAGACCAAGGGATTTTTGTTCTTGGATTCAATCCAGTTCGTCATGGCCCAATTGAAGCATAAAACAAACTGTGTATCTTTGTTCCAGAGCAAACTCACGGGCATCTTGATCTGACGCCGTTGTTAAATATCCCCAGGCAGAGAAGGTCGGATCGGATCGACAAGGTTGATCCGTCCGAATCGCTCGAGAGCGTGGGCGGTCATGTTCAATCAGGATGGATGTGGCTATTTTTAGCGAGCCATGCGACCTTCAATTTCTTCGCGATGCACGTCGTGTGCCACGAAGCCAATATCGCGGTCGGGCATGGCCAGACGAGCCGGATCTTTGAGCGTATTCCGGATGTCCGTCAAGCCACGTTGCCAGTGTTCGCGCATTGAGGCCAGCCCGAACTGGTGATCCTTGTAGTGAAGGTCATAAGGCTCGTTGCGAAAAATAAGATGGACGATGTTGTAGCACTTGGCCGTGCTGACTTCTTGGGCAAGCTGGACGTAGTCGGAGCGCGAGCGTACGTCTTCCGGAATGTCCTGCAGCATGCGCCACATCAGATGGCGCAACTGCTGCGATTGCCGGAAGTGCTCGGTCACGTAGCGTGTGCGGCTGGAATAACGTATATCCTGCATGCGGTCGGACACTTCGCTCATGTTGGTGGGCGCGGCGCCTCTGGCGCTCCAGAGGTCTACCTGAAAGACGAGCGTGTCCCGCAAAGGGCGGCCCTGCAGCACATGGCCCAAGGGCGTGTTGGATACCAGGCCGCCATCCCAATAATATTCGCCATCAATTTCCACGGCGGGAAAAGCGGGTGGCAATGCGCCTGATGCCATGAAGTGCTCTGCGCGCAGCTGGGTTTCATGGTTATCGAAATAAACGAAGTTGCCGTTGCGTACGTTCACGGCGCCCACGGACACATGCAGTTCGCAGGCATTGACGCGGTCAAAGTCGCACATCCGTTCGAGCGTTTCCTTCAGCGCGCTGATGTCGTAATAGCTCGTCTGGGCAGGATCGTTGTGCATGAAGGGCATGACGGGCGCCAGCGTGCGGGGCCGGAAGAACCCGTTCTGGCCATCCATCACTGCCCGGGTGGCATTCATATGGCCAAGCAACTGGCGCGCAGCATCGTTCAGATTGAAGATTGACTGCTCTGTGAAGGGGGGCAGTGCGGTGAACGGTGTATTGGGAAGACAGATGGTTTCCCAGAATTCCCTCAGGCGGTTCAACCGGTGCTCAGGTGCGTTGCCTGCGATGATGGCCGTGTTCAGGGCACCGATGGAAATGCCGGCAAGCCTGTTCAGTGGAATGCCTGCTTCTTGCAGGCCTTCGAACACGCCAGCCTGGTAGGCACCCAGCGCACCTCCCCCTTGCAGGACCAGAGCGATGGATTCATAGGGCGGGAGCTCAAGGGGGGCAGACATGATGGGGATGCCTCAATAGAACCAGGAAGCGGGATGATGGGTCAGTGCCACACCAACGATATACAAGAAAATCGCAATGGCGATTACAGCAGCGATGGCGCGCGATTTTGGTGTGCGCCCCCGCTTGATGGCGATGGTGCCGACACCGATATAGGCAATCAGCAGGACTATCTTGGTGAGTACCCAGGGCTGCGCGGCAGCGGCCCCCAGCATCATGGACAACAGGATTGCGCAGACCAGTAAAACCGTGTCGATCACATGGGGAGTGATCTTCACGACTTTTTTCTGTAGCAAGGCATTTTCAGTGACCGACCAATAGGCGCGGATGACAAAGAAGAGGATGCTGAGTACGGCAGCGGTAACGTGCAGATGCTTGAGGAAAAGATAATTCATGCTTATGTGCCGGTGTCGTTTCTGGAAGAAGGCAGAGGGTCCCCAGTATAGACCCTGACTTTGACCACGCGCCCACGCGCAAGTTTCATCGTTCACGACGAGGGCAAGCTCCGGCCGACAGGCCGGAGTTCTTCACATCAGCGTATGGCAATGCAGCAGTACGCCTCAATCGGCCTTGAGTCCAAGCTTCTTTGCCCGCTTGTGCAGGTTGCTTGAATCCAGGTCCAGCGTACGGGCGGCTTGCGCCCAGTTATGGTCGGCGGCCTGAAGCGCCTGCTCGATAAGGCTGCGTTCGTAGTGCTCAAGGGCAGTTCGCAAAGGACCAGGAGGCCGGCTGCCGGCTGTGTCCGGGCCTGGCTGAACACCTCTGGGATCCGAGTCGGCGCCGTTGGCGGATCTGGCGGTCCGCGCCATCGTGTCAGGGGGTAGATCCAGGTCCAGCAGGTCCGCTGGTAAGGTCAGAATCTGGTCGCGGGAAGCCCCCCGACTTAGCAGCTTGAGGGCCGCCCGGCTGATCACGTGCTCGAGTTCACGTACATTTCCCGGCCAGGGATAGGCGAGCAGAGCTTCTTCCGCCCCATAGGACAGGCGTAGGCCGCGTACCCCCAGACGAGCACGATTGAATTCCAAAAAATGCCCTGCCAGGATCAATGCGTCGCGATCACGATCCCGCAATGGGGGGATATGTACGGGGTAAACCGAGAGACGATGGTAAAGATCAGCCCGGAAACTGCCCTCCAGGGTGTGTTTCTTCAGTTGCCGGTTGGTAGCGGCGATGATACGGACATCGGTTTTGATGGCCGCGTCAGTTCCCAGGCGCTGTATTTCGCCGTTCTGCAGGGCGCGCAGCAACTTGGCCTGCACCGATAAGGGAAGTTCCCCGACTTCATCCAGGAACAGCGTGCCGCCCTGAGCAGCTTCGAAGCGGCCGGCCCTGTCCTGGTTGGCACCCGAGAAGGCGCCTTTTACGTGGCCGAACAACTCGCTTTCAGCCAGGGACTCGGGCAGGGCGGCACAGTTCACATGTACCAGCGGCCTGTCGTGTCTGCGCGAGTGCCGGTGGATACGGCGAGCGAAGAGTTCCTTGCCCACGCCGGTTTCCCCAAGCAACAGCACGGGCAGGTCTGAATCGGCAACGACGTCCAACTCGCGCAACAACTGAGAAACCGCAACGCTGCGTCCGATGATCTCGTTGTCTTCAATGACCCGCATGTCATTGGCCGTGTTGATGCCCAACTGACGCAGCTTGCGGTTCTCTTTCTCCAGCATGGTGACGCGGATGGCTGCTTCAAGCATGAGTGCGTAGCGTTGCAGATTCATCTGCGCCTGTGTATCGAAGGTGCCCGTTTCCAGGGCATCGAGCGTCAGGGCTCCCCATGGCTTGCCTTCCACATGGAGGCTCATTCCCAGACAGTCATGTACGGGTAGCGGTTCGCCGCGCCTATCGTCAAGCAAGCCGTCATAAGGGTCGGGAAGGACGCTGCCCGGCTCAAACCATGTGGGTTCGCGACGCGACAGAATGGTGGCGAACCGGGGATGTTGCGCAACGGCAAAGCGGCGGCCCAGCGCTTCATGGGCCAGGCCGGCGGCAGCCACCAGACGCAAGCCGCCTTCGTCCAGTTGCAATAGCCCCACGGCGTCGGAACGGAAGCGTTCCCGGAGCGTGTGCACAATGCGTTGAAGACGGACTGCGTCCGGGAGTTCTGTGACCAGATCGGCCAATATGAGCGAATTCATAGGGTAAATACTACCATGCTCGGTAATTTAAACCTTATATTCAGGGTAATTATTACCCTGGTATCGACGAGTGACAGAGGGTAAACCTTCATAAAAAGTTGGCACGGATGTTGCTTAGTTAGGGTTGTCACTAACTACGGAGGAACTTCCGTCATGAATGCCCATGTACCCATAGAGGTCGGCAATATGGCTGCGGAAGAGCTTATCGACTATATCGTGAGCCGCTTCCATACCGACCATCGGGCGCAGCTGCCCGAGCTGATCCGCCTGTCCCGAAAGGTCGAGCATGTGCACGCTGCCCATGCCCGATGTCCGGAAGGCCTGGCAGACGAGCTGGAGGGGCACCTCCAGGAACTCGAAAGTCACATGCTGAAAGAAGAACAGGTGCTGTTTCCCATGCTGGTCAGAGGCATGCACGGGCCCGCACGAGGCCCCATTTCGGTCATGCAGTTCGAGCATGAGCAGCATTTCGATGCGGTGGAGCGCATCCATCACCTTACCCATGACCTGATCCTGCCCGAAGACGCCTGCAGCACCTGGCGCGGCCTATACGAAGGCCTGAGCATCTACGCGCGGGAACTGACACAGCACATTCACCTGGAAAACGATGTGTTGTTCGCAAAGGCTACACAAGCAGTTAAAGGAGCGCAACATGCGTGAGTACAAGAAGTTGTGGTTGCTGTTGGCCGCCGTACTGGTGGTAACGTTCGGCGTCCTCGGATGGAGCGGGGTCGAAATCTATAAGCAGGTCCCGCCCATCCCGTCGCAGGTTGTGACGAACTCGGGTCAGGTCATCATGACCGACGAGCAGATACTGGATGGGCAAACCGCCTGGCAGAGCACCGGCGGGATGCAGGTGGGGTCTGTATGGGGGCATGGCGCTTACCAGGCACCCGACTGGACGGCCGACTGGTTGCATCGTGAACTGCTGGCCTGGCTGGATCTGGGTGCGCATGACCTTGCTGGCGTGCCGTTTGATCAGCTTGCCTCGCGCGATCAAGCCTATCTGAAGGATGAGCTTGTGCGTGAATACCGCAGCAACACCTTGAATCCAGAGACGCTGGTCGTCACGATTTCCGATCGTCGCGCACAGGCCATCGAGCAGGTTTCGGTCTATTACGACAAGCTGTATGGTGCTGATCCGGAACTGCGCAGTTCGCGTCAAAGCTTCGCCATGAAGGAAGATACGCTGCCCAGCGCCGAGCGCCGCGCAGACCTGGCCAAGTTCTATTTCTGGACAGCCTGGGCAGCTGCGACCGAGCGCCCCGGTACCGAGGTTACCTACACCAACAATTGGCCGCATGAACCCTTGGTGGACAACAAGCCTTCCACCAATAACGTCATCTGGTCGGTGGTGAGTGTCGTGGTGCTGCTGGCCGGCATTGCCTTTCTGGTATGGGGGTGGGCCTTTACACATCGTGAAGAGCCTGAACCCGAAGCACCTAAACAGGACCCTTTGCTTGCTGTCGGTCTGACCCCTTCGCAACGCGCACTGGGAAAATACCTGTTGATGGTCGTCGGCCTGTTCATCTTCCAGATTCTGTTGGGCGGCTTTACCGCACACTACACGGTGGAAGGGCAGACTTTCTACGGCATCGACGTGTCGCAATGGTTCCCGTATGCCCTTACGCGTACCTGGCATTTGCAGACCGCGCTGTTCTGGATTGCCGCCGGTTTCCTGGTTGGGGGTCTGTTCCTGGTCCCCATCATCAATGGCGGCAAAGATCCAAAGTATCAAAAACTGGGTGTCGACATCCTGTTCTGGGCGCTGATCGTGCTGGTGGTGGGTTCCTACATCGGCAACTATCTGGCCATCGCCCAGGTATTGCCGGCACATCTCAATTTCTGGCTGGGACACCAGGGTTATGAATACCTGGAACTGGGTCGCTTCTGGCAGATTGTGAAGTTCCTCGGCCTGGCCTTCTGGTTGTTGCTCATGCTGCGCGGCATCATGCCTGCCTTCAAGCAAAAGGAAGGCGACAAGAATCTGCTGGCACTGCTGACTTTTTCCATTGTTGCGGTCGGCCTGTTCTATGGCACCGGCCTGTTCTATGGCGAGCGTACGCACATCACCATCATGGAGTACTGGCGCTGGTGGGTGGTTCACCTGTGGGTTGAAGGCTTCTTTGAAGTATTTGCCACTGTGGCGCTGGCCTTCATCTTCTCCACCATGGGCCTGGTTTCGCAACGCGGCGCAACCATTGCCAGCCTGGCGTCGGCTTCACTCTTCATGCTGGGCGGTGTGCCCGGTACTCTGCATCACCTCTACTTCGCAGGTACAACCACGCCCGTCATGGCCATCGGCGCCAGCTTCAGTGCGCTGGAAGTGGTTCCTCTGATCGTCCTTGGCTACGAGGCATTCGAAAACTGGCGCCTGAAGGAACGTGCGCCCTGGATGCAGTCGTTGAAGTGGCCAGTCCTGTGCTTCGTTGCGGTTGCCTTCTGGAACATGCTGGGTGCCGGTGTCTTCGGCTTCATGGTGAACCCGCCCATTGCGCTCTACTACATCCAGGGGCTCAATACCACGCCTGTGCATGCTCATGCCGCGCTCTTCGGGGTTTATGGCTTCCTGGCATTAGGCTTCACTTTGCTCGTGTTGCGCTACATCGTCCCCGGCTTTGTTTTCAACGACAAGCTGATGCGCCTGGGTTTCTGGGGCCTGAACTGGGGCCTGGTGCTCATGATCGCAACCAGCCTGCTGCCCATCGGCATCATCCAGGCCTACGCCAGTGTTACGGAAGGCATGTGGTATGCCCGCGGCGAAGAATTCATGCAGCAGCCGCTGTTGCAGAATCTGCGCTGGGTGCGCACCTTCGGTGACATGGTCTTCATTGTGGGTGGCTTTGCCATCGCCTGGCAGGTTGTGATCGGTGTGTTCGGCGGCGGTCGCCGCAGCACCGAACCGGCTGGGGGTGCCGTGGCACCCGCCGAGTAAGACGGTGCTGATCCCAGCCTGGCCATTGGGCCGGGCTGGGCGGCACAAGAAGCTGTCAAGTTTCACCCGCAGTAATACTTACCGCCTGCTTCCCCAGGCGGTTTTTTTTATCTGTGAACCGTTACTGTCCAGCCCGAGTTGTGTCGCGTCGGGTCAACTCAGCAGTTCAAACGACTGAATTCAATGGATCAAGGTGAGCGTGTCGGCGCCTTCCTTCAATACCCAGACACTGGACCCGGTTTCCCTTGCGACTCGCCGGATCTCATTTTCATTCATTACCGAGAAGGCGGTGGACAGGGCATCCGCCATGGTGGCAGTGGCGGTTTCAACGGAAACCGAACGGTAGCGCGGCACGGCGTGGCCGCTGCGAGGGTTGAAAATGTGGGTGATCTTGCCATCGGTATCCAGCACGGTGGCGCGGCCGGCTGAAGTACTGACCGCACGGTTGCGAATGTCGATAACTTCCAGGGGCCTGCGGTGATCAGTGTCGTCGGCCAGGCCCACTCGCCATGGCCGCATTCTGTGCAGTTGATTCAAGCCGCGAACCTCACCCATGTTGATCAGGGCGTGCTCCAACCCCGCATCGCGCAGAAGCTCCGTCA
>Ga0172382_10011785_pt1 | contig 11504 bp, 9 predicted proteins | sample Leawel138RmetaG_FD_122245 | JGI IMG/M metagenome (GOLD analysis project Ga0172382, IMG submission 122245) | Leachate microbial communities from a municipal landfill in Southern Ontario, Canada - Leachate well 138R metaG | ecosystem: Engineered > Solid waste > Landfill > Unclassified | place...
ACACAAAAGAGCCTGCGGTTGAAGATGACCACAGGCTCCGATAGCCGAAAAAAGGCGCACGAAACTACGGTGGGAGCATCTTCGTTCCAAACACAGCCGTCATTGCTGCGTTCCGAACTCTTATGCATCCCTCCGTCCTTATAGCGCTATTCGGACTAAGAGATTGATTGATGTAAGGGAAACTGATTTTTTACGTTCGCAAATTTCTCTTTGTGTTCACAAGATGAAAATTTGCAAAAAGTGTAGAAATTGCGTTATGGGCGTGATATAATATCTATGTACACTCTGCCCTCAGCAAAATATCGGTGTCAGGGTTTGACTACGATTTCCTACCAGCCGCCTTACACACACCAGTTTAGCAAAGTCGCTTCTTGGAAAAGCGGACTGGACGGACGCTCTCGGACGCTCTCGGACAGAGGTAAATATTTAGACAGGAGGCAAATAGCGCATGACGTTTTCCGAATATGCTTCAGATCTTTCGCCGTTCATTTCGTTCGGCAAATCTGAGTATGAATACTTCACAGAACTTGTCGGCAACTTCGTACAAGATGCTGCTATGGACTCCTGCAAACTGTTGAAGCGAAAGCCTGACACAAAATACCGCTACATAAAAGGCGACCGCACGATTCAGCCCAAGGATGCACAGTACCTTTACGACCATCGTGACAAAAGCAAATTCTCGAATTGGATATGGGAAAGAATGGACGAGTCCGACTCCTACGATAATGTAGTAGCATGGTTGGATAGCCTTAACATCGCCAGCGATGATCCTTCAACCACCTGTGCTGATTTATTTGAGAGCATAATCTTGGACATCATCAACTCTGCTCCTACCGCCCAGGCAACACAGGAAGCAGCGATTGATTTAAAGCTGATTGATGACATCCAGAAAAAAATAAAGTCGCTCCCACGACCGACAAATGTGCCGGTTCCGAAGGTAGCGACTAAGGATGAACAGATATATATTGATGAACTATGTCTGGCATACGGCGATGCCGAGGGAATGGACTCTTTTTCTGTGGATGACCTCTCATCATTTCCTGATTACTCGGACGACTTGGAAGACCGCCGTATTGATTTCTATGCTGCGGATACAATTCGGCGTGGTGTACTGGAGCTTAAGGGAAGTAGTCTGACAGGGCAATTTGATGTACTGAAGGATGAAACCTTTAACGGCGTAAAGGACACAGCAAAGCGAACGCATACAAACGGCTATGAACGGATGCTTGCTGTTATGGAACAAGCAGTTATCGCTCCGGTCACAAACTACATACTCAGCGCCTCACCTTATTGGATAAGTGGAAAAATAAAAAAAGGTGTATGTCACCATCTCGTAAATGATGGAAAACTGACATGGATAAGGAGAAGAAAGAAGCAATGAATGAATCAGCCATCGGCTCTACCTTTGAAATATCTCTCCGTATCCTTTTGATGCTTAAAGAACTCTCGCCTGCGAAATTAGACGAACAGCAAATAGGAGCGATTGATTTTATTGCTGTTTATGCCGCGGATTTTGGATTACTGGATGAGAATCTTCACGGATATAGCAACTACAGATATAGCGAGTTTCCCGCAAGAAAGCATATAGTTTCTTCGGCTTTGAAAAATCTCGTGTTGGATGGGTATGTTCGGCTATATCCCACTTCGAGTGGATATAGGTATTCACTCTTGGAAGCAGGTAAAACGGTATGCACTAAACTTACAAGTGGGTATGCCAAGGAATATATTCTCGCAGTTCATTCCGTGGTCGATAGGTTTGATAAAGCAAATGCGACTGCCATGTTGAAAGAAATCAATAGGCTCACTATTCAATCATTACAGGAGGTCGGACATGAATAGGTTCTATATTGATAAACTTACTGTGTCCGGCGGCGGACACAAAACAACAGTAATTGACTTTAAGCCGGGTTTGAATTTTATTCTTGGTCCCTCCAATACCGGGAAGAGCCTTGTGATGGACTGCCTGGATTATGCATTTGGCTTTACTCCCAAGAAGAATCGTCCTTCTAAAATCGTTGACAACAACTATGGATACGAGAGGATTGCCATACACTTGATAACAGGTAATGGAACAGTCATTCTCGAACGTAAAATCGGCGATACTAAAATTGCTGTCAGCGGTACTGATCCAACCGTGGATCATGGCACTTATAGTGTAGGTCATAAAGCCAAAAAGAACATTAATGCCGTGTATCTTCATCTGCTCGGAATTGATGAGGTTCATTCTGTTCGTTCAGCTGAAAAGGGAGCAAAAACACAGGACTTGACTTGGAGAAGTATGCTTCATCTCTTCTTTATCCGGCAAGCAGATGTTGCAAGGGAAAGCTCTGCATTACTGGCACCAGGGAGCGTGGGACATACGGCATCTGCTGCTGTCCTGTTATATCTTCTAACAGGACAAGACGCAAACGATCTCGCTGCAGATGAAGACCCCAAAATAAGCGAGGCAAAGAAGAAAGCCCTCATCGGCTATATTCAGGAAAAGGTCGATGAATTTACAAGAAGGCGTGAAACATTGGAAGAAACACTCTCGTCCTCCAATATTACAGACCCTCGCTTAAGTGTTGAGCAGGTTAAAAAGGAAATCTCAGAACTGCAAGCGCAAGTAGATGCCGCCGCCAGAGAAAGCCAGCAACTAATGTCGCAGATTTATGAGTGGAACGGTAAACTTTCCGAATCCAGAACAGTCGGACATAATTTTGCTGTTCTCAGGCAGCAATACCAATCTGATATAAGGCGGATTGGCTTCATTGTTGACGGTGCATCAACCGTCTCGCCAGTTCGCAAAAAAGTCAAATGTCCTATCTGCGGAGAAGAAACCGAGCGTGTACAGGATACCTCGTTTATTGACGCATCTGCTGCGGAACTCGAAAAAATCAAAAATCATCTTGCAGAGCTAAGTGATGCACAGCGCAGCGTAGAACATCAACAGGAAACTATTATTGCTACGATTCGTACATTGGAAGAAAAGAAAACGGCTATTGACACTTTGATTTCCGAGCAACTACTCCCCAGATTATCTGTGTTTGAAGAGGAATTGGAACAGCAGCTCCGTCTGGTACGGCTCACGAGCGAATTAGATATAGTACGGCAAAATGAGACGCAGTACAGAAGTGAACTGTTCAATAAGGAGACAGAAGAAACATCGGAACCCTCCAAGCACAACATTTTTGAAGATTACGATTATGATATCATCCACGGTTTTGAAGAAAAATTGAGAGAAATCCTGCAGGCCTCCAAAATCGGAGGTGCCGCTTCTGCTCGGCTCAATATGGAAAACTTTGATATTGAAATTAGCGGCTTAAAAAAATCCGTTTCAATGGGCGGAGGTTTCTGTGGAATACTCAACACAATCACCACACTTGCAATGAGCGGATACCTCATTGATCTTGACAGAAACGCGCCCGGCTTCTATGCCGTGGATTCTTCACTGACTCAATTATCTGAAGCTGAGCATAAAGAACAAAGTGATACGATTAAGCAAAATTTCATTGAGTATCTTATCTCTCACGCTCATGAACGCCAAGTGATTATCGTGGAGCAAACAAAGCGTATGCCGTTTGTCCCTGATGAGAGCGATGAGGACGGTGTTCATGTAATTAAGTTCACCAGAAACAAAGAAGAAGGACAATATGGTTTTTTGAATGATGTTTATAACCCGGAGGATCAGTAATCCCCAATTATCTACACGCAAAAGCAGGAGGCAAAATATGCGTATAAGTTACAATAAGTTATGGAAAATGCTGATAGATAAGAACATGAACAAACACGACCTTGCAGAGAAAAGTGGTGTCAGTTCAGCTTCTATTGCCAAACTTAGTAAAGGTGCGAACATCACCACAGATGTACTTCTGAAAATCTGTGAGTCCCTCGACTGCACCTTGGAGGACATTATGGAGACGGTAAAAGACTGACGAGGAGGTGATATCGTGCCGAATGTGGTTACACTCGATATGAATACCCCATCCGTTCAGTATCTGTGCAGTAAGGATAAACGTCTGGCAAAGGTCATAAGCATGGTTGGTCCCATCAGCCATGTTCCCCATGAAGAAGATATATACTCTTTTCTTATTCATGAAATCATTGAACAGATGTTATCCGTAAAAGCAGGGCAGAAAATTTACGGCCGTTTAGAAGACCTATGCGATGGAGCGATCACGCCGGAACGAATAGCCGCACTAAGCGATGATGAGATTCGCAGAACTGGAACATCTTCTTCAAAGGTTAGATGTATACGCAGCGTTACTGACGCGGTACTATGTGGAGATTTGGATTTCGATAAAATGGATACGTTTTCTGATGAAGAGGTTATACGCTCTCTCACCAAACTTCATGGTATAGGAAATTGGACTGCAAAAATGTTTTTAATATTTGTCTTAAACCGACCAGATATTCTTCCCGTTGAGGATGGCGCATTTTTACAAACATATCGTTGGGTATATAAGACGGATGATTGTAGCGAGAAAGCTGTTAGCAAAAAATGTCGAAAGTGGAAGCCTTACTCATCCATTGCTTCCCGCTTTTTCTATCGAGCATTGGATGCCGGATTAACAAAAAAAGAATTTCACTTGTTCAAATAGGAGGTTACTCATATATGGCTACAAAAGGAAATAAGAAAACTAATTATGAGGCTAACGAAGCCTTTCTACAATATGAAGAGGAAATCGTAACTCATCCTGCATATGCGGGTATGCCGGATCTACGCCATGATGATGGCACCATTCAATGGGAAGCACCATCAAACAGAGGCTCTGGTGTTTTTCAGTTTTCACATGATAAACGATATCAATGGTGGGTAGAAAAAGCCAAAGAAATCGGCATCAGCACCGATGAAGATAAATGGATCAGTAAGGTTGCAAAAACCATCCATCCAACAAAACAGCACCCGTGCAAAGTCTGCGGACGTGTCATGGACATCCGTTATTGCTATCTGTCATCCAATTTTATGAAAAGGGTACAAAAACTATCCTTTTATGACGGTTCCGTAGAGATGGAAGAAACTACTCACATTTTAGATTTTGTTACATCATTCGTTGATACATATGGCGATGTCGCGTATGATTCCTTGCCAGTATTGCTAAAATGCACTCAGGCTAAAGAGATTCCGAACTTACCGCACGATCTGTCTTCATGGACATCCTGGATAGAACAAAGCTATATACCCAAAGAGCCAAGTATGCTTAGTCCAGGTGCGATGTCCAATGCTCCTGATCGGCTTGACGGTTTCCATACATTTAACCGTTGCTGCCGTTCTACCGCAGACAAAGGCCGCTCAAAGGAAAACCTCGCATCATATTCAACCGATAGGAGAGCTTTTGAAAACTGGAGTGACGGCAACTGGATCACAGCCAATAAACTGATGGGCTTTATAAACTCTAATCCCAACATGAAAAAGGAGCATTGCGCCAACGAAGAAAACGGAGGACACCATCCTCGTCCATGTAGTGCAGATCATATCGGTCCGATATCACTTGGCTTCTGTCATAGACCAGAGTTTCAGTTCCTTTGCAAGCCATGTAACAGTGCAAAGAATAACAGGATGTATTATACGGATGTTCTCCATCTGATTGAGGTTGAAAAAGACGGTGAAACTGTTGCAACATGGTATGCAGACCCGATTTGGCAAAAGTGCAAAGGTAAGGTAACCGACAAGGAATCCGCCCTAAGACTCAGCCGTGTAATGCGTGATAATCGCAATGTTGCTATGATGCTTTTGGCTGATTTTATCGATAGAGATGAATTCCTTTTTCTCTTTACGCTCCTCAATTTGGAGTATGCCGACTATGACTATGACATCATTCCTGGAACGACAAAAATCAATCACCAGATTGTAACTGTAGATTTTTCGCGGAAAGCAAGCACCTTGAGATATGTCAATATTCAGAAAACGAGAAAGATTCGAGTCGCTTTTTCTTCGCTTTCCGAGTATGCAAAGAAGGAAAACCGCAATGGATACACATACACCAATGCAAGGATTGAGGCTCTGAAAAAGCAAGCGTTCATCATTCTGTCTAATATCAGCAGCAACATGAAAAAGTTAAATGCATCTCTTATTGCTGCTCTTTCCGATGAAGAACGCATCGATGCAGAAATCGAAGCATTTTTATCTGCTGTAGATTATACCGCACTTAAGCGCACGCGAGAATTTATTGATGTAAAAGAGTTGCTAAAACAGATTATGGAATTAGTCGCTCAAGAACTATCCTCTAATTGGGACGATCCTCGTTATTCAAGAGAAACTGCTGACGAATAAAAAAACAGCCGACCATCTGTTAATCCGTAGGTGGTCGGCTTTTTTTATTAGAGGTAACTGTCGAGGTATTCGCCCGCAGTTATTTCTCCGCGCATAAATTTTTGATAAAGATTTGCAGCAGGAAAACGATAATTATATCGACTTCCATCTTCTCCCGGTTGAAGCGGCGGCAAATCGCCAATTGCATCCTCGACCCCTATAACAGATGGGAGAAGCGATAATTGTCCATCCTTTGGAACACACGATATTTCCTTCATGCTAAAGCCTTGAACAAGGTCAGCATCCCCGCCAATGATTATTACACGATCTCTACGCTGCGGAACTCCGAAGTTGGCTGCGCTAACCTGGTTTACTTTGATTTCTTCGACACATTCTTTCAACTCGGTCTTTATCATCTCAAAGAATTGTCCCTTATCCAAATTGAGAATTCCACGAACATTCTCAAAAACAAAGCCGTCCGGTCTGATTGCCTTGACTATGCTGGCATAGGACTTAAATAACCAGTTACGCATATCTTCAGCACCTCGCCGCGTATTCGCGGTCGAGAATCCCTTACAAGGCGGTCCCCCAAGAACAAATAGCGGAAGATTTGGATTTGCTTTCTTTGCAGCTACTGCGGCATCCACAATCGCATCATGAACTTCTTGACTATTAATATCGCCGACAATTGCTTCTCCGCCAAGATTTCGCTTGTGTGTTTCTACTGCGTAGTTGTCGATATCATTCCCAATTATCAGAGTCCAACCGGCCCATATGAAGCCCAATGCAAGACCTCCCGCACCACAGAAAAGATCAACAAACTGCCCTTTGAAAGGGATGTTCTTGGCAATCTGATAGGCAAGCAGTGGTGGTACGGCATTACCTATCTGATTATTTATCGCCCCAAGTGATCCGATGAACTCAAACGAATCTGGGAAACTCTGAAAACGTGCCGCCTCTCTCTGCGATATAGTTCTGTCTTGATCATAATGCATATGGCATCCATTACCCGGACGATTGAAATAGGTATTGATTGTATACGCAGGCATATCAGGACGAAGCCTGCCGTAATATGTGGAGCGGCTTCCTTTCCCTGCTTTGTAGCTTTCCCTTATTTGCGCAAGCCTTTGTGACGGCACGCTCTCCGGGATATTCTTCCAATTACCCCCTGGCGGAACACACTTTATTACTTGCATATCCAATTCACTCAACGAAGAAGCATAGTGATTGAAAATCATGGTTTTCTTTTCTCCATCCTGACTTTTTTCTCGATACTGCCGAACAATGTTTGTTCGTTTTTCCTGCCCCAGCTTGAACGAATCTACAATGATTTCATATTCATCTGCTGAGAGGTTGTATAGATGCGCAACTGCTAATTCGATAGCGTCTTCAACATCTTGACCTGCCAATTGCTTATCCACTAATTCTATAATGTCCATATCTACAGACGGTTGAGGAACACGAATCTGCTTCACGATTCCTGCTGACACGTGATTGGATACCAACATACTTCTCGCTTGATACTCAAATATCATTGAATTCATGATTGCAAGCAGCATTTTGAGGCTTAAAAGTGCGGTTTCATCTCCATAGACCACGCCGAGAGAATTACCGCAGATAAACCCCGGTGGCAACAATGTAGCTTTAATTCGCCTAACTTGAGAGTCGCGTGACACATCGCGCCATACGACCTTGCTCATGAATGAACTCGGCGGAGGAATTACCATTTCCTCATTTAAGAATAACTGATCGCTCGTAAAAGAATACCTGTCTACCATATAGCCTTTTGCAAATTCAATTTTACCAGCAGGTAACAGTTTTTCTTTTACTCTTGTTTCGTCCAATTCGCGTGTAAAACTCAATCCTGTTGCATCACAGAATTCATCGGTCGAAGGCAGCTGTTCAAGATACATCATTATGGGGATAGCCTCAATTCCAGTTTTTAGCGGAATGCAAAATCCTGTCCGCCTGATGTATTCAAAAACAGCTTTTTCTATCTTTTTTTCTTTGTATGTATCCTTATCGCTATAAATCCTTACGCTAAGACTTTGATCGGTTTCTCCGCCCTTAACCACTATAGTGATGCTTGAGATATCGGCGCTGCCATAGAGCTTTAATTCAGCAGGATAATATGAAACATTTATTACCTTGTAATTTTCAAATATCCAACTTCTAAGTTTGCTTGAAACCTGGTCATTGAGCAAAGAGGCTGGAGAAACAATCCCACAGAAACCACTTGATTTTATTAATCTAAGGGCAACCTCGGTTCCACATCGTGCAAGATTTGTTCCCCATTTACCGAATTTTGAAGAAGGCTGCGAAATTGGAAACGCCTCCTTCATGTAAGAATCATACTGCTCTATTGCATTACGATACCCAACCATAGCTTCTTCGCCGTTACTCTTGCTAAAGAGTTTCTGCGGCTTCAAAAGGCTCCACGGAGGATTCGTTACGCAGATATCGTATTTGCTGCGAACAGCATAGTATTCTACAAATGCATCTGCTTGACGAGCATCAAGTTCATATTTCAGCCCAGCAGATTCACAAAACTGTGCTATATCGCTTTTTGCTTTATCTACAGCATTCGCATCTATGTCCCATATCGAGATGAACAAGTTCTTTGATGATAATTTCCCTGAATCCTGTAATTCCGAAAGCAAAGAAATAATCAGCCTTCCATCGCCGCAAAACGGATCAATAATACGCAGTTCTGAAGAAAAGGTGTCGCACACATAACGGTTGCTTAACAAACTCATCATGCTTCCCGCTATATCATAATCGGTATAGAATTTTCCGAGGAGTTTCTCGTCTTCAAAATCAGACTGCGTAAACTCATCAACGAACTGATAATAGTCTGAACTTATTTCATGTGGGGTTTTAATTGGCATTTCTCAATTCCTCCCAAGCATAGTTATTTCATCAGTCCATTGCACTTTTTCCGCTGGATACCCAATCGTCTAATTCCGAGCATTTGAATTTCCACTGTTTGCCTATTTTATGTGCAGGGATATCCTTACCCTTTCTGATCCAATCGCGGATGGTTCCAGGCTTAACGCCCAGGTACTCCGCCGCTTCATCTATGCTTATCCATTTGTCGTTTCCGATCTCTGCCATTTCAGCACCTCCGAACAAACAAAGTATATCAACTCTATCATATTATAGCAGATTTCGGCTCTGTTTTCAATAGGTTTTCTGTCATTTCCTGTTGTTTTTTATCATTTGCATGTGTTCTATACATCACTCTGAAAATCAGAAAAGTCAATCGGTTTCAGCGATAATTGTTACAGACGACAACCTGCACACCCTCATAACGAAGTGTTTTGTAAATCGTTACGGGACAAGGCTTTTCGTTATGTACGTATGCAAGCACGTCCAGTCTGCACACCCTGTGCCGCCGGATGAGAGGTGTCTACGCTGGCGGCAGGCAAAAAAATAAGCCCTCAGCACACCCCTCGGTGTGAGAAAGGCGGTAATTCCTATGTATTGAAAACGCCCTAACGAAAACGGGCAGAAATCCTTGTATCAATCACGCAACGGCTTCATCATATACCTTATTGATCTCATCTTTACCAATGAGTGCCAGACGCGTGAGGAGCTCAGACACCTCTTGCGGTGTGAAAAATTCACCGCCGCTTTTGCCGGCGCCGGAAGCGTACATCATCATGAGAAACTCGTAGGCATCTCCAAACGCGTCGATCGTATTGTTCTGATAATCCCCTAGATTCAACTCACCAATACTGTTCAAGAGTTTTACGAGCTTTTCGTTACGTATAGAAACCGAGCTTCCAAGCTTATTGCTATTGACATCAATATCGTCGAACAGGCCCTTAAGATCGTCCTCGCTTTCGGCTCCAAGCGCTGATCCCTCAATGTTCTTGAATACCGCCGCAAGCGTTTCATTCAGATTATGGTCGTCCTTAGCGTGCTTTTGGACGTTGTGAAAGAGTTCACTTGGCAGGATAAAAAAGCCCTTCGTACGCACCAGTTCATCGCGAATAGGTTCTGCCTCAGCATCGGATAACTTTGTATAGTCAAAATCGTCGCGCCCAAAATCATGCTCAACTTTATTGATATGTGCCGTAATATTTTCAGAGATATACCGGTAGAATAAAAATCCCAAGACATATTGCTTGAAATCCCAACCATCCACACTCCCTCTCAGGTCGTTTGCTATAGCCCAGATGGTTCGGTGAAGCTCAGCGCGTTCGCGCTCTTTGTGGTTGTTGCCCATATGAGATGTCTCCTCTGACTGAGATGAAATGCAATATCATCTCCAATAGATCAAATTTCTTTTTTTAATTGAATCCATTATAGGGGGTGAAGGGGGTGCACGCAATTTATTCTTAGCATGCGATGGGGAAAATTGTGGACCATACGTCCCTATTTGGAAGCTTAGGACAATCGCCATCGGAATTTCAGCTACAATCTACTTAATCACCATAAAAAGGTGACATTGGTCGAACATATCTGTTAGAATACGAAATGTTAATGAGTCGCCTACCCAAGAGGTAGGACGGCGAATTTTGTAGGAGGAAAACATGAAACAAACATGGATTAAGCTATTGGCACTGTCACTGGTTTTAGTGCTTGCCATTGGCGTGATCGCTGCTTGCGATAGCGGCGCGAAGAAAGAAGATCCCAAGAAAAAGGTCGCTCTCATCATGGAAGGCGCAGTGTCTGACATGAGCTGGAACGCAACTGCTTACGAAGGTCTGAAGAAGATTGAAGCGCTCGGCGCACAGATCGGCCACACGGAGAATACCCCTGTGTCCGACGCGGCAGAAGCCATTCGCACCTATGCTGACGACGGCTACGGTGTCATTTTTATGTCATCGAGCAGCTATCAGGATTTGGCACTTGAACTGGCCACAGAAAAATACCCTGACATCCAGTTCTTCCTGATCAACTCACAAGTCACAGGCGAGAATGTTCGTTCATTCGCGATCCAAGATGCTGAGCAAGGCTACCTTATGGGCGCGCTTGCGGCTCTCTTGACCCAGACAGGCACCGTTGGCTACATCGGCGGTTTGGAAATTGCCCCGATCCTTAACGGAGCCAAAGGCTTCGAGCAAGGCGCCAAATACGTCAACCCTGACATCAAGATCGTTTCCCAGAACACGGGCAGCATGGACGATGTCGGCGCGGCCAAAGAGCTGGGTAAAGCCTTTGTCGCACAGGGCGTAGACGTGCTCTGCCCTATGGCTAACCAGGCGTCACTCGGCGTTATGGAAGCTGCGGAAGAAACAGGCGTGATGGCCATCGGCTCCGGTCT
>Ga0172382_10011787_pt1 | contig 11503 bp, 9 predicted proteins | sample Leawel138RmetaG_FD_122245 | JGI IMG/M metagenome (GOLD analysis project Ga0172382, IMG submission 122245) | Leachate microbial communities from a municipal landfill in Southern Ontario, Canada - Leachate well 138R metaG | ecosystem: Engineered > Solid waste > Landfill > Unclassified | place...
AAGGTGTGGCGGGGCGAGACCAAGCTCGGCGAGACGCACGACGGCGCTGCCACCACCGACTGGATGGAGCAGGAGCAGGAGCGCGGCATCACCATCACCTCCGCCGCGGTGACCTGCTTCTGGAACAACAATCAGATCAACATCATCGACACCCCCGGCCACGTCGACTTCACCGTCGAGGTGGAGCGCTCGCTGCGCGTGCTCGACGGTGCCGTGGCCGTGTTCGACGGCAAGGAAGGTGTCGAGCCGCAGTCCGAGCAGGTCTGGCGTCAGGCCGACAAGTACGACGTACCGCGCATCTGCTTCGTCAACAAGATGGACAAGCTGGGCGCCGACTTCTACTTCTCGGTGCAGACCATGAAGGACCGCCTGGGCGCGAACGTCGTCCCGATCCAGCTGCCGATCGGCTCCGAAGGTGACTTCGAGGGCGTCGTCGACCTGGTCGAGATGAAGGCCAAGGTGTGGCGGGGCGAGACCAAGCTCGGCGAGAAGTACGACACCGTCGAGATCCCGGCCGATCTGCAGGAGAAGGCCGAGGAGTATCGCACCGCGATGATCGAGGCCGTCGCCGAGACGGACGACGAGCTCATGGAGAAGTACCTCGGCGGCGAAGAGTTGACGATCGAGGAGATCAAGAGCGGTCTGCGCAAGCTGACCATCACCTCCGCGGGCTACCCGGTGCTGTGCGGGTCGGCGTTCAAGAACAAGGGTGTGCAGCCCATGCTCGACGCCGTCATCGACTACCTGCCGAACCCGCTGGACGTGCCGGCCGCCGAGGGACACGTCCCCGGCAAGGAAGACGAGATCATCTCTCGTAAGCCGTCGGCCGACGAGCCGTTCTCGGGCCTGGCCTTCAAGGTCGCCACGCACCCGTTCTTCGGCAAGCTGACCTACGTCCGCGTCTACTCGGGCAAGGTCGACTCGGGTTCGCAGGTCGTCAACTCGACCAAGGGCAAGAAGGAGCGGCTGGGCAAGCTGTTCCAGATGCACTCCAACAAAGAGAACCCGGTGGAGTCTGCATCGGCGGGACACATCTACGCCGTGATCGGCCTGAAGGACACCACCACCGGCGACACGCTGTGCGATCCGAACCAGCAGATCGTGCTGGAGTCGATGACGTTCCCGGACCCGGTCATCGAGGTCGCCATCGAGCCCAAGACCAAGAGCGACCAGGAGAAGCTGGGCACCGCGATCCAGAAGCTCGCCGAAGAGGATCCGACCTTCAAGGTGCACCTGGATCAGGAGACCGGCCAGACCGTCATCGGCGGTATGGGCGAGCTGCACCTGGACATCCTGGTGGACCGCATGCGCCGCGAGTTCAAGGTCGAGGCCAACGTCGGCAAGCCGCAGGTGGCCTACCGCGAGACCATCCGCCGCAAGGTGGAGAAGGTCGAGTACACCCACAAGAAGCAGACGGGTGGCTCCGGCCAGTTCGCGAAGGTGCTCATCGACCTCGAGCCGTTCACCGGCGAGGACGGTGCGACCTACGAGTTCGAGAACAAGGTCACCGGTGGCCGCATCCCGCGCGAGTACATCCCGTCGGTGGATGCCGGTGCGCAGGACGCCATGCAGTACGGCGTGCTGGCCGGCTACCCGCTGGTGAACGTCAAGGTCACCCTGCTCGACGGCGCGTTCCACGAGGTCGACTCGTCGGAAATGGCGTTCAAGGTGGCCGGCTCGCAGGTGTTGAAGAAGGCCGCGCAGTCTGCGCAGCCCGTCATCCTGGAGCCCATCATGGCTGTCGAGGTCACTACACCCGAGGACTACATGGGTGACGTGATCGGCGACCTGAACTCCCGCCGTGGTCAGATCCAGGCCATGGAAGAGCGCAGCGGTGCCCGTGTCGTCAAGGCGCAGGTTCCGCTGTCGGAGATGTTCGGCTACGTCGGAGACCTTCGGTCGAAGACCCAGGGCCGGGCAAACTACTCCATGGTGTTCGACTCGTACGCCGAGGTTCCGGCGAACGTGTCGAAGGAGATCATCGCGAAGGCGACGGGTCAGTAACCCCGGGTTTTCGCAGATCTGGTAAGACCACACAACTGAACACATCGAAACTGCTTTAGAAGAAGCACCAACACAGTCCAGGAGGACAACACAGTGGCGAAGGCGAAGTTCGAGCGGACGAAGCCGCACGTCAACATCGGGACCATCGGTCACGTTGACCACGGCAAGACCACGCTGACCGCAGCAATCACCAAGGTTCTGCACGACAAGTACCCCGATTTGAACGAGTCGCGCGCATTCGACCAGATCGACAATGCGCCCGAGGAGCGTCAGCGCGGTATCACGATCAACATCTCCCACGTGGAGTACCAGACCGACAAGCGTCACTACGCGCACGTTGACGCCCCCGGTCACGCTGACTACATCAAGAACATGATCACCGGTGCCGCCCAGATGGACGGCGCGATCCTGGTGGTCGCCGCCACTGACGGCCCCATGCCGCAGACCCGCGAGCACGTGCTGCTCGCCCGCCAGGTCGGCGTGCCCTACATCCTGGTGGCCCTGAACAAGGCCGACATGGTGGACGACGAGGAGCTCATCGAGCTCGTCGAGATGGAGGTCCGCGAACTGCTGGCCGCCCAGGACTTCGACGAGGAAGCCCCGGTCGTCAAGGTCTCGGCGCTCAAGGCGCTCGAGGGTGACGAGAAGTGGGTCAAGTCCGTCGAGGAGCTCATGGAGGCCGTCGACGAGTCGATCCCGGATCCGGTTCGCGAGACCGACAAGCCGTTCCTGATGCCCGTCGAGGACGTCTTCACCATCACAGGCCGCGGCACCGTGGTCACCGGTCGTGTGGAGCGCGGCATCATCAACGTGAACGAGGAGGTCGAGATCGTCGGCATCCGTCCCGACACCACCAAGACCACGGTCACCGGTGTCGAGATGTTCCGTAAGCTGCTCGATCAGGGCCAGGCCGGTGACAACGTCGGTCTGCTGCTGCGCGGCATCAAGCGTGAGGACGTCGAGCGTGGCCAGGTTGTGGTCAAGCCCGGCACCACCACGCCGCACACCGATTTCGAGGGCAGCGTCTACATCCTGTCCAAGGACGAGGGTGGCCGCCACACGCCGTTCTTCAACAACTACCGTCCGCAGTTCTACTTCCGCACCACGGACGTGACCGGCGTTGTGACCCTGCCCGAGGGCACCGAGATGGTGATGCCCGGTGACAACACCGACATCTCCGTCAAGCTGATCCAGCCCGTCGCCATGGACGAGGGCCTGCGCTTCGCGATCCGCGAGGGCGGCCGTACCGTCGGCGCCGGCCGGGTTACGAAGATCATCAAGTAGGCTCCGCCTACGGGATCATCTAAGTGATCTAGGTTTCCAGCCAACATCAGTGGCGCTCACCCGAAAGGGTGGGCGCCGCTTTTGTGTGTCTGTAACACCGGACCGGACCCTGTCGATGTATGGTGCGACGGCTGTCGAGGGGTCGGCCGGTGTAGGTAAGAGGTTCGTCTTGAGAAGTGTTTCTGGCATTGCCGCAGCCGCTGCCGTCGTTGCTGCCACCGCCGTGGCGGGGCTGACGGCAGGGGCTGCGTCCGCGCAGCCCGCCTGTCCGGACGTGCACTGGATCGGCGCCGCCGGTTCCGGCGAACGCGCCGGGGCGATCGCGGCCGACGGCGGGATGGGACGCGTGGTGGCGAAGTCGTACCGTGACTTCGCCGCGTTGATCCAGCAGAGTGGCCGCACCATCACCGCCGAGGCGGTGAACTATCCCGCCACCCCGGTGCCCGAGGACGGCGGGATCCTGGACTGGGCCGGTTTCATGAGCAGCGTCGACACCGGAACCGCCGCGCTTGGTCAGCAGTATCAGGCCTTCGTCGCCCAGTGCCCGACGTCGCAGGTGGTGCTCGCGGGTTACTCCCAGGGCGCGATGGTGGTGCACCGCAATCTGCATTCGCTCGACGGGAACCCGAATCTGGCCGCCGCGCTGCTGGTCGCCGACGGTGACCGCCTGCCGCAGGACCCGACCATCAATATCGGTTCGGTGGTGACCGTGCCCGGTGCGGGCAAGGGGGTGGCCCAGGACTGGCCGATCCTCGCCCACGCACCTGCACCGCTGCCGGTGACGCTGGGCGCCAAGACGATCAGCGTGTGCGAACTCGGCGATGCGGTGTGCGACTACGACCCGGACGCCGAGGACGAGATGAACCCGGCGGCTGTCGCGGTGCACACCAGCTACGCACGCAGCACCGCGTCGATGGATCCGTGGACGGTGCCGCTGTATCAGCTCACCGCCGGACATCCGCCGGTGCCTGCTCCGATCACGCCGCTGAATGCGGTCACGCCGGCGCCTTGATCAGCAGCACGGCTGCGCCCGCAGGCAGCAGCAGCGCTGACACCGCTCCAAGGATCACCGCGATCGCGGCTGCGGGTGACATACCTTCGCGCTGCAGAACTTCGAAGATGGTTGCCGCCATCGCGATGCCGACGCCGCCCGCCGTCACCAGAGCAGTGAGCGTGACGCCCGCGGCTTCCCCGGCTCGTTCGGGCCGCACGACCGCCTGGGTCGCCACGGTCGTGAAGGCGTAGACCAGGCCGAGGCTGAAGCCGCACGCCGAGAGCGCGGCCACGTGGAACCACCACGGGCCGCCCGCGGCCAGCGCCGCGAGGCACAGTGCTGCAACGACACTGGTGTTTCCCATGACCGCGACGGGGGACCGGCCGGTGGCGAGCCTGCCCGCCATCACGCCACCGATCGCCGCACCCGTCGACGGGCCGAGAAACACCAGCCCTGCCGCCAGCGGATCCAATCCGCGTACCTGTTGCAGCTCCAGCGTGGACAAGAAGATCACCACGGCGTACGCGACGTTGGCGACGGTGCCCGCGACCACCAGGATCGTGAAGCGGCCGGTGCGGAACAACGAGAGGTCGATCAGCGGCCGGCGCACGCGGTTCTCCACCGCCACGAAGACCGCCAGCGCGAGCACCGCGCCGGTGAACACGCCAAGCGTCGGCACCGACAGCCACCCCCAATCCGGTGCACGGTCGAAGGCCAACGTGAACAACGCGATTCCCGCGGTGACGAGTGCGAGGCCAGTAATGTCGATTCGCCGGGGCGCCGTTTCGTCGAACGATTCGGTGATGTGGCGCGCGCCGAGGACGAAAGAGGCGAGCGCCAGCGGCACGTTCAGCCAGAAGATCCATCGCCAGCCGACCGTCCCGGTGAGCAGACCGCCGACCAGCGGCCCGGCCGCATTGCCCAAACCCGCTATTCCGTATGCCAATCCGATCGCCCGGCCGGCCTTCGCGGCGTCATACGCGTTGGTCAGCACGCTGACCGACACGGGAAAGATCAGTGCGGCGCCCAGCCCCTGCACTGCCCGGAACGCGACGAGCAGGGAAACCGACGGCGCCAGTGCACAGGCGACGGAGGCCCCACCGAACAAGGCCACTCCGGTCAGCAGCGCCCGGCGCCGACCGAAGATGTCGCCCATGCGGCCCGCGGGCACCATGAACGCGCCGAGCGCGAGCATGTACACGCTGATCACCCATTGGAGATCCGAAGGGCTCTCGCCGAACTCCTGCGCGATTCGCGGCAGAGCGAGATTCATCGCGAAGTAGTCGATCTGCACGCAGAACAACGCCGTGGCGACTGCTGCCAGGATCCACTTCACCCGCCGACGATACGGCTCCTATGCGGCCGAATGACGATAATCTGTCGCCGTGTCCACCTTCTGGCGATACGTGAAAATCCAGCTCTTCGTGCTGCTGTGCGGCATCGTCGGGCCGATCTTCCTTGTCATCTACTTCGCGACCGGTGCGGACCCGATGATGCGGTGGATGTTCTGGACGGGTCTGTTGGTCACGGCCATCGACGTGCTGATCGCGCTGGTGATGACGAACGTCGGCGCCAGGTCGGCGGCCAAGACCCAGGCGCTGGAGGCGTCGGGGGTACTGGCGCTGGCGCAGGTGGTCGGCATCCACGAAACCAACACCAGGATCAACGATCGGCCGCTTGTCAAGCTCGACCTGCAGGTCTCGGGGCCGGGCATCACCCCGTTCTCGACGCAGGATCAGGTCATCGCGTCGGTCAGCCGCCTGCCGATGATCACCAGCCGCAAACTCGTCGCGCTGGTGGATCCGGTCACGAACGACTACCAGATCGACTGGGAGCGAAGCGCTCTGGTCAGCGGCATGATGCCTGCCACCTTCAGCGTGGCCGAGGACAACACGACCTATGACCTGACCGGCCAGACCGAGGCGTTGATGGAGATCCTGCAGGTGCTCAAGGCCAACGGCATCGGCATGGACAGCATGATCGACCTTCGCGCCAACCCGGCGGCCCGCCAGCAGGTGCAGGCCATCGTCCGGCACGCCGCCGCCCGGCAGCCGGTCCCGCCGCCGGTGCCCGCGGCCGCACCGTACGCGGCGCCGCCTGTCGAACCGACCACCGCGCAACGACTTCAGGAGCTCGAGACGCTGCGTGCCACCGGTTCGATCACCGACGACGAATACGCGGCCAAGCGCCAGCAGATCATCGCCGACCTCTGACCGGGATTCTCTAGAACGCGTTCTAGTTCTGCTGTTAGCCTGATGCCCATGGCATCAGCTGCACCTCTGGAAGGCCGCGTCGCGTTGATCACCGGAGCGGCGCGCGGTCAGGGCCGTGCGCACGCGGTCCGGCTGGCCGCCGAGGGTGCCGACATCATCGCGATTGACGTGTGCGGCCCTGTTTCGGAGTCGATCACCTACCCGATGCCGACGTCGGAGGACCTCGCCGAGACCGTTCGCCAGGTGGAGGCGACGGGCCGCAAGGTCCTCGCGCGCGAGGTCGACATCCGGGACCTGGCGGCCCAGCAGCAGGTGGTGGCCGACGGCGTGGAGCAGTTCGGTCGGCTCGACATCGTGGTGGCCAACGCCGGTGTGCTGAGCTGGGGCCGCATCTGGGAGATGTCCGAGGAGCAGTGGGACACCGTCGTCGACGTCAACCTCAACGGCACCTGGCGCACCGTCCGGGCTGCCGTGCCCGCGATGATCGAGGCGGGCAACGGGGGTTCGATCGTGATCGTCAGCTCGTCGGCGGGCCTGAAGGCGACCCCCGGTAACGCCCACTACGCGGCCTCCAAGCACGGCCTGGTGGCGCTGACCAACGCGTTGGCCATTGAGGCCGGCGAATTCGGCATCCGGGTGAACTCGATCCATCCGTACTCGATCGACACCCCGATGATCGAGAAGGACGCGATGATGGAGATCTTCTCGAAATACCCGACGTACCTGCACAGCTTTGCGCCGATGCCGTTCAAACCCGTTGCCCGCGAAGGCAAGCCGGGCCTGCAGGAGTTCATGACGGTCGAGGAGGTCGCCGACGTGGTGGCCTGGCTGGCCGGCGACGCGTCGGCCACCATCTCCGGATCCCAGATCGCCGTGGACCGCGGCACGATGAAGTACTAGCGGCCCAGCACTTCGGCGAATCGGTCGATCGCCCAGTCGATCTCGTCGGCGGTGATCACCAACGGCGGCGCGAAGCGCAGCGTCGATCCGTGGGTGTCCTTGACGAGTACACCGCGTTCGGCCAGGCGCAGGCTCACCTGCTTGCCGGTGCCGTGCGCCGGGTCGATGTCGACACCGGCCCAGAGCCCTCTACCGCGCACCGCCAGCACTCCCCGCCCTTTCAGGCCGTTCAGCCGAGCGTGTAGATGGGCGCCGAGTTCGGTTGAGCGTCTCTGGAATTCGCCGCGGCGCAGGATGTCGACGACCGTGCTGCCGATCGCGGCGGCCAGGGGATTGCCGCCGAACGTCGAGCCGTGCTCGCCGGGATGCAGCACGCCGAGGATGTCACGGTCGGCCACCACCGCCGACAGCGGTAGGACTCCGCCGCCGAGGGCCTTGCCCAGCAGGTAGATATCGGGGACGACGCCCCAGTGGTCGCACGCGAAGGTGCGGCCGGTGCGCGCGAGGCCCGACTGGATCTCGTCGGCGATCATCAGCACGTTGCGTTCGGTGCACAGCGCACGCACCCGCGGCAGGTAGTCGTCGGGCGGGACGATGATCCCCGCCTCACCCTGGATCGGTTCGATCAGCACGGCGACGGTGTCGTCGTCGACCGCCGGGGCGAGTGCGTCGGCGTCCCCGAACGGCACCGACCGGAACCCCGGGGTGTACGGGCCGAAGCCCCGACGGGCGGTCTCGTCGTCGGAGAAGCTGATGATCGTGGTGGTGCGGCCGTGGAAGTTGTTGTGCGCCACAACTATGTTCGGGGTCTTGACTCCCTTGACGTCGACGCCCCACTTGCGGGCCACCTTGATGCCGCTCTCCACGGCCTCGGCGCCGCTGTTCATCGGCAGCACCATGTCCTTGCCGCACAAGTCGGCCAGCGCCGCGCAGAACGGCGCGAGCCGGTCGGAGTGGAACGCGCGGCTGACCAGGGTGACGGCGTCGAGTTGCGCGTGCGCCGTCGCGATCACCTCGGGATTGCGGTGCCCGAAATTCACCGCCGAGTAGGCGGCCAGGCAGTCGAGATAGCGTCGCCCCTCGACGTCGGTGATCCAGGCGCCCTCGGCGCTGGCGGCGACGACGGGCAGCGGCGCGTAATTGTGCGCGACATGGCGATGGTCGAGCTCGATGGTTGCCTCGGTGTTGCCCATAATGCCCACTGTCATGGATGTACCTCCAGGGTGCAGCACTTCACCGAACCGCCGCCCTTGAGCAGCTCGGACAGATCGACCCCGACCGGCCGGAAGCCGGCCGCGTCGAGTTGCTCGGCGAACCCGGTCGCCGCCGACGGCAGCACGACGTGCAGTCCGTCGGAGACGACGTTGAGGCCCAGCACGTACGCGTCGGCGCTCGCGACCTCGATCGCGCCCGGGAACAGCCCCGCCAACGTCGCTCTGGACTGGTGCGTGAACGCCGGTGGGTAGTAGGCGATGGTGGCGTCGTCGAGGACTGCCAGCGCGGTGTCGAGGTGGTAGAAGCGGGGGTCGGTGAGTTCCAGGCTGACCACGGGCATCCCGACGTGCGCCGCGACCTCGTCATGGGCGCGCCGGTCGGTGCGGAAGCCGTGCCCGGCCAGCAGGGTCGTCCCGACCGCCAGGAAGTCGCCCTGCCCCTCGTTGACATGCGTGGTCTCGACCGGGCGGTAGCCGTTTCGGGACATCCACTCGGCGTAGGCCACCGCCTCGCCGGCGCGTTCCTGGTGGGCGAACCGGGCGACCACCGCCGTTCCGTTGATGACCGTGCCGCCGTTGGCCGCGTACACCATGTCCGGCAGACCGGCCACGGGATCGACGAGTTCGACAGCGTGGCCGAGGCCGATGTAGGTCTGCCGCAGCGTCTCCCACTGGGACAGCGCGCGGTCGACATCGACGGACGAGGAGGTGTCCATCCACGGGTTGATGACGTAGTCGACGGCGAAGAAGTGCGGCGGGGTCATGACGTAGCGGCGCGGACGGGCGGTACGGGCGGTGGTTCCGGCGGTCGGGGCTGATGCGGCGGAGATGTCCAACGTCATGAAATCAACGATATGGACCATAGTTGGCGCAATCAATCGACGAATCTTGCGTGTCTAGGATAGATCTATTGTGCACGCCCCCGATTTCCAGTGGTTTGTTGCGTAGGAGTGATGATGGACCGTCTCGACGAGACCGACGAGAGAATTCTGGCCGAGCTGGCCGACAACGCCCGCGCCACCTTCGCCGAGATCGGTCAGCAGGTGAACCTGTCGGCCCCGGCGGTCAAGAGGCGCGTCGACCGGATGCTCGAGAGCGGCGTCATCAAGGGCTTCACCACGGTGATCGACCGCAGTGCGCTCGGCTGGACGACGGAGGCGTTCGTCCAGGTGTTCTGCCACGGCACCATCGCACCGACCGAGCTGCGGGCGGCCTGGAAGGACATTCCCGAGGTGGTCAGCGCGGCCACGGTCACCGGCACCTCGGACGCGATGCTCCATGTGCTGGCCCGCGACATGCGCCACCTGGAGGAAGCGCTGGAGCGGATCCGTGCCAGCGCTGACATCGAACGCAGCGAGAGCATCGTCGTGCTGTCGAACCTCATCGAGCGCGCGTCGCGCTGAGCGCGTACCTGCGGGGTGGGGCACATCGCCCCCGCGCCATCGTGTACAAAGCCCGAATGACCACATCAGAGGTTTCCGGAGGCGTTGTCATCGTCGGCGGCGGGCTGGCCGCTGCGCGCACGGCAGAGCAGCTGCGTCGTTCGGAGTACGCCGGCGCCATCACCATCGTCAGCGACGAGGGGCACCTCCCCTATGACCGTCCGCCGCTGTCCAAAGAGGTGCTGCGCGCCGAGACCGACGACGTCACTCTGAAGCCCGCGGAGTTCTACACGGAGAACAACATCACGGTGCTGCTGGGCAACGGCGCGAAATCGGTCGACACCGATTCGAGGACGCTGACGCTGGCCGACGGCACCCAGCTCGGATACGACGAGCTGATCATCGCCACCGGCCTTGTCCCCAAACGGATTCCGTCGTTCCCGGACCTGCCGGGCATCCATGTGCTGCGCAACTTCGACGAGAGCCTGGCTCTGCGGCAGGAGGCGGGCACGGCGCGCCGCGCTGTTGTCGTGGGCGCCGGGTTCATCGGCTGCGAGGTCGCTGCCAGCTTGCGCAAGCTCGGCGTCGAGGTGGTGTTGGTCGAACCGCAGCCCGCGCCGCTGGCCTCGGTGCTGGGGCAGCAGATCGGCGAGTTGGTCACCCGGCTGCACCGTGCCGAGGGTGTCGATGTGCGTTGCGGCGTCGGTGTCTCCAAGGTCAGCGGCGACGACCGGGTCCGCAAGGTCACGCTCGGCGACGGCACCGAGCTCGACGCCGACATCGTCGTCGTCGGCATCGGTTCGCACCCGGCGACGGAATGGCTCGCCGACAGCGGCCTGGAGATCGACAACGGCGTGGTGTGCGACGAGGCGGGCCGTGCCAGTGCGCCGCACGTCTGGGCGATCGGTGACGTCGCCTCGTGGCGCGACAACGTCGGTGGTCAAGTGCGCGTTGAGCATTGGAGCAACGTGGCCGATCAGGCGCGGGTGCTGGTGCCGACGATGCTCGGGCAGCAACCGCCCGCTGCGGTCTCGGTGCCGTATTTCTGGAGCGACCAGTACGACGTCAAGATCCAGGCGCTGGGCGAGCCGGAGGCCACCGACACCGTGCACATCGTCGAGGACGACGGACGCAAGTTCCTGGCCTACTACGAGCGTGACGGCGTGGTGGTCGGCGTGGTCGGCGGCGGGTTCCCGGGCAAGGTGATGAAGGTCCGGGCCAAGATCGCCGCGGGGGCGCCGATCTCGGAGTTGCTCGGCTAGGTTCCTCGCCGAGATTGCTTCTGCTGCGGTCGGATTCGTGAGATGACCACCGTGGATGCAATCTCGGCGGTGGTGGGGATGGTTGTGGATGACGGGGTGACTTGTCACCCACGATCGGTAGTATCGAACGTATGTTCGGTGCGATGTTCGCGGGGTTGGACCAGCCCACGCTGATCGCTGCGATCGAGCAGTCCGCGCGCGAGGAGGCGGTGGCGGGGGCACGGAAGTTGGCCGCGATCGCGCAGTTGGT
>Ga0172382_10011788_pt1 | contig 11502 bp, 11 predicted proteins | sample Leawel138RmetaG_FD_122245 | JGI IMG/M metagenome (GOLD analysis project Ga0172382, IMG submission 122245) | Leachate microbial communities from a municipal landfill in Southern Ontario, Canada - Leachate well 138R metaG | ecosystem: Engineered > Solid waste > Landfill > Unclassified | place...
AGACTATAACCTACTTTGCCATCTTTAGATATTTCATAAATTAGCTTATCGTACATTATATTCACCTACCAATCTTATATAATTATCAATTTCATCTTTTGTTCTTGCTTCTGTTGCGCATACCAATAGGCAGTTATCCTTAAGTATTAAACCAGGTAGAACATTATTTTCTCGCATATATTCTTCAAATTTATTAATATCCCCATTAAACTTAATAACAAATTCTTTATAGAAAGGATTATTAGTCTCTTTCTTAAAATGTTTAGTTTTAAGTAACTCTTCATATAAATAATGTGTATTATTGTATGCAAGTTTAGATATTTCAACAAGTCCCTTTTTACCCAATAAACTAGTATAAATAGCCACATGTAACGCCATTAATGACTGATTTGAACAAATATTAGAGTTAGCTTTTTCTCTTCTAATATGTTGTTCACGAGCTTGTAATGTTAAAACAAAAGCTCGTTTTCCATCAACATCATTGGTAATACCACAAATTCTTCCCGGCATTTTTCTAACTAATTTATTAGTTGTAGCCAGATAACCAAGATAAGGACCACCAAATGACAGAGGTATTCCTAATGACTGGGCTTCACCACACGCTATATCAGCTCCCCACTCACGTGGACTTTTTAAGACTGATAAAGTCGAAGGGTCAGAATTCATAATAAAAATCATGCTATTTTCTTTTATCACTTCATTAAACTCTGTGTAGTCTTCGATTACACCATAAAAGTTCGGATTAGATAGAATTACTGAACCAACATTTTCATCAATTAAATTTTTAAAACTATTTATATCAGTAACATAATCTTTTTCTTCGATTTCTAAAACTTCAATCCCACGATATTTAGCATATGTTTTTACTACTTCTCTTGTGTTATTATTAACTGTTTTCGAAATTAAAACTTTATTTTTTTTTGATTGGCTTACTGCCATAAACATTGCTTCAGCCGTTGCAGTAGCACCATCATACATTGAGGCATTAGTAACATCCATACCAGTCAATTCACATATCATTGATTGATACTCAAAAATATATTGTAATGTTCCTTGTGATATTTCTGGTTGATATGGTGTATATGAAGTCAAGAATTCTTGTCTAGAAGTCAAAGCATTAATTGCAGCAAAATCTATAACATCATAACTTCCTGCTCCTAAAAACGAAACATAGTTCTTATTATTGTTTGCAAGTCGTTTAAACTCTTTCCTAATTTCCATCTCGCTAAAACTACTAGGGATATTTATATCAGTAATTATTAGTTTGGGATCTATTTGATTAAATAGATCCTCAATTTTTTCTATCCCTATTTTATCAAGCATTGCTTGAATATCTTCTTGGTTATGAGGGAAGTATTTGAACATTACTTACACTCCAACTCATAAGCTTTCGCATCTAATAAATTCTCTAATTCATCCGGATTAGACATTTCAACTTTAATAATCCAAGATCCATATGGGTCTTCATTTATTTCCTCAGGAGAGTTCTCTAATACTTCATTAAACTCAATAACTTTCCCACTAACAGGCGACAACAAATCTGATGCAGCTTTAACACTTTCAACAACACCAAACTCTTTATTATGAGTTACAATCGAACCAACTTCTTTTGCTTCTAAATAAACAATACTACCCAGTGTCTCTTGTGCATGATCTGTAATACCAATGTAAGCAACACTTCCTTCAACTTTAACCCACTCGTGACTCTTTAAATACTTTAAGTTTTCTAAAATTTTACTCATAATATCCTCCTATTTTACATATCTTTTATTTAAGAATTTTTTATTTCTAACTTTTGCTTTTACAAATTTATTTCTAACTTTTACATCTACTTCAGTTTGTAAATCCCAGTTACCTTTATCCAGCATTGCTAGAGCAAATACATTAGATGTTCCTGGAATCATATATCCGGTAGTAATATAACCTATTTTTTTATTATCTCTATATACTTCGTAATCACTTCTAGCAATACCCTTTTCAAGCAGTTCTAAAGCGACTATTTTTCTTTGCAATCCAGTAGCTACTACTTCATTTAAAGCATCTTTACCAATGAAATCCTTATCAAAGTCAATGGCAAATTTTAATGTTGCTTCAAGTGGGTTTATGCTATCACTTATTTCATGTCCGTAAAGAGGCATATTAGCTTCAAATCTTAAAGTATCTCGACATCCTAATCCGCACAATGTAACCTCATTTGCAACAAATTCCTTAAACAATTTTAAAATGTCATTATTACTTCCATATATTTCAAAACCATCTTCACCAGTATAACCACTTCTAGAAATAATGAAGTCACTATTATTAATTTTTACTTTTCTAATATCAAACATCTGCATTTCACTCAAATCATAATTAGTTAATTTACTTAATTCCATATGAGCATTAGGTCCCTGCAAAGCTAATAATCCAATACTATCTGATAGATCAATTATATTGATATCAAAACCTTCTTTATGAGCTAATAACCATTCTAAGTCTTTATCTTTATTACTAGCATTAACGACCAACATCATATTGTTTTCACTAAATCGGTAGGTCATTAAATCATCTACAACAGTTCCATTAGGATATAGCATTAACCCATAGCTCATTCTCATATCTTCTTTAGACAGTTTACCCGTCATAATATAATCAATAAACTTAAATGCATCTGGTCCTTCGATTAATATTTCACCCATATGGGAAACATCAAACAAACCACAATTATTTCTAACAGCCAAATGTTCATTAACAAGCCCAGTATATTCTACCGGCATTAAAAACTGAGCATACTCAACCATTCTAGCATGATTATTTATATGCTCATCAAATAGGATAGTTTTTTTCATATTACCTCCCAAACAGGCTTATAATTGATAGCCTTTTCATATATTAATTATATCACGATTCGTATCTTTAAACAAGAAAAAAAGATATTTTGCTAATGCAAAATATCTAATATATTATTCTAGATTTTACTTGTCTCACAAATTCTTCAACATCTTTATTACTAGGTGGTATTACAACATCTAACTCATACTTCATATTCAGTTTTTCCCATTTAGAAATACCTAACTTATGATATGGAAGAACTGTAAAACTAGCACTTTTTAACTCGGATAAAATATTAGATATACCAATTATGTCTTCTTCTAAGTCGTTTAAACCTGGAAGTAAAACATAGGTAATAAAATACTCTTTCTTAAGTCCTTCTAGATGTCTTAAAAATAATAATGTATTCACAAGTTTAACACCGCTTATGTTTAGAGCTTTAGCGTCATTTACTCCCTTTAAGTCAACAATGAATAAATCAGTCAAACTGATAAGTTCTTGATATTTATCATCATTTTTAAATAACGACCCTTGTGTTTCAATACATGTGTGGACATTATGTTCTTTTAATTTCCTAAATAATTCAATAATAAAATCTATTTGTAATAGAGGTTCACCACCACTGATGGTTATACCCCCATTACTATAAAAACTTTTGTATTTCAGATAATCATTGACTACCTGATCGACAGTAATACTTTTATTTTCTCTAATAATAGTTGCATCGATATTATGACAAAACTTACATCGCATATTGCAACCTTGAAGAAACATCACATATCTAATCCCCGGACCATCTACTCCACTAAAGGTCTCAATAGAATGATAATTGCCGATCATAAGCTACTGTGAAAAGTTCTATTTATAACTTCTAATTGTTGAGGTTTAGTTAGTTTATGGAAGTTAACAGCATATCCAGAAATACGAATTGTAAGATTTGGATATTTTTCTTTGTTTTCCATTGCATCTAAAAGCATTTCACGGTTAAATACATTCACATTTAAATGATGTGCATTTTTATCAAAATACCCATCTAGTAAACCTACTAAATTCTCAACTTGATTAGATGTAGGACGCCCATTAATAAAGTTTGCATATTCAGTCCCTAGTGCCTCAGGAATTATAGAGAAAGTATTACTGATACCATCATTAGCATCAGAAAAATTAATTTTTGCAACACTTAATAATGATGCAAGTGCACCTTTATTATCGCGTCCATGCATTGGATTAGCACCAGGAGCAAATGGCTCCCCATATTTACGACCATCAGGAGTAGTTCCAGTTTTTTTACCATACACAACATTTGATGTGATTGTTAGAATTGATAAAGAGTGTTCAGAATTTCTATAAGTTGGATGCATTGAAATTTTCTTTTTAAATTCAGCAACTAAAGCTGTTGCAATATCATCTACACGATCATCATTATTACCATATTTAGGGAAATCGCCTTCAATTTCAAAATCAACAGTAATACCATTTTCATCTCTGATTGGTTTAACTTTAGCGTATTTAATTGCACTTAAACTATCAGCAACTACTGATAAACCAGCAATTCCGGTTGCAAAATTTCTCTTTACAGAATAATCATGTAAAGCCATTTGTAATCTTTCATATGCATATTTATCATGCATATAGTGAATAACATTTAATGTATTTATATATAATTTAGCCAACCAATCCATAACATACTCGAATTTACTTACAACTTCATTATAATCTAAATATTCATTATCAAGTTTTCCAACCCCACTTATAACATCAACGCCACTAACTTCATCTTTTCCATCATTAATCGCGTATAGTAATGCTTTTGCAAGGTTTGCTCTCGCACCAAAGAATTGCATTTCTTTACCAATTTCCATTGGTGAAACACAACAACTAATTGCATAATCATCACCATGATATTCTCTCATTATATCATCATTTTCATATTGTACACTTGAAGTATCAATACTTAATTTAGCACAGAAGTTTTTAAAACCAACAGGTAATTTACTACTCCATAGTATTGTCATATTAGGCTCTGCTGAAGGTCCTAAATTATATAAAGTGTTTAACATTCTAAATGAAGTTTTTGTAACAAGTGCTCTTCCATCAAGACCAATACCACCAATTGACTCGGTTACCCAATTAGGATCACCAGTAAATAAATCATTATATTCTGGTGTTCGTGCAAAACGAACCATTCTTAATTTTAACACCAATTGATCTATTAACTCTTGAGCTTCAACTTCATTTAATCTTCCCTCTTTTATATCTCTTTCAATATAAATATCAGTAAACAATGTGTCACGACCAAAACTCATCGCTGCTCCATTTTGTTCTTTTACAGAACCCAAATAAGCAAAATACATCCATTGGATAGCCTCTTGTGCATTATTTGCTGGTCTAGTTAAATCAAATCCATATTTATTTCCTAAAACAACTAAATCATTTAAAGCATTAATTTGTTCTTGAATTTCCTCGCGAGCACGAATATTCTCTTCTGACATAATAGATGAAAAAATGGTTTTCTCTTTTTTCTTTTCTTCAATCAAACGATTTATTCCATATAATGGTACTCGACGATAATCTCCAATAATACGTCCACGACCATATCCATCAGGTAGACCCGTAATGATTCCAGTTTTTCTAGCAAGTCTCATCTCTTTAGAATATACATCAAAGACTCCTTGATTATGAGTTTTACGATATTTTGTAAATATATCGATAAGCTCAGGGTTCACATCATAACCATATGCTGATGCTGCTTTAACTGCAACATTTATTCCTCCCATCGGGTGAAATGCTCTTTTCATTGGTTTATCAGTTTGTAACCCAACAATTAATTCATTGTCTTTATCTAGATAACTAGCATCATAACTTGATATTTGGGAAACGACCTCTGTTTCCATATCAACAACCCCGTTATTGTTATCCTCTTGTTTTAATAAATCCAAGAATTTATCTAATAATATTTTTGTTCTATTTGTTGGACCAACTAAAAATGATCCATCATCTAGATATTCTGTATAATTCTGTTGGATAAAATCTCTTACATCAATTGATGTTTGCCATTTACCAACTTTAAAACTCTTCCAAGCTTCCATAGTATTCTCCCTTTCTTGTTACATTACCCATATATAATTATAGCATATCAAAAACTTTTGATATGCTTGTAATCGTTATCAATAAAACATTTTCATAATTATTCATATATAGTGATTACTTCTATTTTAGCTACCTTTTTAATAGTCTCATGAATCGAACAATTTTCAGAAGCAAGAATTACTGCTTTATCAAACTTACTTTGATTATCTACACCCCATACTCTTAGTTCCATTTTTACATTTTCTAAAGTTGTTGGGCTTTCTTCTCTTTTATTTCCATTTAATTCTAATGTTGCTTTATTAAATGTCAATCTCATTTTTTCAGCAATACTTACTAAAGTAGCGTAAAAACAAGACCCTAATGCTCCAAGTAATAAATTGTATGGTTGGATATCATTTTTACCAACTTTAATATCTCCTCTTGGGGTGTGCATCGTCCCATTAAAACTATTATCCCAATTAAAAGTTATTTTATCTAAAGCCATTATTTACCTCCTAAATTTACTATATTCAACAAATTCTTATGATTAATATAGTTATCTAAATTATTAATTAAAAACTCCATTAAACGATCCATTGTATAAGGACTAGAAAATGAATTGTGCGGACTTAAATATACATTATCCAATGTCCATAAAGCTGAATCTTGAGGAAGTGGTTCCGGATAAACTACATCAAGAGCTGCTCCTCTTATATAATGATTCTCTAAAGCATATATTAAATCATCCTGTTTTACAACCTCACCACGAGCTATATTAATTAGTAAAGCTGACTTTTTCATTATTCTAATTTTATTTAAATTAATCATATGATAGCTTTCATCAGTTAACGGTAGTGCTAATATAACATAATCGCTTAATTTTAAAAGTTCGTTTAATCCATCATTACCAAAGTAAATCTTATCAAAAAATTCTTCATTTTTATCTTGTCTTCTGTAGCCAATGATGTTTACATTAAAAGCTTTTAATCTCTTTGCGATTTCTTTACCAATTGATCCAACTCCAACAATACCAACAGTTGAGTTAGTTAGTTCGTATTCACTATTCAACCAACCCCATGTCTTTGTTTTCATTGCTTCTAAATACTTAGGAATATTTCTGTTAAACGCAAGTATTTTAGCAATTACATCCTCAGCAATAGGAATACTATATATATCTTTACCATTACATAATACTATATTTCTGCTTTTTAAATATTCCAAATCAATTGTATTATATCCTGCTGTAAAAACTTGAATCCAGGATAGATTAGGGTATTTATCGATATTTTCCTTTATTACATCTTTAGGATAGACCATAATGCCATCAGCATCATAACTGTCTTCAACTTTATCAGTAATAATAATATCCTTAAAATTGTCTTTAATTTTATTATAACGATTTTTAAGTACGCTACTATCAATATAAATCTTCATAATCTCATCCTCCACTTAATTATTTATATTATACATTAAAATGGTTTTTATTTCCACAAATGTTATAAAAAATAAACACATTAGTGTTTATTATTTTTACTACCTAAATCATAAATATTATCAGCTTTAATTGTGAACATAAACCCAGCTCCAGGATGTGGTATATCTTTTAATACCTCTTGAACTGTGCAAATTGCACTATTTAATAACTCTTCTTTTAGCACTGTAAATATTGTATTATTGTATGGATGTGCTCCATCAGCAAACATCTTAAATGCACCAAATAATGGGATATTCTCCATTTGACCATGAACTATTGCCCCAGCCATACCTTTACTATCTAATATTGTTGCTCCTCTAACACCAACTTTTACAAGTTTTGCTAAAACATCATCCAAATAATCAATTTTATTTAAAACTATAAATAATACGTACATTAATTAACCTCCATTAATTTATCTAAACCATTAATTTCGCCAGCTTTACTAATTGCTATCTTAGCAAATATCGGTCCGGTAACTTCATACACTAATACTCCAAACATAACAACTGTTGTAATAGCAACTGCATAATCTGGAAGTTGTTGTCTAACTAATACCGATAATCCAATTGATATACCCCCTTGTGGTAAAAGAGCAAATCCTAAATACTTAACAACCTGTTTTGGTGCTTTAGCGGCCTTAGAACCAATCATTGCACCAATGTACTTACCAAGTCCCCTAGCAAAAATATAAGCTACACCTACAAACCCAATTGAAAGTAAAATATCTAACTCGAGACTGGCTCCTGCTAATGTAAAGAATAATACATAGAAAGGGTTAATAAAATTACTTACTGATGTATATACTCTTTGTGAATTTTGCAAAGTATTCACTAATACCGTTCCTACTACTATATTTGATAATAGTGGTGAAAAACCAAGCAATGTACTAAGCCCAGCTGTAATACCGATTGCTGCAAGAGCAATTACTTGGACCTCATCATGATTCTTTGCTCGTTTTGAAAAGTAAGACAGGATAAAACCAAGTCCTAATCCAAGACCAATAGATCCCAGTATTTCAATAAACGGCATTGCTATCATTTTTATAACTGATATTTCTTCTACATTAATTGATAACTTGGCAACCGCCATCGCAATACCAAAGAAAATAATTCCAAATACGTCATCTAAAGCCACAACTGGAAGAACAGTCTTAGTCAGTGGCCCATGGGCACGAAATTGTCTAATAACCAGAAGCGTTGCTGCTGGAGCTGTAGCTGCCGACATTGAAGCTAATACAATACTAAAAACAAATGATTGGTTTAGTAAGAAGTACATTATTCCAAAAACTAAGAATACTGCCCCTATTACCTCAGCAAGTGTAATTATCACAACTGCCTTACCAACTTTTTTCATTTCTTTAATAAGAAACTCACTACCAATACTAAAAGCAATTACTGATAATGCAAGTTCACTAATAATAGAAAATGAATTATTGTCAGCAATTGTTACAAAATTAGTGATTGAGGGACCAAGTAGTAAGCCAAACACTAAATAGCCTGATACATTAGGCAACTTAAACACTTTAGCAACTTTCCCACCAATAATACCCACAAGTAAAATAATACTAATCTTTAATATAACATTCAACTTTTAAACCTCCTCACCAAATAAATAGATAAGTCGGCGCTAATAAAAAGCGCACAACTTAACTCTAAAAAGAGCGTGTTATACGCTTGGTAACTCCTATGAGGTTAGCTGACGGGTTAGGGAAGCCAAGTTTCCCTTCTAAAATTAGATTAACCCCAATAAATGGTTCCCCCACTCTCTTTGATTCGGAGACTGCTAAATATATGATACTATATAAATAGTAGATTGTAAAGACAATTAGTTAGAACCTCTGCTTGTATTCACAATGAATACATAAGTCTTCTAAAGCATGACGATTTGAAAAACCATTTAAAATACTAGTAGCTCTTGATGAAGAAATAATACTATCTAAATTACTGGTAAATATGTTACCAAGAACCATCTCTCCATTTGCATCTAAACAGCATGGAACAACATCACCATTAACTAAAATACCGATCTGATCTCTTAATCCATAACAAAAACCATTTGGTAAGTTTATATCATTATTAACATCGGGCCAAGAAAATTCATGCTCCTGATTTAAATATAAATTTTCTCTAATCTTTAAACTAGGTTTTTGTAAATCTGAGTCATTAATCCCAAATTTATCTTTCAAATAACTAATAACTAATGTATTTTTTGTAACACCATTTTGTAAATTCCAAAATCTTAAAGAATGAATTATATTTTTATTAGTCTCTATAAACATCATTATACTATCCATGTATTGCTTGATATCAGTAATATCATTTTCTTCTAAACTATGAAGAGAATAATTTATTTGTCTTAAAGAACTATGATTGTTAATAATATCCTTCTTATCATTGATTAAAGTAGCATTTGTTGTTAAGTTAACCATGATATTATTCTCACTACATACATCTAAAATTTCTTTTAGTTCTGGATGTATTAATGGTTCTCCTCGTAAATGCAAGTATACTAAATTAGTATAGCCATTTACTTTGCTGATAACTTCAGAAAAATTAGATGAACTCATGAATTCTTTGGTTCTTCTTGTTGGAGGACAAAATCTACAATGCAAATTACATATATTAGTTATCTCAATATATACTTTTTTAAATCTCTTCTTCATCGTCAACTTCAACTACTCCAGAAGGCTCACCAAATTTAAAATTCAAAACAACTTCCTCACTTACAAGATTGATGTATGTTACACTATTACTATCTTTATTACAAGAAATAATGTATTTTCCATCCTTAGATAAAATCATATGTCTTGGATGTTTCCCACCACATGAGAAACTATTTATGTATTTTAATTCAAAGTTATCCAAAACTTCAAACTTAGCAATAGAATCTTCTCCACGATTAGATACGTATAAAAACTTCTTATCTAAAGATAATATTAAAGTTGCTCCATTACTAACCCCTTTAAAGTTAGGTACTGTTGAAAGGGATTGGATAATTTTCTTTTCTTTTCGATTAATTACAAATACTTCATTTGAATATTCAGTTACTACATATATGTAACCATCATAATATAGTCCATGCCTTGGTCCACTTCCTTCAGGAAGGGCCATTACGTCTTTATATCTTAATCTTTCATTTTTATACTCATAAAAATAAATGGCATCTAAAGAAATATTAACAACAGCAATCTCATCCTCATTTTCATTAAGAATAATTTGATGCGGTCTACTTAATCTTTCGTCATTAATTTGTTTTTGAAAATTAATAACTTCCTTAAACTGTCCATTTTCTACCCTAACCGCAATTAAGGTCCCTTCAGAATAACTAACCCCAAATAATATCTTGTGCTTAGTCGAATATGATATATGTGTTAAATTCCCAATCGGAACTTCCTTTTTATCAATAACTTCAAGTTTATCACCAACAATATTATAGCTATAAATTGTGGTTTGATGACCTTTTTCATAAGTAAAATAATAACCATCTCCATATATAATAAAAGTAGGTGATGATATATTAGTATGATCTAACTTTCGATGCTTCATGTTTGGACTAACATTATATAAGCCCATTGTTTCTCCATATTTTAAATAGCCTGACACGATTAATTTCATAATAACACCTCATTAATCATTATATCATTTTTCACTATAAAAGTAAATAAATAAAGGCTCCCATTACAGGAGCCTTTTGTATTAAGCAAACAAAGATTCTTTCTTGCTTGGTGAAAAATCAATTTGGTATAATTCTACACTTTCAAGTGTATACTCAAGCATTATTTTAGCACTTGGTTTGTATGAATCATAATTAGTAACTACTTGTCCATAAATCTCACTCACTAGTTCCGGATGATCAATAAATGGATTACGATTATTTTGTTTATTAAATAATACATTATTTCTATTCATCTCAAAATCATCTACTGGATCAGAATTATGCCATTGTATGAATGTTGAAAGATTACCAATTCCAGAATTTATAGAAAGACCCCATCTTATATTCATATAAAATACAATTCTTGCAATATCGCCCTTATCATATTCTCCAGGGAACCATCCACCAGATACACTACCAAATGTTCCAGAACCTGCTAAGAATGGTAAGTTACCTCTTGAAGAGTTAATACTTTGATTTGCTGGTTTTAG
>Ga0172382_10011790_pt1 | contig 11502 bp, 7 predicted proteins | sample Leawel138RmetaG_FD_122245 | JGI IMG/M metagenome (GOLD analysis project Ga0172382, IMG submission 122245) | Leachate microbial communities from a municipal landfill in Southern Ontario, Canada - Leachate well 138R metaG | ecosystem: Engineered > Solid waste > Landfill > Unclassified | place...
ATCCGTTCGCCAATTGTCATTACGCCCACTTTCCCTCGATGATGAAAAACTTCGATCAAAATCAAGTTATCCGTCTTCGTTCCAAATCTCGTCGCTTCATCCGGGCGGTGGTCCCCGAAAACTGGACAGTGTGCTAAGCTGCTAAGAGTCAGGCCCCTTAACGATGGAGGATCTGACGATTAGTCAACGCCCCGCCGCGAATCAAACAGAAAAGCGGTTGCAATCCCACCCCTGATCATGATTTCCCCGCTTACCACGATCAAACCAGCTTCTCGAAAATCCGGCTCAGGTAACTTAAACCATCCCGCAACGGGACACTGCGTTGCCCCAGCTCGTTTCTCTTGTGCCAGTCCAGGCGCAACACCCCTTTTTCAATCATGCTTTCAGCCAATTCCATCTCCGGGTCCGTCGGCGCCGCGCCGTTGAATTTGCCCAGGGGAGACGAATCGCGCAGCAAAATGAATGAGTGAATTTTCCATTTTTGATCCGTGCGGCGTTCCAGTTCCCTCGCCAGTTCCGAAAGATGGCCGCTGTTGGCCACTCGGACCTTGTCGTTTAGGGCGCCTGATCCGCGCAGTCCAAGATCATCCTCGTTCCGGATGCCGGTCTGCCCCTTGGGATCGAACAGGGCCAAGGTGGTTTTCTTGGCTTTTCCATTCACGATCCAGAGCACGAAATCCGGGTAGAAGACCCGGGTCTCTCCTTCCAGATAAATACCGATGGCACGCAGCGATGCCACGTTGCGCATCAGGTAGAACTCGCGCCGGTCGCGCGAGTAGTTGTCCGCGATAAATTCCATGATATCGCGCAAAAACTTGCGCTCCCCGGCATTGAGCTTGTCCGGGGAAATGCCGATCCGTTGCAACTTGAAACTTTTCAGCCGCTCATCGGGCGATTCGCTGTAAAGGGGGTCATAAATGTGAAAAGGTTCCGTCTTCTCCTTCAGTTCAAGAAGAAGTTGTTTCTGCAATCCGGGGTTGCTCTCGAACGCCAGCCGGTCCTGATCCTTGCCGAACTCGAAGGTCAGCGCATACTTGTCGATGAAGTCGCCGGGCTCGTCCTTGGCATTCTGGCGCACCACGCCGTAACGGTATTGGCGCTTGTCGATGTCGTAGCGCACCCGGTGGAACACCTTTTCCAGCAGGTCGCGCTGAAGCGTGTCCAGCATTCGTTCCATCGCCGTCCATGAGCGGTCGCCGAGGCTCTGGTCGTAGAGCACCGGGTTCACCGCGGGAAGCATGTGCGCCAGCCGCAGCTGGCGCAATTTGTCCCCATCCTGCCGGTAGAGCTGGACCTGGTGTTGCCGGCTCCATATGGCCAAGCGCTGATCAAGCCAGTCGGTAGGCAAAAACAGGGCTTCCTCGGCCAGGCATTGGTTCAAGTCGTGGACCAGGTTGACCCCCGGCTGGGCCTTGTTCGAGCGATAATCCAAGCCGAGGGAGAAACTAGGAACCTTGCCGTCAATGGGTCGCCCGTCCTCTACGTACTGCCAAACCCAGTCGTGGGAGACCATTTCCATGATGATGCGCAAGGGGGCATCGAATTCCGAAAGGCCGACCTTGAAGGTTTGCAGCTTGGATTGGTAATCGTCGAACTTGAGGTGCCGCTGTCCGATGCGCATGACATTGGGGCGAACTTCGTAATCAAACGGGCCGGAGATGGCCGGCAGGTCCTGCTCCAGAGCCTTGAGAAATGTTTCCAGCCAGGAGCGGTTGAGGCTGTAAACGTTCAAGGTTTCCAGGCGGCGCAGTTGGTTTGCCGGGGTGTCGTCCTTCACCAGCGCCCCGTAATCGGTGCCATGTTCTAAATTCAGGCGCTTGCCGTCCCCGCGCAGCCCCTTGAGGCGTACCCCGCGGCCGAAAATCTGGATGATCTTGTTCCCCTTGGTGGAGCCGAGGTTGATCAAACCGATGATGGACAATCGGAAGCAGTTCCAGCCTTCGGCGAACTTGCGGCTGCCCACCAGCACGTTGATGGGCGAGGCGGGTGCGTCGATGTTCTCGAAATAACAAATTTTATCCACAATGGCGGCCTTGGTCAGGACGATGAGCGGCTCGCCGTTGGCATTATGCAGTTGGGGATGGTTTTCGCAATCGTTGAAAAACTTGTCCCCGTTGCCCACGTTGATCAGGCCCCAATAGCCTCCTTCGCCCCAGGAAATCCAGATTTCGTCCTGGACGCCGGGATGCCGCGTCAGCTTGAGGAGGCCCTCGTGCCGGCCGTTGAATATGGCCTGGTAGCGCGCCCGTTCTTCGGGCTTCAGATTGGCCAGCCAGACCACGAACTTGCGGATATCGGAAACCTCATCCCGGTCGCTGCCCTCCTTCTTGGGATCTTCCACCGTGTTGCCCATGAAGGCCAGCAGCGGTTTGTCCGGAAACCGCCCCATAAACGGCAGCTTGCCGGCCCCCCCGGCCTGGTTGACGGTGAGATTGGCGTAGGCGCCCAGTTTCTCGTCGAGGGTCTCGAAGGTGGCTTCGAAAAAGGCGGCCTCGCTTTTTCCCTGATCGGCGAATCGGTCGTCTTGAAGCGACTGCAAGGCGTAGTCCTTGCCGTAGCCGTCCTTGTAGAAGCGGTAATAGTTGTAGTCGTAAACGATCTGCTCGGCATACTCGCGCACATGCTGCTCGGCGATGCCGTGGTAGGTGGCCGAATATTCGAAAAGAAAGCTGTTTTCGGGCTTCAACAGCTCTTGGCGCAGCCGCTTGAAGGCACCGGCCTCCTTGCCGCCGCCGGCCAGCCCGATATGCCCCTCGTCCACCAGCACCAGGCGAAAATGGCGCTTGTTGTCCGGCATGTTGAAAAAACCGGACTCCCGGTTCAGCAGAGCGCCGGTGGTGGCGATGATCATCTTGATGCGGTTGTTGCAAACCCGGTTGAGCTGCCCCACCACATGCCCCAGCTCGCGCTCATGCTGGGCGATGAGGTTGACCCCCGGCGTAGTGACGATCAATTGCAGTTCATCAAAGGCCTGGAACCCGCCGAGGTGATCGATGTACTGCAAAATGTTCAGATGCATCAGCAGTGTCTTGCCGCTGCCGGTGGCCATCCAGTAGACCAGCGCTTTTTGATCTGGATACCCCTTGCCGGCGCGCTTCTGATCCAATACATGCTCGGTGAAGCAGAGGGCCAGAATCTGATAGTAGCGCAGGCTGAAGGGTTTGGCGGTCAGAAAGCGGTTGTAGCGCTCCAGCCAGGTCTGGATTTTGCGCGCGGCGCGCTGAGGCAGGCCGCAGTGCTGGCGGCTGGCGAAACGCGCCACCTGCTGCTGATAATCGCGATCATGGCGCTCGGCGCGCTGAGCGAAATCGCCGAGCAGCTCATGCTTGAGGCGGTTGTAGAGCTTCAGTTCCATTGCGCCCCCCGCATGAAATCAGCGGCGAAAATCACGATGGTTTCAACCGGCAGGCGCCGCAGGTCCGCGTCGTGGTTCACTTCCAGGCGCCGAATGGCGCCAGCGCCGCTTCCGTCCTCATACTTGGCCAGTATGGCCTTGAGATTCTCGGTATCGTCTTCGGCGTCCTCGATGTCGCGAAACACCACCAGGGTGCCGTGGGTGGTCTCCACCGCCAGATAAGGCCGGTCAAACTCGCGATACAGCCGGCGCGACTTGATCCAGTACCCTTGCAGGTAGCACCAGGTTTCCATCAGGTCGATGGTCTTTTCCTCCCTCGTCTTGCCAACCCTAAGGGCCTGAGCAAAAGGCCGCGACAGATCCAGGGAAGATGAAATGGAATGCTGATCCGGCCTGAACAGGTATTGTACCGGAATGCGGTTCGGCAACGCGTCGCCGTCCCAGGCCAGCGTCAAATTGTCGAGCAGATCCTCGTATTGCTCCAATGCCTGCACTTTTACCAACCACCGTTGCCGCCCCTTGGCAGCCGGCGCCCCGTCCTTCCAGTGAGTGGTGTACATCACCCGCTTGATTCGCGGTTTGAGAATACTGTCGAAGTACCCGCCCATTTCCGTGAGCATGAACCGCCGTTGTTCATCGCTGCGAATGACCGCATGGCCGGTGGTTCCAGAGCCGGCAAAAAAGTCAAAAACCCATTCGCCTTTGTTAGTCGTTTGCTGAACGAACCGTTCGATCAGAGTAGTAGGTTTGGGGTTGGGAAAACTACGGGTTTTTCCGGTTAGAGAGGTTAGCTCTTTTTCGCCGTCAGTGTAGTCGACGATAACCGAACGGCTCACATTGGTTTCGACTTCGTGAACAAAACGTTTTAATCTAGGAACTTTTTCCGCATTCTGACCGTAATGAATCCGATGATCGGCATCCAACACGTCGAATGATTGACTAAAACCTTTTAATGGCATTCTGGGGTAAACCCAGCCCCGCTTTGGTGCGGGGCACGTTTCACCAGTTACCGGGTGAATAGGTTCATAAAATCTATAATTTGCGTCGGATGGATCTTTGACGCTCGGCTTTTTAGATCCAGCAGAAACTAAAGGCATAGAAGCATCAGCTTCTTGCCATACCCAAATTTTAGCATATTTTTTACGGGCGTCTTTCTCTGGCACATATCGCCCGTACTGATCCCGATATTCAGCATTCTTATAGTTATAGAGTCCTTTCCAAAGATCTAAACTTTTATCAAATTCAAGCCCCTGTTCTTCCAATTCCCGCCTGAATTCTTGTCGATGTTGCTCAAACAAATCCGCTATAGCTTTCTCAATTTCGGCAATGGACGGATAATTCGGGTTTAGCTGTTCAACCAGTTCCATCATTTCGGAATAGCCCGGCTTGGGCTCACGAAACATCGTTGGTTCTGATTTCACTATCTCCATATCTTGAGCAAAAACTTCAATGTATTCATGATTATTGGAATAGGTCGGCGACTGGTTCTTGGTGGAATTCTGCGCCCAGATCAGTTCTTCCACCCGGTTGCCGGCGCCGAAGGTCGATTTGAGAAGGATTTCCAGTTGAGTGCGTTCCTTGTCATCGATGCTGGCAAATAACACCCCGCTTTTGCTCAACAACGGGTGGGCCAGTTGGAGCCGGTCGTGGAGCATCGAAGCCCAGCTTGAGTGGCGAAAGCTGTCCTTGTAGAGAAACCCGTCGCCGCCGGTATTGTAAGGCGGATCGATGTAGATGCACTTGATCTGTTCGCGGAACTTTTCCTGCAACAGGTTCAGGGCCTGCCAATTTTCCGAATTGATCAGTACCCCATCTGTCTGGGTGTCCAGATTGTCGAATTCGGGCAGGCTCAACAGATCGTCCTGAAAATTGGGGTCGGTGTCGCGGTAAAGGCTGGTGTCCACCACAAGGGTTGGATGCTCGGCCAGTTGGGACGCGTCGGTGATGTCCACCTTGAACATCTCGTGCCATTCGGAGATCTGGGCCTCGCTGTCAAAAACCCGCTCGTGAAAAGCGGAGGGGATTTTTCCCACCGAAACCAAGTAGTGAGTGTCCACCACCTTTTTCTTGAGCTCAAACAGTCCCTTCTGGAAATCTTCGATAGCCGCCAAAAAGCCGATCACCGTGTCGGCCACGGCGTTGAAGGCCCGGGCGATCAGGCTGGTGGCATTGTCCTCGCCGGCGTTGAGTAGCGCATCGAGGTCCGAAAAAATTACCTGCTTGATGAAGCGGGCTTTCTCGCGGGTCAGAAAGCCCTTCAGATCCTTGTGGATAAAGTAGTCGGCATCGTTGCCTACATAGAATTTGTTCAGGTTGCGGTCAATCTGCCACAAAATCTTGATGGTTTCATTTTCCGCCAGGGACTGCTGGCGTTCGTTGGCATTCTTCCCCAAACCCCTGAATTCATCCCGCTTGGCCAACTCCTCGGTATATTTATCGAATTTGAGCCGCAGCTGGCCAATACCTTTCACGGATCCGCCATCGGTCTTGTCATAATCGTCGGCCAAGTCGTTGAACACCGGCTTGCCGGGCCACTCCTCACCCTTGGCCAAGCTCTTGTACAGATAAGCGGTCAAATCCTGTTCATCGCCAAAAACAGTCTGCCATAGCCGCGTGTAAATCTCAGCCTTCGGAGTGGACGCCGTCGCCAGGGAAAAACGCACTTGCCAGACCGTCCGCTTCCCTCCCGCCGGGTCGGGCTCCTCCTCCGATATGATATCCACCAACCGGTAGTGCTTGATGCGATTTTCCTTGACGTTGTTGCGTTCGTCGAGACGAGCCTCTTCGTCACCGCCACAGAGTCGAAATTCCAGCCACTTCCCGCCCACCTCGCAGCGGACGGTGTGAAAACCGTTGCCGGTCTTGATGTAGTAGCTGTCCTTGTGCTTCCAGTGAAAAAGGGTGTCGCTGCCGTCGTAGTCTGCTTCGTAAGGCACCTTGAAGGCACTGGCCGCCCGGTTGTTGTACCCGAAATCCCCGTTTTGAAAGTACAATTCAAAAAAGTTGAGCAAGTGGTTGTACACCCGGACTTCCAGCTCGGCGGTGGAAAGTCGGCGGGTTTCCAGGAAAATCTTGAGCTGAGCCTCGGCCTGTTCACGCTGGGAATCGGTAACGCCCGGCATGTCGAAGAGCTTCTTGAAGCGGATGACCGCAGCTTCGTCATTGGGATTTTCTTCGACCGCCCGCCAGACTGGTCGCCCGATTTCACCAAACAATGCCCCGAATGATTTCAGCCAATTGCAGGATGTCTCCTGGCGAGCACTATGTTCACCTTTCAGGGCTTTTGTAACGACAGCCCTCAGGCTACCTTCGCCCTCGCCGTCGATGAATCCCTCGATAAATCTCCGTTTTAACCGTATAATCCGATAGATCCCGAAATCCAGATCGTGATCCTCGAATTGGAACATCTCCTTCAAAAACTCCCGGAGCTGATCGAATTCCGTGCGCATTACCATGGCAAATCCTTGGTTTTAAAGCATTTTAACGAAAAATAAATCTCAACTGGGAATTCTTCGCGTTATTATTACTCTATTTTATACCATCTCCCCGCGAAATGCCACCTTTCCGATTTTGTCAGTTTGAAATTCACTTACTTCTTATTTTATGCCTTTGAAAAAAATCCTAATTCTCATCCCGAGCGCAGCGAGGGATCTCTTCGTAAAATGAAATGTATCATAATAGCGAATGTTCGAGATTCCTCGTCGCAAGCTCCTCGGAATGACAATGGCTGTTTCCGGCTTTTTTACGACGTTATCTTATTTCAGGTAAGCGTTGTTTACGTAAATTCCCAAAATATTAGAGCGACAGCACGTTCCTTAAAAGCCGCTTGAACAACAGATGATTGCACTCACTAATCGTTACTTTTCCAGATGACCAAAAACGAGCGTTTGGGATAACAATCGTCATAACGCTCGGCAAGAGATTGGGGCGCTTTTTTGCGACCTTCTTAATGCCGTTGTTCGCTCCAGTTATTGCTCGAAATTTCTTTGATACTCCTTCTTCAAACGAGCATGAAGATCGCTCAAAGCTTTGTATTCTAAGCTGTCTTTATCAGGATATTCATCGGGATCATTTGAAGCGATTTCTATCACATCAATCAAACAGTCTAGATCCCACCGATAAAACCCAATAGAACGCTTTCCTTGATAATTTTCAATTCGCCGATCAAGACCAAAAGCTTCAACCATCAATTCAGCATGACGCTTCAATTCAAAAAGCTCTTGACCTTGAATTAAAATATTTACTTTTTTATCTTTTTTCCCTGGTTTCATTATTCACCCATAGTGAACGTTTAAGATTGTATTCGGAATCTGTCAAAGGAAGTGCCTTTGACATACCAGGATCTGTGTAGGAGCCTCATCGCAACGATCACCCGAAGTCCTGATTCAGTATACAATCATCTTGGAAAAACATAACGTGCATTTTTCTGAACTTTTTTGACTTGCTTCTGCATTAAACCTTTCATTCGCTAAGAGTCAATTCCAAGCCGTATAGAAACGACCGATTGGGATAATAAAGCATCATAAAGGTATGCATACTTGTTGTTGTGGATCATCAGCGAAAATCCTACAAAAGTAAAACAGAGAAAACAGTCTGGCCAGTATTAACCAACTAAAGAAACTTTTGGCAAACGGCAAACGCATGATTACGCCATATGCAATAACCTAAAAAGCCAAACGAGAAACTAATCTTACATCCCCATATGGTCTACCCTTAAAGGCTCTTTCCATTTTTTTTCGTTGTTGCCTTGATAAAGAATAAATCAATCTTCCAGAAATCGAAATATTATATTTAGCCAAAATTGTTTCAACATATTCTACGGTTAAATTCCGCTCATCACAAAATTGTTTAATCGATATTTTTGACAATCTTTTAGAATCCCGAACCAATTCAGATACGTCTTCTATATCTTCTTTTGGGAACAGTATATTAGATCCACGTTCATAAAACGAATCGTGCAACCTGGAGTTCCATCTTGCGGTTTGTCTAAATAAAACCTTGCCTGAAACTGTTGAGAAATCTTCACCTTCATTCAGTTTGATGGCAAAGGCACATTGAATGCCTGGTCGTTGAAATGGCTGCAAACCGATTAATCTAAATTTTTTTTCAGCATTAAAATTATCGGAAGTTGCCATATGAACGTAAACCCTTAAGCATCCTATTCCATCATCTTTTATTTGGTATCCATTTTGAGGATCATACGTATGTGTAGCAAAAAATGCAGCAACCGCAATATCGCTACTCATATCCAAAAGATCAGTATTCAAATCGTAATGTTGAGCCAAAGCATCGAAATCGACGTTGCAATAATCATCAATGGCATATCTTACCTGTGGAAATTGTTTGGCTATAAACGCAAATTCTGCAATCCTCAACCTATCTATCAAAATTAGTTCGTTGTATGTGTTGCCACTTAAATCAATTTCTCCCTGGTTCTTAATTCGAAAAATTTTGGGAACACATGGATACTTATCATCAAAGTTGTCGTTTTCTCCTCGATAAAATCTAAAGTTAAAATTAGGTGGGAAAGCGCCTATTGTACCATCAGGCAACTCCATAAGCTTGAAGGATTTATTGTCTTTTATTAAGTAACCTGCTGTTTTATCTTTCAAACCCAAGATGGGATGACTTTTTTCCAGGCGTCTTATTGCCTCAAACACATCATCAAATATTTTATTATCGATTATTGTTTTTTTCATTATGACTTTTTTAATGCTTTCGTGCATAAAGCGCACATCCACCAAAATTAACGCTTATTGATGACAATCTTCAGCCTCATCAAGCCACTTCCGCCCATGAAACAACAAAACCCCATCCGCCGGATTATGGGCGATTGGGGTTTTGGATATCACGTACCATGAGATACTCCCTGTTTTCTGGTTTACTTAAGATGATTAGGCCATAGCAAAGCCGGGGCGTCTCTTCAATGCTGAAATTTAGGCTTCTCAGAGTGGTCGCAATTTGCGATCACCTTATCAACCATACTCCCGTGACCTCAACACAACTCGCGACATACAAGAGCTAACCTACCTTCTCGGTGACTTTCATGCCAACCTTTAAAATCTCATTTACAACCGCAGACCGATCGACTCCTTTTTTAGATGCAAGCGCTTCAATAAATTCCGAAACATCCTTATCTAAGTAAATTGGGATATTCAATTTAAGGTCTTGATGATAGAACTTGCCCCGCTCACCCTTGGAAAAATCGTATTCTTCTCTCATTATCGTTCACCATATTCCTTTTGTTCTTGTCGTTCTGCTTTGCGGCTTGAAATAATCCGTATCGTGCTGGACTGCTCGTTTTCCTTTCGATAGGTGTGCACCACGACCAGCAGCCTTCCTACATTTGAAATTCCCATCGTGATCCAGCGATCTTCTCCGTCGCTATAATCTGGATCAAATATGATCGGGTCGTAAAAAGGCCGAAACAACACCTCTGTCATCCCGAAAAACCCCTCCAGGATGTCCCCCGCGATGATTTCTCTGAACTGCTCGCAAGCGCATCGCTCAAGCTGAGATACAGCGCATCGGCTTTTCGGTCCACTTTCAGTTTCATCCGCCAATCGTCAATTTAGAAAATGGTCAACGATTGAAATGTGCAGCGCGGCCGCTTTTTGGCCGGGTCAGCACCAGTGATTGGTACACCACAGCCCTTATTTATTGGGATGCGCGTAACTCCTCTCGTACAACACGACGAAGAACCTCTTCAAGGGGTTGATCTCGGTATTCAATGTGTTTTCTTAGGGCGTCATTGAGCATCGACTGGTAGCTTCCCCCTCCTTGTTCCTCAACTTTGGATCGGAACCAATCGACAATATCACGGTCAAGCCTGATGGTTATCCTAACTTTATTTCCCGCTTGAGGGAGAACGGCACCACGCTTGCCTTTGCTAAAATCATATTTCGCTTTCATATTGATTCACCTCACTAACCACGGCTTTTTGCGCTGAAATAATGCGAATATTATCGCCACGCCATGTGTAAACCACCACTAAAATGCGCCCAAACGCATCCATTCCTATGGTGATATAACGCTGTTCATTTGATCCATTGTCATCAAGAGTTACAGCGTTCGGATCATCAAAAACCGCAAAAGTATCGGCAAAATTAATGCCGTGTTTTAACAAATTTTTATTGGCTTTTGATTTATCCCATTCAAACATAGCACAGTATATATATGCACATATGTATGTACACGTCAAGTCTTTAAAGGCGAACGTTTAAGATTGTATACGGAATCCGTCAAAGAAAAGCCCTTTGAGTCGGCTGGATCTGCTTTTGAGACTGTAGCAATCACCTGAATCCCTGATTCCGTATACAATCATGTTGGACTACCAATTTCATGCATCAAGCATCCACCAAACCAAACTAATGCTTACTGGCAATAATCTTCAACTTCATCAAGCCACTTCCACCGAGGATCAGCCTAATGGCCTGGAACAGGGCCGGCCGCAAAATGGTCGTTTCGCGTCTCCGTTCGCCGCCAGCGCCGCTTCCAGCTGGCGGCGAATCCCCTCGATCCGCTTGCGGTTGACGCCGAAATCGTAGTAGCCGCTTCGGGATGCCGAGCGAACATGGATCACCGGCTGCCCGGCCGGGAAGAAAAACGCGACCTCATCCACGAAACCGAAAACCCGGGAGCGGCTTTCAGGACGTCCAGCAGGGCTTGGCGGGCATCATCCAATGGATCGGTGTAAACCAGGGGAGGGATCGCATGCCGTTCGCCGACCGCTAGGGACGAAACGCAATTGAGCGACCGCAGGCAGGGCTCCAGGCGGATCGGCGGGTTACCGCCGCCATCCGACGCAAGGCCGCCTTCCAAGGGCAAGAGGCAAAGAGCACGCTGAAGCCCAGGATCGTCAGAGCTTTGCCCGTTCTCATCTCACGCTACTCCCCGGCGCCCACCAGCGGAAGCGCCTCGTCGAGTTGGAAAAAGACCAGGAACTTCGGATCCTGCGGGTCCTTTTCCGGCGGGTAGGTCCGGCGCCGAAGTTCATAGAGCAGCTCGCTGTCCTGTTCTTCCCTGACCTTGGTCAGAAACAGGCGCTTTCCTTTGTACCCGTTGCCGGCTTCCACGAAGAGATACGCCGCGCGGGGGTTTTCCGTCACGTTCTTGTGGGTCAGGCGGTCGCGCATGATAAAGGCCAG
>Ga0172382_10011792_pt1 | contig 11500 bp, 2 predicted proteins | sample Leawel138RmetaG_FD_122245 | JGI IMG/M metagenome (GOLD analysis project Ga0172382, IMG submission 122245) | Leachate microbial communities from a municipal landfill in Southern Ontario, Canada - Leachate well 138R metaG | ecosystem: Engineered > Solid waste > Landfill > Unclassified | place...
GACAGATAGAGCGTTAGATGGCAATGGGTGAAACCGGGATACGGGAAAGCAGGAATAATGTTGAATGTCGAATTAAAAGCAAAAACGATGAAACTGTGACAGATAGAGCGTTAGATGGCAAGGGGTGAAACCGGGATTCGGGATTCGGGGTTAGGGAAAAAACAGGGTCAGGATTTTATCCCTCAACTCCTTAAACTCTCTAACTATCTTTATTTCTGTCATCCCGGTGTGATTTTGAGCCGGGATCTGTTTTAATAATTGTTTTGCAGATTTTTAGTAACAAAAACATTAAAAATACAGTATAATTAATAATAGAGCAGTTTATTAGTTTGTGAGAAGAAGAAGCGTTGAGAGGTTGTAGGGTTTAGGGAAATAAAACCTATAACAGCACTTAATAACTAGGTTGGCTTGCCAATCCACTAATAAGACTACAAAGTAGTCGCTAACCAACAAACTCATCATTTTATGATGTATTTGTGCTAAATGTTTTTCTAGGAGGCTTTTATGAAAAAGGGTTTTACTGTTGCAGAAATCCTTATTACTATAGCTCTTATTACTATTGTATCTGGTCCTCTTATTACTTCTTTTATGGTTGGTCTTAAATCTACAGAACTTATGGAAAAAGATTTTAATATGGATACTCTTGCTCAAGAACTTATGCAAGAAGTTCTTGAAAAAGATTTTGAAGATAAGAATTTTTATGGCAATATTGGAAAAGAAGAAGGTGAGTTAACAAGAAAAGATTTTAATGATATTGATGATTACGATGGTTATATTGAAGATTATGGCAATATTTCAGATGTTACTGGTATTGTTAATAATGAATATGCAAATTATAAAAGATATGTTGAAATATATAATGGTGAACAAAAAAGAATAACTCCTGAAGATGGTCTTAAATTTGAATATTTTCCTAATGATAAATTAGGTTTTAATGTATCAGATATAGTTCTTTCACGAGATGGTAATAGGATTTTTGGTATTAATAGAAATAATTCTAGATTATTTGCAGCTAACCCGTTTTCTGGTGATATTGAAGATGAAATTGAAATTGATGAATTGCCAATTAATATCGAGATTTCAACTGACTCAAAAAAACTTTATCTAAATTATGGTTATAGAATTGATATATATTCATACACTCCAGGTACACTTTCATTAACCAGTATTGTTAAGGGTATGGATTTTGGCAAGATAAATGATGTTGGTATTTTTAATGGTAAGCTTGTTATTGCATCGGATCGTGGTATTTTTAGTGATGGAGATAAATTAAATCTTCTTGAAGATATTAAATTTGTTTATTTTAAATTTGATAAAAGTGTTATTCAAAGTGGTAATAAAATTCTTGTATATGATAAATCTCAATTAAAAATTCCAATTGGAGAAAAGATTATAAATGATGGTAAAAAAGTTTCATCTGCTTTTTATGATGAATATAATGAAAGGTTTATTTTTTCTACAAAAGAAGATTATATTTACCTTTATAATATAAAAACTAATGTGTGGAGCAGTGTTGTAAATAATAAAACAGAAAATCTTAATTCTGTTTTTTATTCATGGACGGAAGGTGAACTTTATGCAGCGGGAGATTTATCTAATTCAAAAGGTCTGTTTAAAAGTGTTTTTGGTAATTTTGCAAAAATAGATCTTATAGATGCAAATGATCATAAAATTTATGATATGGATTATTCGGAAGAAGATGGAAATATATATTTTCTTACAAATAATCTTTACAAATATTCTATAAAAAATGAAATAATCGACAAAATTTGGGAATCGAATATTGCAGCTAATCCATTAAGAATAATCGATAGAAATGAATATATATATATGCTTTATGATACTATGTTTGTAAGATATGATAAATCAAATTACTCTGTTTTATATTATGAAGGTGAGAATTTTATTGATTTTTGTATTGATAATAGCCATGTTTATTTGACAGATTCAAACAGAGTTATAAAGCTAAATCTTGATTTTTCTGAACCTGAAACTTTAAAATTCTTTACTGATATTGAAAAACTTATAATGTCAAAAGATGGTAAAACTTTATTTATGTCGTCTCCAAGTACAGATACTGTGTATTTTCTTGATACTTTCACAAACAAGATTAATTCAGTATCTACAAAATGCAATAGTTTGATTCAATCAGCAAGTGGTAATACTCTTATAAGTACTTCAGGAAATGAAATAAATCTTATAAAAAACACAGTAATCGAAACTAAAAATCTATCATCAAGTTATAAAAGTCTTATAAATATTGATAAAACTGATCAGTTTCTTGCATATAATCAATCAGATAGAAAACTTGATGTTTATGAATATGTTGATAAGTTTGCAGATGATTTTGATTTTTTCTCAGGTTATAATTTTTATGCATATTTTAATTCAGGTTCAAAAGGTTTTAATATTAGAGAGGGTAATAGTCAAGTTACAATTGATACAGCTTCCGCATGGGATTCTGACAATGGTATAAATACTGGTAAAGTTTTAATATATAGGACATTTGTATTTCCTATACCAAAATATCTAAAAAACATTAATTTAGATATGAAATATTCATTTTCAGGTGAAAAACTTGAGTTTTTTGCTTATGCTGGATTTCTTAATAAAGATAAGATTGAAAGTACAGCAGGAACGCTTTTTGATGCTGATGTTTTAAGAGAAATACCACAGGGGAGTGAGTTTTCTGGTGAATTTACTATTCCGCCAACTAATATAATAACAGTTGGATTTATTATAACTGATATTTCTCAGAGCACATTTGCTGAATTTATGCTTGATAAACTTACATTATCTTATAACAAAGATAATGATTTTACACTTTTATCTTCTTATGATATACCTTGGAATAAAATAGATTGTTATGCTTTAAGTTGGGATAATAAATTTCTATATGTTGGCGAAGGTAATACTTTACATACTTTTGATCTTGAACTTGCAAAAAATATTGAAAGAAAATCAGTAACTATATCTGAATGTAGTAATATCGAGTCTATTTCAGTTTCAGTTGATAATAACACAATTTTTGCAGCAACAGATAATGGTTTGTATTCGATAAAAGAACCAATAAGAGAAAAAATTATTAAAGTTATGGTTGAGAGTAATACGAGAAATGTTCCGCCTTTTGTAATATATTCTACAGCTTCTAATTGGAAAACTACTCATAGCACAAGAGTTATTCCGCATATTCTTAATAGAGAATTTATTTTTGCAGCATCTGAATATGGTGGTTTTATAAATAAAAATACTGTGTGGTTTCCTGATAAACAATATGTTGTAGATAGTAATATTTTAATTAAAAACGGAGCTAGTTTATTACTTTTACCAGGTGTTAATGTAAAATTTAAAAAAGATGCAAAAATTATAGTAGAAGAAGATGGTAAATTTGTTGCAAGAAAATCTGTATTTACCTCGATAAATGATCATTTTAGAGGTGCGGTATATCCAGAAGGCAGTGGAATTCCTCAATCTTCTGATTATGCTGGTATTGATTTTCAAGATGATTCAGAAGGTATATTTGATGGTTGTGAATTTTATTATTCTTCTAATGCTATAACAAAGAGTATAGATGCAAAATTAAAATTTGAAAACAGTATTATTTCTAATTGTGATTATGGTATTAAAGCTTCTGGTAAATATGAGCTTGTAGCTGGTGATTATATTTACAATACAACAATAAAATCTAATAAATTTTTTGATAATAATTATGATATTTATGTTAAAAATTTTGAAGGAGAAATTAAATCCAATTATTTTGTAAGAAATGCTATTCATTCTATATATTTTGGAGAAAGTCCATTTTTGAGGATAATAAACAATTCTTTTATATTAAAAACTGATAATAATCAATGTATTAGCGGAATTGATGGTGAAATAACGCTTAGTAACAATGAATTTATATTAACTAAAAGTGGAATTAAATTATCTAATACAAAGATAAAAGCATCTGATAATATAATTGTCAGTTCATCTGATTTTATTACTTTTGGTGATAATAAAGATGGCAAAGATATTATTTTACTTAAAAATAAATTTATTGATTCAAAAGATTTGTTTAATTTTACAAATTTATTTAATAATAATACTTTAAAAGCTTATTTGAATTATTTTATAGGTTGTTCAAGTGAGATAAATAATGATTCAGGACTATTTTTGAATTTTAAATATAATTATTGGGATGGAAATCCTCCAGCAATATTTACAAATGTTCAAAATAATCCATATCTTCTTTATGGATTAATATCAGATAGCAGAAAATTTGAAGATGCTGATATAGTAATACATAATTTTGTAAGGATTTTATCACAGGGTAAGCTTGAACTTATTAATGTAAGACCTTACTTTTTTTCAGAACAGATTCTTCCATTTATAGATATTATGAAAAATTATGGTAGTTATGGTAGTTTATCAATTAAAAACTCTGATTTTTCTCAAAAAATAACTCCAGCTATAAAAGATATATCAGATGTAGGAATTACACTTAATCCTAATTGGAAGGGATTAAGAATACTTGGTAAAATTGACGCATATAATACTTATTTTGATAATGTAAACACATTGTTTAACTTATATAATACAGATGAAACAAATCATTTTGGAGCTGATTTGTCTGAAATTGTATATTGTGAGACTGGAAATAATACTGAAAGGATAATGAATTTTAAAAGAGTTACAAATAATGCAAATTCTTTCAATTTAAAAGCAGGTACTGTAAGTTTTAATATATTCAGGACTACTGACTCTCTTGTTTCATCAGCTATTGAAGTTGATTCAGCAATGGCAGTTCCTGCTGCCGAGAATAAATTGAAGCTTCCTTATAATTTCTGGAATGACAATTATTTTTCTGAAGATATGCTTAGTGATTTTTCAGCTTATGTTGATATTCTGCCAAATGCTGTAAGCGGAAAAGTTGACGGTGATCTTTCAATAGATAATGTCAGAAATCCAGTAGTTGCAATTGGAGATATTGAACTTTATGGAAGTATTATATTTTCAGCAGATACACCTGAAATACTTTTTGCTACAGATTCAGGACTGGTTCAGAAATCCGGGAAGATATATAAGACAGATGACTCTCAGATTACTATATCAGATATAAGAGAACTTGATGCAGATTATTCAAAGTACAGGTATTTTGATTATTGGGGTGATGCTGATGAGATATCTTCAAAAATATTGATTGATAAACTCGATTTTAGTGATTCTACAGATGAAATAAAACTTGGTGAGATTGAAGACATATATTCTGCAAGTTTTTCTCAGACAACCGGTAAACTTAAAATAAAAAATTCTAATATAATAGCTTCAAATTTTATGCCGAATTCAGGGTTTTATGGAAAAGTTGATATTGAATCATGTAATTTTATTATACATAGCGATACAAATATTAAAAACACAGGTTTTTTTGGTATAAAAAAATCCAGAATAGGATTTTATGACGATACAATATTACAGTTTTCTGCAATTACAGATATTGATATATCTGAAAACAGTATAAACGGAGATGGTCTTAGAGAATTAGATAATCTTGTATTAAACGAACCTTATTCAGGTGCTTATGGAAGATTTCAGATAACAGGTACTAGTGATTTTATTTTTAAATCAAATAAAGTCAGAGCATTACAAAATATGGTTTTTAATTGCAATAATTCTGTAAATTATACAACCTTAGTTTATTCGGATAACACAATAGTAAGCAGCGGAAGTGATAATTTATTTACGGTAATCTCTTCAATAAATGAAGTGAATATATTAGATAATAAGATAGGAACACTCGATATTGATTTTACAAACCCTGATATTTATATAAAAGCTAAGGAAATTTTTACTGTATCTGCAAAAAAATTAACTGTTTCTCAAAATTTATTTCAACATGGAGGAACAGATTTTGATTATTTAATATCAAGCTCCGGTCATGATATCACTTATATTAAAGGTAATATTTTTAAATATAAAAACAATGGAGCAATATTTACATTTCGTGCTACATATTATGAAGCTAAAAGTGAAATTTTTCAAAATGTCTTTATTAACGATTCGATGAATCCTGTATATCTAATTCATGCGGTTGCTGGTGGAACTATTGATTTTTCCTTTAATCATAATATTGGTAAACATTATTTTTATTCAAATCATTCAGCTTTTATATCAATATGGAATAATAATTTTGAAAAATTATACAGTAATGATTTTATTGAGACGCCAGTTGATTTTGGCGGTAATTACTTTTCCGATAACAGTGCAAATCCGGGATTCAGGCTTAATTATCCGGTTGATATATCTAAAACACCTGATTTTCTTATAAATATGGATGTGAATTCACTTCTTGGTTCAACAGTTTTTCAGCAGGGATATCTTACATCTGATAAAAATGTGAAGGTATTTCTGAAATACAGAAATATTGAGTCAAAATATGACTTTGGTAATTATACTTCGCTTTTCTATAATCCTGGACAACCTAATTCCATTGGAATGAAGATTGTAAGAAAAGTCAATCCTGCTCAGGGAAAATATTATATAAACTATTTACCTTATTATGTTAATACACAAAAAGATTCCGCTGTTCTTGATCTTAATAACTCTTTAGATAACACAGAATATATAGGTGATTTTTTTGTCAATCATTCAAGTACAGATCCGGTTGACAACTTTATAAAAGGTGACTGGAGTGATGATCTTCTTATGACAATCCCAAGTTCAGGGCTTATTGGTGGTGGTAGTCAGTATGTGTTGCCATTACCTGCAGAACCTAATTCTCTTCCTGTAGAACCTGATCCTCCCATTGATTTTAAAGTAGTAAGTGTCAAAGCTCCATATTATCCTTCTTCAATGGACAAAACTTATGATTTTGACGGAAATGTTGAGATATTATGGGAAAACAACAGGACAACTGTAAGACCTATATATTTTTACAGGATATTTTTATATAATCAGGCTAAGATACCAGTTAATTCAGAACCTTTTATGGAAGAGATAGTAACATCAAATACACTTCCTTATATTAATCATGTCTATTCTGGTATTGATCCTGGTTTTTATACAACAGGTATTAGAGCTTTTAATGCAAATGCAAATTTCACAGAGAATTCACCGACAAATCCTATTCCAATTGGAGATGAAGGACCACCTCATTTTGATATAGTTGTACATGCTCCACCTGTTATCGAAGGACCTCTTGCAGTTGATATGGATCCTGACAGCGGTAATCTATCTGGAAGCAATATTGTAATAAGCCCAAGAGAAGGTGCCAACAGATATTATTATCAGATATCAAAAAATCCCGATTTTTCAAATCTTGTCAGAGAACAGGTTGTGACATCAAATGTAATTCCTCTTTCAAGTCTGAGTTTTGATAATGGAGGAGTTTATTATATTCGAGCTAAAGCTGGATATTCTGATGGAACTGTTACAGAGTATACAGAATTTGGAGAATGGAATCCTCTGTTTGTAAAAAGAGGGAAATTACTTGCAACAGTAATTAATCTTGATACAATAACTGGTTCTGATTATGAAAGTTGTATAAAAGATATGATTTTGCCAGTTCATGCTATAAAGTCTGGTAATGCTACAAATAAGGTAAGTCATGTTTTATTATTAGATACTAATTCAAATTCTATTTCATTTGAAGGACAGGATAAAATTAAAGTTGAAGCAATAAAAAATTATCTTTTAAATGAAAATCTTTCAGATGTTACTTATATTTCAACAAAGTATGATGGAATGTATAATAAAGAAATACTTGATGGTATTGCTTTAAGTTCAACTTATAAAATAAGCAATGCTTTTGTAAGTCTTATTCAAAGTTATGATGGAGGTTTATTTTATTCTGATATGCCAGGAAGAGAATCAAGTTCTATTAGTAGTTCTCTTAATAATAAATTTGGAGTTTCAACAAATGGTCCAACATCATTATCAGGAAATCAAACAATTTATTATAAATCAAATACATTAAGTAATAATAATGATTTTAATAAAAGTGTCGTTTCTACAGGTATTGTGGAATTATCAGATTGGGAAACTAATTTTCTTTATTCAAATATATGGAAATTTCCAACCGGTTCAAGTGTTGTACATTGTGCAGATTCAAATATACCTCTTATAATTCAGTTTGAAAATCCAAGGAAAATATTTCTTAATTTCAAAATTCATAGCGATTCTTATAATGCTCCATATTATAGTCAACCTAATGGCAAGTTTGAAATATCAATGATTGAAATTGCAGATAGATCTATAAGATTTGTACTTGGTATACAATCTGATCCACCTTTACCTATAAAGTTTGAATATCGGGACCTTGCAGGTAAAGGAAATGAAACAATTTATAAAAAAATCTCTGTTGATGGTGTTGAAGTTTTAAATGTATATGATATAGATGGAAACTTATTTAAAGAAATGTTAAATGGTAGGATTTTCCCTAATTTATCATGGAATCTTGATAAAAATGTAACTCAATATTCTATAAAAATAAATACAGAATTTCCATTTAATTTAGAATATACAGATTATTTTGATTTTACTGGAATGCGACCAGTTTTTAACAGTAATTTACCTACTTCTATAACATATCAGCTTATTGCAGAAAATGATTGGGGAGCTACTGAAACAAAAACTTTAAAAATTAATTTCTCAGGAAATCCAGAATTTACAATCCCAAATTCAGTAGCTGGAGGAAGTCAGACCTTGAAATTTACAATAGCAGATAATAATGAAAGAGCTGATAGATTTATTTTTCACATAAATAAAGTAGGAGATGCAGCAACAAAATATCAATTTCCAAGAACAGGTTTACAAACAATATTACCAAATTACACAGAATTTACAGATATATCAAATAAAATAGGACATTATCAATATAGAGGAAAAGCAGTTAATAACACTATATATAGTGATACAAATAACAATCAGGAAGTTTCAAATGAGATAAACGGGATTTTTTCGATAAAACCACCAGGTATGAATTTTGTGCTTCCACCATATAATGTATGGTCACCACATGAATTGTATGAGGATTTTGATGGTGTATTTGAACTTAAATGGGTAAAATCTATACCAGATTATGATTATCAACCATCAGGACAGTTTAAATTACATATGACAGATGATGTTCCTATATATGGTAATATGTTAGTTTTTAATCCACCTAAAAATATTGGTACAACTACATTTAATACAATAGATTTTACTCGGTATTATGTTCCTGGCTATCATACTTATAAACTTTGGGTAAGAGGATTTGATGTTGATAGTGATATTGCAGAATTAAGAGTTAATGTACTTAAAACTCCGAAATTAAGTGAACATAACAGCAGTGGTGGAGTTCTTTTTATAAATGAATACGATAAATTAAAGTTTAAAGTGAGTGATTTTATATCAACTCAGACTTTATTAAATCATGAAAAAATTATAATGCGATTATATATAAAAAAAGCATTATCAGGTGCAGCTCCAAGCAAAACTATAGATTTTAATTACAATAGTTCAGGAATATATGAACTAGATTATAATCAATTACCGTCGTTTACAAAAAATCCATATATATTCTCTTGTCAGTTTTTTAAAGTAAATAAAAACAATCCATCAACAGAATACGACAGATCAAATCAATCAAATTCAATTACAATAGATTTTAAAGAATATATAAAGATTGATGCTGGTGTTTACGCTAAAGACCTTGGCAGTAAAGGTAAAGATGATTACGGTAATTGCACACCTTATTTTGTTTTTTATAATCCTTCAAAAAATCTATCTTTTAAATATAATGCAAAAACAAATAGCTTATATCCTTTTAAAGAAGAAACAAAAACTGGGCAAGAAATCAGAAACAGTCCTATGAATAATCAATCTCCTTATAAAGATTATTTTAACAAACCAGGTGGTTTGTTGAGAGGTTTTTCTACATCAGAAAAAGAAAAGGAAGATCAAAAACTTAAATGGGATATTAATATAATTATAAAAGATAGCGGAGGAAATGAAGTTAAAAGCTATAATATTAACGAAACTAAAAAAGTTAAACATGGATTTGAAAAAAATTATTATTATGAATTTTAAAAAATTAATATGGGTTCTTTTATCTGTATTTTTAATAATTTTTTCTCTACCATCTGAAAATCAAATTATATTATTTGCTTTTTTAGGGTATATGCCATTTTTTTTAATATCTAAGGGTGAAAAAAATGGATTTTTATATTGTGGCTTAATTGGTTTAATAACAGGTTTATATATATATTTTGGATTTACAAATTTTGCTTGGGAAATATATATTTATTGTACTTTTTTATTATTTATACAATTCTTAGGACTTGGTTTTTTTATTTCTAGATATGGAATAATTACCTGTGTTTTATTCAATATAATATTTGAATATTCAAGACAATATTTTTTATATGGTTTTTCTTCAAATATAGGGTTAAGTTTATATAAATTTCCAATAATGCTTGGTTTTGCTTCAGTTGGTGGAATATATTTAATTTCGAGTTTTTTACTTATTATAAATTATCTTTTATACCTTTATTATAAAAAACATAAATTAAAATACCTTATATTTATTTTATTTTTAGTAACTGTAAACTACTTGTTTTTTATAAACAATGAAATAGAGTATAATAGTTATAAAAATATTTCTATTATTCAAAGTGGAGTTAAATTAGAACATGAAAGTACAGAAAAGATTTATTCGCAGCTAGCACAAAAAACACTTAAACAAAATACAAATATTCTTGTTTTTCCCGAAACCACTCTTAATAATTATAGTATAAATTCATTGAGTTTTTATAAAAATATTTATATTTATGATATTTTAAAAAACGATAAAATTATAATTTCTGGAATTAAGTTTGATGTTTTAGATAATTCTTATAATTCATTAATATATTTAGATAAGGATTATGAAAAAAGATATGACAAAGTGAGACTTGTCGGAAAAATCGAAGATAAATATACAAAAGGAAAAATATCTCCAGTAATTAATACAAAAAATTTTAACTTTTTTTCATCTATTTGCTATGAATCAATTTTTGAGAAAAATTTCCTTAAAAATAATAAAAAATACAACTTTTCAGTAATAATTTCCAGCGATATTGAGTATAAAAGTACATTTATTAACTATCTCCATGGAGCATACGCAGTATTTCGTGCTATAGAAACAGGTAAATATGTATGCAGAGCAGCTCATGGAGGACCAAGTTATTTAATAGACGGTAAAGGTAGAATAGTTAAAGAAATAGAAGCTTATAAAACAGGATTTATTCAAGGAGAAATAGGAATTTCAGATAATACAACATTTTATTCGAGAAATTATAGTCAAATAATAATTTTTTATTATATATTGTTTGTTATATCTGTAATACCAAGTTTTTTCAAAAGAAAAAAATCTTAAAGAAAAAAAACTGAAAGTTCTATATTTGTTCTTGAACTCTATAATCTTTTAACTTTTTTTGTTATCTGTTATAATAATATTATGAAAAAATTACCTATTGGAATATCAAATTTAGAAAAGATA
>Ga0172382_10011795_pt1 | contig 11499 bp, 13 predicted proteins | sample Leawel138RmetaG_FD_122245 | JGI IMG/M metagenome (GOLD analysis project Ga0172382, IMG submission 122245) | Leachate microbial communities from a municipal landfill in Southern Ontario, Canada - Leachate well 138R metaG | ecosystem: Engineered > Solid waste > Landfill > Unclassified | place...
ACAATATGGACGAGAACACGATCCTCCCGCGTTCTCGCGTGCAGTTCCGGCCATCGCCAAGCCCATGGCGCAGCTTGCGGGAGCCATCAAGTTAAGGCGGGGGCGTCTTACGGGGCGTGACGAGATCAGGACCGCCCTGCAACGGAAACTACGCCCTTTCGACATTGTCTTTCTTTCCGCGCCATACAAGGGAACGTCGCTGTTTATTCCCGGCCACTTCAGCCATGTCGGCGTCTGGCTCGGAGAGGAAAGTGACTGGAAGGGGGTAAATCTGCCGCTCCCGCTTTACTCTGCATTAGCCAGCCGCCGGAGTTTTTTTCACGTCGATCGTGCAGGCGCACGCTTCAGTGACGTAGATGAAATACTCGATGCAGATAGACTTACGATTATGAGATTAGAGGAAAATTTTCAGATTCATGAAATCATGAAGCGCATAAACGCATTGAATACCCGAAAATACGATTTTAATTTTGATGGCGTCGATAGAACATATTTACTTTGCACAGAATTAGTTATTGAATTATTTGATATAAGATCTCACTATTATAGTAATTTTCTTGGACGCTTATTCGTAACACCGGATCAACTCTTGCAGACATTTATGGAAAACGGGGCAGCGCAGACAATTTCTGTCACAGAAGCGCCAGTATTGTGAGTGGCAACCTAGTTATCCTGGATATTCAAGTATCCTTCGAGAATTTAACGTATCATGACGGAGCAATCGCAAATTCGGCGAACTGGAAATCGCTGGGAACATAAGCTGTAGCGAACGGGACGGAGACGGATGACAGCAATCGGCTTTGGTCATGTCATAACGTTAGCCCTATAAGGCCTTCTCGAATCGTCCGTCGAAGAGGAGGCTTCATGCCCCGGAGCAAGGTAGCGGAGCTTGTCGGCCTGTTTTTACAGAACGACCCTCACCTGAATCTCGCAACGATTGCCGCCGAGCATCCGGCCGATCTTGCGGCCGCGTTGCAGGAGATCGAGCCGCGACAGGCGTGGTCCGTCCTGAAGGACGCGCCCCGGCCGCGGCAGGCGGACATATTCAGCTATTTCGATATGAGGTTCCAGGCGCGGCTTGCGGCGATCATGCCGCGAGCGGAGCTTGCTGCGATCTTCATGGAGATGAACGCCGACGATCGCGCCGACCTCTACAAGAAGCTGACGGACGAGCAGCGCGAGGCACTGATGCCGGCGCTCGCGCAGGCGGAGCGCGAGGACATCAGGCAACTGGCGGCTTATGAGGAAAGCACCGCCGGCGCGATCATGACCTCGGACTATGCGTTCCTGTCGCCGCGGCTCAACGCCCGTCAGGCGATCGAGGCGCTTCGCCACGAAGCGCCCGACAAGGAAACCATCTACCGCGCCTATGTGGTCGACGCCGATCGTCACCTGATCGGCTCGGTCAGGCTTCAGGACCTCATCACCGCGCCGGCGGGCGTCGAGGTCGCCGAACTTATGGAGCGCAACACCCATGCGATCCCGGTCGACGCCGATGTTGAGGACGCGGCCCGCAAGATCGCCCGCTACGACGTGATCGCGCTGCCGGTGGTCGACGCGCGGGGACGGCTGGTCGGCATCATCACCCATGACGACGCGCTCGACGTGATGGAAGCGGAAGCGACCGAGGATTTCCAGCGGCTGGGAACTGTCACCAATCTTGAATCCAGCGTGGCCGCCGCCACCGTGCCGATGCTCTACCGGGCGCGGATCGGCTGGCTGATGCTGCTCGTCTTCGGCAACATCTTTTCGGGCGCCGGCATCGCCCATTTCGAGGACACCATCGCCGCCCATCTGGCGCTGATGTTCTTCCTGCCGATCCTGATCGCTTCAGGCGGCAACGCCGGCTCGCAGTCCGCCACCTTGATGGTGCGGGCGCTGGCCACCGGTGATATCCGCATCTCCGACTGGGGCCGGGTCCTGGGCCGCGAACTGGTGGTGGCGATCCTGTTGGGGCTGAGCATGGCGGCGGCCATCGCAATCATCGGCGTCTTCCGCGGCGGCCGCGACATCGCCATCGTCATCGCCTTGTCGATGGTGGTGATCGTCATCGTCGGCAGCATGATCGGCATGCTGCTGCCCTTCATCCTCAGTCGCTTCCGCCTGGACCCGGCGACGGCCAGCACGCCGCTGGTCACATCCATCGCCGACGCCACCGGCGTCCTGATCTATTTCTCGATCGCGAAGGTCATTTTGTCGCTACCCTGACAAAAGCAAGGAGCCCGCGGCCGCAACAAGATGCATTCTACGCGCGCACCATCTATGTTGCCGGCAAGCAATCGAGGAGATCATGGCCTGGCCGGGCCAGATGCGCCACGATTAATTCCCGGCTCGCGGATAAATCATCGAATCCGGTTATCCGGCAGCATCAGCAAGGAGACTTCATGCTTTATGTAGACATTCCCACGCGAAGCGAGTTCGCTACCCTGTCCACCGCGCGCGCGGATGCCTGCGTTTCAATTTATGTCAGGACCACGCCGCTCACCCAGGAGGTCGGCGCGTCCCGCATTGAGTTCGGCAACCTCATGCGCGAGGCCCAGTCGCAGCTTCAGGACGCCGGGTTTGACAAGCGGCGGCTGGCGGCGCTGATGGACAGCCTGAGCGATCTGCTCGATGATGACGAGTTCTGGCGCTTCCAGGCCAACAGCCTTGCCGTCTTCGCGACGCCGGATTCCATCCGCGCCTACCGCCTCGCCAATGACCTGACCTCGATGGTGCAGGTTTCCGACCGTTTCCACATGAAGCCGCTGCTGCGCGCCGTCACCTTCCCGCACTCGGCCTTCATCCTCGCCCTTTCGGAAAACGCCGCCCGTCTTGTCGAAACACATGCCGGTCTTGCGCCGGAGGTCGTGAAAGTACCCGACATGCCGAAGGATGCGGCCTCCTCGGCCGGCAAGTCGACCCTCAACGACCGCACCTTCAGCGGTCGCATTCACGGCTCCGAAGGGCAGAACGTGCGCTTCCAGCAATATGTCCGCAAGATCGACGCCGCACTGCGTCAAGTCCTGTCCGGCCGTGAGACCCCGCTGGTGCTGGCTGCCACCGGCAGGCTGGCGTCGATCTTCGCCCAGACCTGCTCCTATCCGCATCTGCTGAAGGATACAATCGCCGACAGCCCCGACCAGCTCAGCGAAGCCGAGCTTGCCGGCAAGGCCCGGCCGATCCTCGACAAGGCCTATGCCGCGGACATTGCCGATATTCACGCGCTGTTCAGCCGGCGCGCCGGCGAACGCCGCACCACCACCGACATTGCCGATGCCGCGCGGGCGGCGACCTTTGGCGGCATTGACACGTTGCTGATCGATATCGACACGACCGTTCCCGGCTTCGTCGACGACGAGAGCGGCGCCATCACCTTCGTCGAGAAGGACGACGCGAAGGCCTATGGCGTCGTCGACGAGATCGCCGCGCGGGCGCTGGCGAGCGGCGCCCGCGTCATGGGCGTGCGGCGCGCCGACATTCCGGGTGGGGGCGAACTGGCGGCCATTCTTCGCCATCCGGTCTAGCAAGCGCGGGAGGGGCCGATCGTCTTTCGGCTCCTCCCGGCCAAATCGGGAGAGCCGGCATGAGCATCAGGACGATAATCGCGGCGATCGCGCTGGAAAACGGCGACGAGCCGGTGGCGCGCCGCGCGATCCGGCTTGCCGCCGATCATAGGGCGAAACTCATCCTGGTTCATGCGATCGAAAACCTTCCGGCACCCGATCCCGATCTCCCGTCTCCGGCGAATGAACAGGCGGTCGCCGACGTGCTGGCGGCGGAGGCGATCGCATCGCTGGAGCGAATGGCCGCCAGCGAGGCGGTCCGGACGGAAATCGAGGTGGAGTGCGGCAAGGCCGACCGGCTCATCAAGCGCCTGATACGCGATCACGCGGCCGATCTGCTGGTCATCGGCCCCGGCAAGCCGCAGAACCTGCGCGAAAGAGTATTCGGCTCTACCGCGGATCGGGTCGTGCGCTCAGGGTCATGCCCGATCGTTGTCGTCAAGCGCGCGAGCGACGAGCCCTATCGCTACGCGATCGCGGCAATCGATTTCTCGCCGATGTCGTTCGCGGCGGCACAGACCGCCGGGCTAATAGCCCCGTCGGCTAAACTTGAATTGATACATGCTCTCGAAATTCCGCTCGCTTTCGAGCAGGCCATGCTCAAGACGGGCACCTCGCAGGCCGAAATCAATCGGTATCGCAAGGCCAAGGCGCGTGCCGCCTATACGCGACTGCGCTCGATGTGCGCCGCCGTTGCCGCTCCGGGCAAAATCCGGGTCGTCCGTGGCGACCCCGCAACGGCGCTGGTCCGGCTGGCGAGGTCCGGAAAGACGGACCTGATGGCACTCGGCATCCAGGGTAGAAACGCCGCTTCTAAAATCGTCATCGGTAGCGTTGCCCGCCGGGTACTTTCGGCGTCTTCTTGCGATGTGCTTCTGGCAAGGGGAGCAATTTGAAAAAGAAAGGGCTTGCAATGCGCAGTTTGCTACTCACTACCTTGACGATCGGGTTGTACAGTTCGGCCGTCCTCGCCGATCCTTCACCGCCGCCGGGCGCAAAGCCGTTGAGCGAAATTCTCCAGAACGTCGAGGCGCGTCCGGATTTCGGGTATTTTGACGAGATCGAATGGGACGATGGCTTCTACGAAGTCGAGTTCTATACAAAAGCGGGAGCGAAAATGAAGGTTCATATCGATCCCGTGAGCGGGGGCCAACGGCCTTGAGACCGGATGGTGCAGGCCTGCCTGCGCGCTCGGCAACCCCCAATGAAAATTCACCCGGAAGCACAAAGATCGAGGAAGCAACCCATGACATACACAATCGACCGGACGATTTGCGACGCCTCGCTCGAGGAGGTTGAGGCCCGCCTGCGCAAGGCGCTGGCAGATCACGGTTTTGGTGTGCTGACCGAAATCGACGTGCAGGCAACGATGAAAGCGAAGCTTCAAATCGACATGCCGGATTACCGCATCCTCGGTGCGTGCAATCCGAAGATGGCATATCAGGCCATTGGGCTTGAACCGCGCGTCGGCGCCATGTTGCCCTGCAACGTAATTCTGCGTGCCGTGGAAAAGGGCATTGAGGTGAGCGCCATCGATCCGGTCGCTTCGATGATGGCGATAGACAATGCCGATCTGAAAGACGTCGCCGGCGCGGTTGGCGATATATTGCGCAAGGTTGTTGAGGCGGTGTAGCCGTTGGAGAATTATGTTTATCCAGCCTTATCAAATTCCGGCGGCACCGGCACGAGCTTGATCCGGCTGTAGGGCGGCGGAAGACCACGTTCACGAATGAAGGCATCGACCGCAACCAGCATCTCGTCGCGGCAGTTGATGTCGTCGACAAAGCTCGGCACCCAGTAGCGCACGACATATCGCACTCCGTCGGTATCGTAGGAGACGGCGCGCGCATCCGGCCTGGGCGACTTCATCACGGATTTGGTTGAGGCCGCCGCCGCCGATAGCAGTTCCTTGCCCTGGCTGACGGGGATGTCGTGGCCGAGGACGATTTCGAGCGTAGCGCGGTAGTGCTTCTTCGGAGCGCTGAAATTGGTCACCCTTTGCCGGGGAATCTGGCGGTTGGGAAGGATCATGTACGTGTCGTTACGCGTCAGCAGGCGCGTGGTCCGCCATCCGATCTCGATGACCTTACCCCGGATGGCGCCATCGATCTCGATCCAGTCGCCGATCCGGAACGGAGCCTCCAGCCCGAGCGCGATGCCCGAGAGCACGTCCGCGAGCACATTGCGGATAGCGAAGCCGAGGACGGCAATTATCAAACCGGAACTGGCGATCACACCGCTGGACGACTGCCCGAGCAGGATCGCCACCGTAGCCACCGTCGCAATCGCGAAAATGGCGGCTGTCATCAATTCTCCGAGCAGCTTCGGAGCGCGCTTCTTTCCCTCGCCGGTGCGCGCCAGGGCGGCGACGATCATTCGGGCGAGCAGCGACGCGCCGGAAAAAATCGCAACGGCGATCGCGACCTGGCGCACGATGTGCCTGTTCGCTTCGGGCGCGAAATGCTGGAACGCAGGCTCATGAAAGACATAGACGATCAACGCGCTCGCGAGCAGGAACGCGAGCGGCAGAAGGATGCGCGATGCTTGTCTGGACTACCATCTGGGGTAAGACGGCGCTGATCGCTTCGGGGGACCCCTTGGGGCCATCGAAGACGGCGATCAGGATGTCGCCAAGGCAGCACGTTTTCAGCTGGTTCATCACCCGCAGCCAGAACTTTACTCCCTCGGCCTGCTCGATCCAGATGCCGCGTATCTCCTTCGCGCCGTCGGGCAGGATTATGAGGATGCTCGCCTGAAGGAACGGCTGCTGCCGCTTCCGGATGATCCGAAGGCCGGGCTCCTGCCGAATCCCCGTAGCCTTCGAACAAAGAACGGCCTAACCTGAGCACATGACCGGAACGAAACCGGACTGGGTCCATATCTGCCGCTCAGGCTAGCCCGAGGCAACGACCCGGGATGAAGCGGAGGGGGACGCAGATGGGTTATGGGTGGATTCTGCCCTGTCAGGCGCGGTTGCTGAAAGCGGACCAGTTGATTCTGGCCGGGCTTTACCTGACGGCGGCGTTATGGATGTCCCCGGCCATGGCGGAGGACGTTGGCACATCCGATTGGTCCGTCTCCATGAGCGCCGAGGGTACGACGGTCTCTTATGGCGAGGACGACAGTGGCGACTTTGAGCTGTCGTTTGCATGTGAAGCCGACAGGCCGGATCTGCAAATCCGGCTGCGCGGTAATCTTTCCAAAAGTATCGAGGCCGGAAAGTTGCCCGATGTCAGCATGGAAAACGACGCAATGTCAGTCGGTCTTTCCAAGCTGGAGGTGTTCGAGCAAAGTACGGGGAAACAGGAAATCCGGGGACAGGCCCCCCTCAGCGACGCAATGCGAGATTTATTGGTATCGGGCGCGCCGCTTGTCGTCACTGTCAATGACACGACAGAAACCTATCCCATGGAAAATGCGAGGGATTGGGCCTGGCAACTGGTTTTCGGCTGCGGCGACAAGGCCGCTGATGGCAATCTCGACATCACCATCATCAACCGGGCTGGTTTGCCGATACAGGAACTTGCCTATTCCGAGGCGGAAATGGGCGGCTCTATCGTTGCCAACCCGCTTGAAACGACCGGATTGAAGCCAGACGACAGCCAGCGCTTCACTATCCTTGGTGGCCGCGATATCTGCACCTTTGAAATATCGGCGGTCTTTGAAGAGGACGGCGAAGACAGCGAGGACAGCAGCGATCCCTTGCCGATCGGAACACAGGATTTCTGCGAAAACCCCGAATTCATTGTCCACGTACCTTCGCCTGAAACATTGGCGCCGGAACAGGCGCTTTCTGACGATGACCCATGGGTCGGTGAATGGGAAGGCGAAGGAGTTTCGGCCACCATACGCCGAGGAACCGCCAAGCCGGAATTTCTGGTGATCGATGTTTCCGCCGGGCAGCCGGAGCCGAGTTGCGCTGGTGCGGTCACGGTCTTCGGTAAGCCGCAAGGCCTGTCGGTGAAAGGGGTCAGCTATGATCCCAATGACAAGGCGGCGCCCATCTGTGAGGTTCACCTTTCCATCAACGAAAGCGGTGAAATGGAAGCCACGTCACGGGGGGACTGCACCTATTATCATGGTGCGGCCTGCGGCTTTGACGGCGTGATGAAGAAGGCCGAGATACCAGATTGAAATATGCGATTTCGCGGATTGTTCATTCAGCCACGCGGCCGGAGCCCTGCGACAGGGTTGGGAGAAAATCATGGACTTGCGCTACCTGGGGTGTGTGGCACTGCTGATCGTACCGACGGCTGGAGCTGAGGCCGCCTCACTGCCCGGCCTTTCGGCGCTACAGAGCGTCTCGCCCACGGTGCTACAGCAGATCGGCCTGGACCAGCCCGGTTGCGAGACCTGGCAGACCAGCCTGAGCGATTCCGGCACCATTCTGGCCGTGGAGGTCAACTGCGAAGAGGCCGATGGCGGACGGCGCGTTTGGCTGGTCGAGGATGGACAGCGGGCAGTGGCTGCCACGCCCGATTTGGGTCCCGGCAACCCTAACGACGACGCCGTCTTCGGTACGGGTGTCGATCTGTATTGGGACGCGGACACGCTCTATATTTCCACCTTCATAGAGCTCCCGCTTGCCGATGAGGAAGAGTATCCGGGCTCGGAGCAGGTGGACTATAGCGCGACATTGGCGGGCAGCACCCGGCTCGAGTCCATCCCGGATGACGTTTTGCAAGCAGCCGAGCAGCGCAAGCGCCAATGGCATCCTGAAGACTGGACGGAAGTGCTCGACAATGCCGACGCGATCGGCGAGAGCGTGCTCACGCTGGGAAGCCCAGCCGAGGGATACCTCGTCTGGCTGGATGAGCAGCCCGATCAGGGCGACGTCTTCACCCTGTTCATGCGGGACATGACAGAAGGGGCAACCGCACGGGAAATCGTCCGTGGCGGAGACGAGCTGCTGAATTTCCGCTTCGACAGCTGGCATGTTTTCTACCCCACCCCGACGGACATTCGCGTCTATGACCTGAAAACAGGACAGTCGCAGATCATTGCCGGCAGCACTCCCGATAGCGGCCTGCTGGAATGGCATGAGCAGACCAGCTCCTTGGTCTGGAAGAGCCATCAGCCTTGCACAGGCGGCGAGACAACGGCTTACCTGAACCTGTGCATCGCCCATGTCGATGGATTAGACCTGCCGTGAAGAGGTTTTTCTTCATTGGCGCTGCCAGTGCTGCGATGGCCTCGCCCGTCGCTGCGGTCACGCCGCTGGCGGTGGAAAGCATTCCCTATGCCGCTTTGGGTGATGCTCCACTCAACGATGCTGATCTTCCCGTTTTCCGGCTGGCCCCGGGTGGCGAGGCGATCGCCGTGGACGATGGCTATCGCGTCTGGCTTTACCCCCGCGCCACGCACGAGCGCCTTGCCGTCACGCCTGCTGCAACAACCAGCACGGCGCGCAACCCGAGGGGTGAAGTCACGACGTTGGGGATGCAATGGAGTTCGGACGGCATCCTGACGGCGTGGGTTAATCCGCACGACGCAACCCACCCGGCCTATCAGGCCGATATTAAAGGCGCGTGGGGTGCGGCATCACAATATCTGCCGACGCCCCCACTCGATCGCGAAGCCGTCATCCAGCGCTATCACGTGCCTGTCGACCCGGCCTATATTCTGGAAGTTGATGCCAATGGACAGGCAGCCATCTGGGCCGAAAACCGTGGGCATGGAACACTGGCCCTGATGGCGGCCGCAACGGGCGACAAGCCTCGTCAACTCGCCGAAGGCAGCTGGGAACTGGAGCGTTTCGTTTTCGATACGCAGGCAACGCGGGTATTTTATGCCACATCAGATGGCATTGTCGTCCAGACTGTGCCCGATGGTAAGGCCGATCTGTGTCCGTCTCCACGGCGATCCCGCACATCGTCGCGACGCCTTCTGCGGCCTCGAAGCGCCCGGACGGTATGCCGGTTGTCAGGCGATGCATCATCTCTTCTTTCTTGATACCGATGATGGATTCGTAGTCGCCCGTCATGCCCGCGTCGGTGATGTATGCTGTACCGAGCGGCAGGATCCGATGATCGGCGGTCGGAACGTGCGTATGGGTGCCGACCACGAGACTGACGCGGCCATCGCAGAAATAGCCCGCGGCAAGTTTCTCGCTGCTGGCTTCGCCGTGAAAATCCAACACGATCGCGTCCGCTATCTTTCGCAACGGATGAGCGGAAATCACTTCATCCAGCAACCCGAACGGATCGTTGACCGGTTCCATGAATAGGCGTCCCAGCGCATTGATCACAAGGACACGCTTGCCGTTCCGGGTTTCGATCAAAACGCTGCCGCGCCCGGGCGTGCCGGGAAGATAGTTGAGCGGGCGGATCAAGTGTGGCGCATTTCCGATGAAGGTCAGTGCCTCCTTCTTGCTCCATGAGTGGTTGCCCAAGGTTACGACGTCGGCGCCAGCCGCGATGAATTGGTGGTAGATGGCCTCGGTGATGCCGAAGCCATCGGCGGCGTTTTCGCCGTTGACGATGGCGATATCGACTTTCCAGTCGTCAATCATCTTGGGCAGCAGTTGTGAAACAGCATCACAGCCCGACTGTCCGACGACATCTCCGATGAAGATTATGCGCAATGGACGCTCTCCGTCATAAAGGCCTGACATTGGCCATCACGATGTTGTAGTCGATGCGTCGGAAAAGTCAGAGGTCATCGCCGATAGCGAGAAAGGAGCCTGTCCAGTTCTTTCAGATGGAACTCGTGTGCTGGCCGACTTTCCGGCGCACTCCCAAGAGGCCTCAATGCCTCTCCAACTCGGCGGCGAGACCGTCGAACACCGCCTCCATAATGATCAGGATTGCATCTGCGCCCCATGTGCTCGCCTCGAGCACCTGATAGGGATCAATGATGAAGCCCTTTCTCATGGCGGGAAGCGTGCAGGCGGCCCGCGCCGCGACGAGATGGTCAGGCGCACCCTTGAAGGACCGTGCGTCGGTCAGCACTGAGAGGCAAGCAGCGCCACCCCGTTCATAGGATCTGGCGAGCGTGTCTGGTTGAAAATCTTCCCGGATGACATCCCTCGAAGGGCTGGCTCACTTGATTTCCGCAATCAGGCCGATGCGGTCTTCCGCCGATCGGGAGGCAAACGCGGCTGCAAAGCCGCGGATCGGCGTTGCATCGGCCGCCGCCGCGAGAACCGCAGCCTCAGACATGCGACTGCGCGCCATGGCGATCTCCTCACGCTTGTAGGCTATGATACGCTCAGGAATGTCGGACATTGGAAGGTGGTCACCGCGGTTCTACCGGCAGAACCAGCGCCGCCTCGAAGCCCGACGGTCTTCCCGGCCTCGGCGACTGCAAGATGAGTTGCGAGGAAATCCGGTCGGCGATGCCCGCGACGATAGCAAGGCCGAGCCCGCTGCCGTCCGTCCCACCGGTTCCCCTCTCGAAGCGGCGGGTCAGCCGGCCGAGCGCCGCCTTCGGCACGACAGGGCCCTCATTGGCAACGCGCAGCGTGCCGTCCTCCTCCAGGCTGACCCCGATCGGCTGATCGGGCGCGCCATGGCGCAAGGCGTTCTCGAGGAGATTGCGGCAGATGATGCCGAAAGCGTCGGGGTCGAGGTCCGACATCACCGGGCGCTCGGGCAGGGTCAGCGCGATCCGATTGGGCGCGGCCCTCTCCATGTCGTCGACGATTAGACGAGCGGCGATGCGAAGGTCGGATGCGTGGTCGAGCCGCAGCTTGCCGCCCTCGGCGCGAGCCAGTTGCAGAAGCCGTTCCGCGATCCGGGCCAGCCGCTTCAGCGAGGCTTCGATTTCGGCGGCCCTGCGGCCGACCTCGGCGTCCTTCGTTTCCGCCTGTAGCCGCTGGGTCTGCGCGATCGCGCCTGCCAGCGGTGTTCGCAATTCATGCGCTGCGTTGGCGGCGAAGGTGCGTTCGGCCTCGAATGTGGATTTGAGTTGCGCCAGAAGCACATTGATCGCCGCCCCCACCGGGGCGGCCTCG
>Ga0172382_10011798_pt1 | contig 11498 bp, 9 predicted proteins | sample Leawel138RmetaG_FD_122245 | JGI IMG/M metagenome (GOLD analysis project Ga0172382, IMG submission 122245) | Leachate microbial communities from a municipal landfill in Southern Ontario, Canada - Leachate well 138R metaG | ecosystem: Engineered > Solid waste > Landfill > Unclassified | place...
AGACGGCGGGGGTGGACGAAAGCATCCTGACTTTCACCGGCCGCGCGCGCGTCTACGAAAGCCAGGAAACCTCGGTCAAGGGGATCCTGGGTGGCGAGGTCGGTGCCGGCGACGTGGTCATCATCCGCTACGAGGGCCCCAAAGGCGGCCCCGGCATGCAGGAAATGCTCTACCCCACGTCCTACCTGAAGTCCATGGGCCTGGGCAAGTGCGCGGCCTTGCTGACGGACGGGCGCTTTTCCGGCGGTTCGTCGGGCCTGGTGATCGGCCATGCCTCGCCCGAAGCGGCCGAGGGCGGCAACATTGCCCTGGTCGAGGACGGCGATACTATCGAGATCGACATCCCCAACCGCCGCATCCAGCTGGCGATCGATGACGAGACCCTGGCGGCGCGCCGTGCCGCCATGGAAGCGCGCGGCCCGCAGGCCTGGAAACCCGTGGACCGCCAGCGGGAAGTCTCCCAGGCGTTGCGGGCTTATGCTGCGCTGGCCACCTCGGCCGACCGGGGGGCGGTGCGCGATGTCGGGCAACTGAAGTGATGCCGCGTGGCGGCGGTCTGCGGGCTGCCGCCACGGTTTTCAGGGTAATCCCTGATTCATAGTCATATGATGACGTATCACAATGCGGTTAAGCACTCTTGAATCGCATGGAGAAGCGGCGTGGTTGAAAACAGGTTCGAACGGCTCTTGCTGACGGGCGCGGCCGGCGGGGTGGGGCGCGTGCTGCGCGAGACGCTCAAACCGATGGCGCGCGTCCTGCGCCTGTCCGACGTCCAGTCGCTGGGCACGGCCGGGGAGGGCGAAGAACTCCATCCCTGCGACCTGTCCGACCGGCGGGCCGTGGACGAAATGGTCCGGGGTTGCGACGCCATCGTACACATGGGCGGCGTGTCGGTCGAACGGCCCTTCGAGGAAATCCTGGAGGCCAACATCAAGGGCGTTTTCCACCTCTACGAGGCCGCCCGCCGCCACGGGGTGCGCCGCGTGATCTTCGCCAGTTCGAACCACGCGGTGGGCTTCTACCGCCAATCCGAGACGATCGACGCCGCCATGCCCACGCGCCCTGACGGTTATTACGGCCTCTCCAAAGCGTATGGCGAGGGCATGGCCAGCTTCTATCATGACCGCTACGGCATCGAGACGCTGTCCATCCGCATCGGCTCTTCGTTTCCCGAGCCCCGGGATCGGCGCATGATGCACATCTGGTTCAGCTACCGGGATCTGACCGAGATGATCCGCCGGGGCCTGTTCACCCCGGGGATCGGCCACACCATCGCCTTCGGCATGTCCGACAACAAAGATCCCTGGTGGGACAATCGCCTGGCCGCGCACCTGGGCTACAAGGCCCGGGATACGTCCGAGGTCTTCCGGGAACAGATCGAGCGCCAGCCGATGCCGGCGGCCGACGATCCGACAATGGTCTGGCAGGGCGGGGTCTTCACGGCCCGGGGGCCCTTCGATCCGGTGGATGCCCCTTCCTAAATATAGGATGTCTGATCTTTAAGATGGGTACGCGCGCCCGGGCATCCCGGGCGCGGGTGCTTCCGGGATCAGAACGTGTAGGTGACCCCCGCCGTCACGCTGCGGCCGTTGCCGGGCAGGAAGGTAGGATCGGCGGCACCGGCCGTATTGCGGATGACGAAGGCGCTGGCGTAGGTCTCGTCGGTCAGGTTGTCGCCCTGCACATAGGCCTGCCAGTGCCTGTCGATCCGGTAGTCCACCTTGAAGCCCAGCAGGGTATAGCTGTCCTGCCGGGTGTCCGGCGTATTGGCGTGGTTGGTCTCCGTGGAGGATGGCATCCAGCGCACATTCGGGCCGAAACGCAGCCCGCCGACGCGGTAGAGGATCTCGGCGCCGACCAGGTGGCGCGGCACGCCGGCGATGCGGTTGCCCGCGTATTCGCCCCCTTTGAAGCGGAAGTCGCTGAAGGTGTAGGCGACGCGGTAGTCGAAGGCCGCGCCCCCGCCCGGGGCGGGCACGCTGCCGTTCAGGCCCAGTTCGATGCCCTGGTGGCGAGTGCCGCCCTGATAGTTGTAGGTGCCAGCCGGCGTGCCGTTGGCGGTGCTGACGGACATGAGTTCGTCCTTGACGTCGCTATGGTAGAGCGTCAGCGCCCAGTGCGGCGCGTAGGCCCCGGCGCCCAGGCGGCCTTCGCCGCCGATCTCGACGGTGTCGGCGCGCTGCAGCTTCAGGGCGCTGAGGCTGGTTGTCGCCGGAATCGGCATGACGGAGTTCGGACGGGGGGGCACCGCGCCGGTGACGATTTCCCAGTAGGTCGGTGCCTCGTTGCTGCGGCTGACGTTCACGAAGAAACGCTGATCCTCGGCGGGCCGCCAGACCAGGCCCAGCTTCGGGCTGACGTAGCTCCAGTCCTGGTCCAGGCTGTTGCCCGAGCCGCGTTCCCGGGCATCCCGGATCGCCTGCGTGAACTTGGCGTCGCCCACGACCGTCCAGTGCGGGTTGACGTGCCAGGCGAAGCCCAGCAGGGCGCTGCGGTTTTCCGCCTGCAGGTCATAATTGCCGAATCGTTGCAGACGGGAACCGTCCTCCGGTTTGACGACGTAAAGCGTGCGGTCCATGTCGCTGCGTGACCAGTCCAGCGCCACGCGGTAATCGATGGCGCGGTACTTGCCGGCGAGCTGCCATTGCGCGCCGTAGGTCATGCCGTCGGTCACGGTCGAGCTCAGCGGGTCCTGGAAGGTGTCGTCGATGCTCTGGGCGTAGAGGCCGAACGTATTGTTCAGATCCTCGGTGCCCCAGTAGGTGCGGTTGGCGGCGCGGAACTGGCTCGATGTGCGATGCGGATCGCGTTTGTAGACGTTCAGGGGGTGGTTGGCCGTCTTGCCGTCGCCGATCACGTCGGTCGGATCGTCCTCCATCATGGAACGAGGCACGACGAACGGAATGTCCACATCCAGATCCACGTACGACAGGGACGTCCGGTTCTCGAAGCCGTCGCCCTGGACGCCGAAATTGCCTTGCACGCTGGTGCGTCCGGAACCGGAATGGTGGCGGTAGCCGGCGTACTTGTCGTGGGTGACGCTCAGGCGGCCGTCCAGGTTGTCGCCGCGTAAGCCTTTGGCGGCCTGGGCGCCGAAGCGCCCGAAGCTGCCACCCTCCATGCGCAGGAGATCGCCTTCCGTGCCCGTCAGTGACTGGAAGTCCAGCTCGCCGCCCAGGGTGGTGGCGGCCGGCGACAGGGCATTGGCGCCCCGGCGCGCGCTGATCAGGCGGGCATTGCGCGGTTCCAGAAAGCCGATCACGAAGGATCCGTCCGCCTCGTTCAGCGGCAGGCTGTCCTGCAACAGCAGGACGCCCCGGTTCACGGGGTTGCTCTGGATGCCCGAGCCGCGGATGTTCAGCCGCGGCTGGTCCAGGCCACCGAAGAATTCCTGGACCACCAGACCGGGCTGGTAGTCCAGGGCATCCCGCAGTGTGACCAGGCGCGTTTCCTGCTGCGGCTCGATCAGGTTGGTGCCGCCGGCCACGCCGTCCAGGCGGGCGCGTTCGGCCTTCACGCCGGGATTCAGCGGGGTGGCCTGGGCGTCGCCGCTGACGGTGATGGGTGTGAGGCTCGTGACGTCCTGGGCCTGGACGGGCGCCGGGCCGGCGGCCGTCAGGGCCAGGGCCAGCGCCAGGGGAGTGCGGGCGTGTCGTACGCTCATGGGGGTTCCTTGGTCGGAGGAGGTGGGAAGGGGGGCGGTCTATGCGCCGGCTGGCCGGTCCGGCGGCGCCTCTGCGGCGGATTCGTCCGGACGGCCGGAGGGGACGGCCTGTTCCCGTATCCGGCCGCCGGCCACGCACAGGATGCGGTCCACCAGGCCGGCGAGTTCCCAGGGCTGGTGGCTGATGCAGATCAGCGCGGCGCCGGTGGCGCGGGCCTGCTCGGCGCATAGCCGCCCCAGGTCGGCGCGCAGCGCCGGGTCCAGCGCGCTGAAGGGCTCGTCGAGCAGCAGCAGATCGGGTTCCAGCGCCAGGGCGCGGGCCAGGGCGGCGCGCTGGGCCATGCCACCCGACAGTTCGCCCGGCCAGGCCCGAGCCGCGTCGGCCAGCTCCACGCGGGCCAGCCAGCGGTCGCGCCGCGCGGCGATCCGGTCGCCAGGGACGCCGCCCGCACGCAGGGCGATGTCCAGGTTGTCGGCCACGCTGCGCCAGGGCAGCAGGCGGGGCTCCTGGAAGACCAGGCGGGTGCGCGGGAAGGTGTTGCGGCAGGAGCCGCTGTCCGGGTGCAGCAGGCCGGCCGCCAGGCGCAGCAGGGTGCTCTTGCCGGCGCCACTCGGGCCGATGACGCCGATGCGCTCGCCGGGGCGCACGTCCAGGCGGATGCCGTCGAGCACGGGCCGGGGGCCGAAGGCCAGGCTCAGGTCGCGCATCTCAAGCATGGCTGGGCTCCTGCCAGCGGGTCAGCCGGCGCTGGACGGGTTGCAGCAGCAGGAATTCCAGCAGGGCCACCAGACCCAGGATCAGCAGCACCCAGGCGTAGAGCCGGCCGCTGTCGAAGGTGCTGCGCGCGTTGGCCAGCGCGTAACCCACGCCGCTCTCGGCGCCCAGTACCTCGGCCATGACCACGAGCCGCACGCCACCGCAGGCGGCGATCAGCAGCGCCGCCGTCAGGGGCGCGGCCAGGGCGGGCAGATAGAGGTGGCGCAGCCGCGCCCAGGTGCCGAAATGGTAGACCCGGCCCATTTCCAGCAGGCCGGCGTCGATCATGCGCATGCCCTTGACCGTGTTGACGTACATCCCGGGCGCCATCATCAGGACCGTGATGAAGATCACCATCCCCGAACCCAGGCCGAACCAGAGCATGGCCAGTACGACCACGACGACAGGCGGTATGGCCATCAGCAGCCAGCGCAGCGGCTCCAGCAGCCCCCGCAGGCGCGCGTCGTGCCCGGCCAGTACGCCCAGCGTGAAGCCGATGCCGCAGCCGGCGCCCACGCCCATGGCGATGCGGGCCAGGCTGTCGAGGCTGTGCGTCCAGAAGCCGGGGTCGCCGGCCAGGACGCCGATCGCGCGCAGGGCCTCCAGCGGCGTGGCCATCAGCATGGGCCCCATCAGGCGGGCGGCGAATTCCCAGCCGGCGAAGATCAGGATGACGCCCAGCGCGGACCAGCGCCGGGACGTGCGCGCGGGGCGGACCCGGGCCCCCTTGGCGCCGCTTGTGGCGCTCATGGTCCGTAGAAGCCGGCGTCGGGCAGGCGGCCGCCGACGGCTTCGGGATTGTGCCGCAGGATCAGGCCGTAGAGGGCCTCCAGGTCGGGCCGCGCGGATTGTGCGTCGCGGCTTTCCAGGCGGGTGACGCGGATCGAGGCTTCGATGGCCTCGACCGGCAGGAAATCCAGGTGCTTGTGCACCAGGCGGGCGCATTCGGCCGGTTCGGCCTTGCACCAGCGCGCCGACCGGTCGTAGGCGCGCGCGAAGGCCTCGCCCAGGGCGCGGTCGCCGGCCACGCCGACATTGGCCATGATGCCGGCCTGCGGCAGATCGGGATGGTCCGTGAAGGTCCCTCGCCAGGCGTCCTCCAGACTCTGTACACGGTGCAGCGGCGCGCCGCCCCGGCGGGCACTCTGCGCCAGCAGCAGCGAGACGGAGGGTTCCGGCAGCAGCGCGCTGCGCGCCTCGCCGGTCAGCAGCAGGGTGGTGGCGTCCTGGGCGTCGCGCGCATAGCGGATGGCCGGCGCGCGCGCGCCGGTCAGTCCCTGCGCGTCCAGCAGGCGTTCGAGCAGCAGGGCGGGCAGGTCGCGCTGGAAGGTCGTCAGCAGCGGCTTGCCGGCCAGGTCGGCGACCGTGCGCACGTCCGGATCGGCGCTGACGAACCACAGCAGTCCCCAGACGGAGACGTTCAGCAGGCGCACGGGCATGCCCCGATTGGCCATGATGGCGGGCAGGTTCACCGGCGTGGCGCTGAAATCGACTTCCCGCCTGGCAATCAGCACGCGCAACTGATCCGGGCTTTTCCAGTGGCGGAATTCCACCGTGTCGGCCCAGTCCGCCAGGGCGTCGGTCTCGGCCATGTGGATGAGCGGAAAGCTGACGGCGGCCGTAGGGCCGCCCAGAACCAGACGTTCACGTGGCGCGGCCGAGACGGAGAGGGCCGTGCCCAGCAGAACGGCCGGCAGGCAGATCCGCGCCAGGCGGTATGATGCTCGAAAGGATTCCCACATAACTGAATGCGAATTATTATCAATATCGTATCGTCGCATCTGAATTGTTGAGTGCCAATGACAAAAGTCAATCCGACCGAGGATTCTCCCGCCCGGGTGCTCGGGCATCCGCTCTTCAAGGACGCGCCTGCGGAAGTGGCGCGATTGCTGCTGCGTGACGCCGCGATCCTGCATGTCGAGGATGGGAATCCGCTGTTCAGGGAAGGCGAGGACGCCATCGAATATCTGTACGTCCTGAGCGGCGGCATCGAGGTGATGCGCCACACCCAGGACGGCCAGGATCGCGTATTCCACATTTTCCGGGTCGGCCAGTTGCTTGCGGAGACGGCGATGTTCATGACGCATGGCCGCTATCCGATGAACGCCCGGGCGCATGGCGATGCGATCGCGCTGTGCCTGAAGCGGGCCGGCCTGCAGGCGGCCTGCCGCGCCTGGCCTGAGCTGGCCATGCGGCTGCTGGCGCGTCTGAGCGACCGGGTCTACCAGCGGGTCAACGAGGTGGAGTGGCTCAGCGACAGTACGGCCGCGCAGCGTCTGGCCGACTACCTGTTGCGTCTGCGGCCCGGCGAGGGATCCTCCGTACACCTGCCGCTGACGCAGCGCCAGCTCGCGGCGAACCTGGGGGTGCGCGCGGAAACCCTGAGCCGGTTGCTGGCGGACTGGGTGGCGCAGGGCCGGATCGCCGGCGCGCGCCGGGACTGGATCCTGCTCGACCCTGCTTTCCTCGACGATCTGGCGCAGCCGGCCCGGCGCAGTTTCTGATTCCGGGCGCCGTGGCCTCGCCCAATACCCGCGCCCGGCGTGCGCGTGTCCGTTCTCTGTGCGGATGGAGGTCTTAAACTGAAGGATTCCGCTCCGACTTCTCGAAAGGACTCCGTCATGGCCAAACCGCTGCGTTCCTCGAACATCACCCAGGGTGTCGCCCGGGCGCCGAACCGCTCGATGTACTACGCGCTCGGCTACACGGAGTCCGATTTCGACAAACCCATGATCGGTATCGCCAACGGCCAGAGCACCATCACGCCGTGCAACAGCGGTCTGCAGCCCCTGGCCGACGCGGCCGCCGCCGCCATCAAGGACGCCGGCGGCAATCCCCAGATGTTCGGCACGCCGACGATTTCCGACGGCATGGCCATGGGCACCGAAGGCATGAAATATTCCCTGGTCTCCCGCGAAGTCATCGCCGACTGCGTCGAAACCTGCGTCCAGGGCCAGTGGATGGACGGCGTGCTGGTGATCGGCGGCTGTGACAAGAACATGCCGGGCGGCATGATGGGCATGCTGCGCGCGAACGTGCCCTCGATCTACGTCTATGGCGGCACCATCCTGCCGGGCAATCTTTGCGGCCGGGATCTGAACATCGTCAGCGTCTTCGAGGCCGTGGGCGAGCACGCGGCCGGCCGCATGTCCGAGGCCGACCTGCACGACATCGAGACCCATGCCATTCCCTGCAGCGGTTCCTGTGGCGGCATGTACACGGCCAACACCATGAGTTCCTCCTTCGAGGCCATGGGCATGAGCCTGCCGTATTCGTCCACCATGGCCAACGTGCATCAGGAAAAGGCCGACTCGGCCGCCGAATCGGCCCGCGTGCTGCTCAAGGCCGTGGCGCTGGATTTGAAGCCGCGCGATATCGTCACGCGCAAGTCCATCGAAAACGCCGTGGCCGTGGTCATGGCCACCGGGGGGTCGACCAACGCCGTGCTGCACATCCTGGCGATCGCCCATGCCGCCGGCGTCGAATGGACCATCGACGACTTCGAGCGCGTCCGCCGCCGCGTTCCCGTCATTTGCGACCTGAAGCCCAGCGGCAAATACCTGGTGGTGGATTTTCACCGGGCGGGGGGCATTCCCCAGGTCATGAAGCTGTTGCTGAACGCCGGCCTGTTGCATGGCGACTGCGTGACCATCACCGGCAAGACCATCGCCGAGACGCTGGCCGACGTGCCCGATGCGCCACGCGCCGACCAGGACGTCATCCATGCGCTGGATGACGCCCTGTACCCCGAGGGCCATCTGGCCATCCTCAAGGGCAATCTGGCGGAACTGGGCGCGGTGGCCAAGATCACCGGCCTGAAGAACCCCGCCATCACCGGCCCGGCGCGGGTCTTCGACAACGAACAGTCCGCCATGGACGCCATCCTGGCCGGCAAGATCAAGGCCGGCGACGTGCTGATCCTGCGCTATCTGGGCCCCAAGGGCGGCCCCGGCATGCCGGAAATGCTGGCGCCCACCAGCGCCCTGGTGGGCGAAGGCCTGGGCGATTCCGTCGGCCTGATCACCGACGGCCGGTTTTCCGGCGGCACCTGGGGCATGGTCGTGGGCCACGTCGCACCCGAAGCGGCAGTGGGCGGCACGATCGCCCTCGTCGAGGAGGGCGATTCCGTGACCATCGATGCGCACAAGCATCTGCTTCAGGTGAACGTGTCCGCAGAGGTCCTGGCCGCCCGGCGCGCCGCCTGGACGCCGCCCGCGCCGCGCTACACGCGCGGGGTGCAGGCGAAATTCGCCTTCAATTGCTCCGACGCCAGTACCGGCGCGGTGCTGGATCGCTTCGAGGACCGCACGCCCGGAACGCGCTGAAGCGCCGGTCCGATCCGCTTCGCCGCCTGCTCGTTTTCCCGCAGGCCCGGCGCGCCGCCAGCCGCCATCGCGCTGGCGGTGGAACCATCTTCCTGTCGCCGCTACTCATATAAAAATAAAAAGAAAGTGCGTGCTGCCGTCTCTTGAAGGGCGATAAGGAGGGTGGGATATGACGTTCGACCGGATCGGCTCGACAGGTATTTCATTAGGCGCTTCGCTGTATGCGGGGAGCGGTCTCGACGAGGTGCTGCTGGCGCGGCCCCCTTTGTCCCGCGGCGAACCCGCGGCGCGTGATCCCGCAAGACCCAGCGTCCAGATTTCCGAGGCCGGGCGACGCGCGCTGGCCAGGGAAACCGCCGATCGCGTGCCGCCAGAACCACCGCCATCGCAAAACCGCGATCAGCGGCCGGTGCAGGCGGCCTACGATATCAGGCCCCAGGGCATTCCCCGATACGATGCCGAGGGCAGACTGCGGGGCTTTACCGTGATCCGTCAGGCGCCTCCCCTGGAGTCCCTGGTATTCCAGGGCGGTGGCGCCAAAGGGCTCGTCAATGCGAATGCACTGGTCGAGATGCAGCATGCGGGCATGTTCGACGGCCTGAAGCACGTGGTGGGTTCTTCGGTGGGCGCACTCACGGCGATCGCGATGGCCGGCATGGATGCCGAGGCGTTCCAGGACTTCACCGACGAGATCGAGATGGGCAAATTGCGGGATACGTCGGATGGCTTCCGGACCCGCTATCCCATGGTCGACATGGATTGGCGCCTCGGTTTCCGGGCGGGACATGTGTTGGAGTTGATGGACCGGAAAATGGCGGAACGGGTATCGAGCTATCTCGATGCGCATTGGGACACCGCGGCCTTTCAGGACAAGCTCGATCGCTTGCGCGCCACGGAGGGCGAGAGCGTGCCTGACCGCCTGGCGCAGTTGCGTCGCCAGGATTTCGATACGGATCGCACTGGCCAGATGGTGACCTTCAACGACTTGCGTCTGATGCGTCTGCTCGATCCCGCACAATTCAGGACGCTGACCCTGACGGGATGGGACGCGACCCGCCGCGAGGAGATCTATTTCGACGCGCAAAGGACGCCCGATGTGCCGATTGCGGTTGCAGGCCGTATTTCCATGAGCTTCCCGATCTATTTCAAGGGCGTGGACTACGATCCGGGCGATGGTCATGGCCGCCGCACGTTTCTCGACGGCGGCGTCGGCAGCAACATGCCGGTCGAGGTCATCACCAAAGGCCTGCAGGGCCGGGAACTGGAGCAGGCGCGGGCGCGGACAGCCGTGTTGACTTTCGACGATGGCGGCAACGCTTACGAAATCCTGCATCGACCCTCGGCGCCCCCTTCCTTTTTCAGTCTGGCCGCGGTGAAGGGGAAAATCGCGGGTTTCTTCTCGGACAATCCGGATTACAACCAGACGTCCTATGGGGACCGGCTCAAAACGTATGATGCGGGCCCCAACGCCTTTGTCGTGTTCCATGGCGATATTGGCACGCTCGATCTGGGTGCCTCCCCTGAGCGGATCGACCGCGCCCAAACTCAGGCCACCCGGAAAATGCGTGAACAGATTGAACTGCGGCAGGGGCAGGCCTATGCCCAGGAGTGCTCGTCCGCCGAGGAATGTTTCGTACAATTGACCGGGCGTGAAAAACAGGCGATTGCCGATGGTCCGCTCCCCGACCCGGGCGCCTACCCCCAAGGCAGGGACGATCCCGGCTATCAATTCGAACTTGGCCTGTTCGAACTGGTCCGGCGCGAAACGTCGGCGCGCGCGGTGTGAACCGCGTGCCGTCTTTTGGCCGTCGCATGTCCGCTGGACGCATGTGTTTTTTTATTGTGATTGGGCCGTTTGGCCGGACCGGAGTGCCGTTTTGCTGAATACTGAACAACGTGCCTTGCAGCTTCAGATTCGTCTTGCGCTGGACGTGGCCGATGCTTTCGATGTCCAGGACGAGATCGAGCGACGGGTCGACTTCCTGGCGGAACTGCTGCGCGCTTCCGGTGCCCGCGCCCTGGTGCTGGGCATCAGCGGAGGCGTCGATTCCCTGACGGCGGGCTGCCTGTCGCAGCGGGCCGTCGAACGCGTGCGTGCGCAGGGCGGAAACGCCCGGTTTGTCGCCATGCGGCTGCCCTACGGCGTCCAGCTCGACGAGGCGGACGCCCAGGCGAGCCTGGCGGTGATCCGGCCCGATGAGCGACTGACCGTGGATGTGCGGCCCGCCGCGGACGCGATGCTGGATTCGGTGCGTGCCTCCGGTCAGACGTTCCGCGACGCCGCCCAGCAGGATTTCCTGCACGGCAACATCAAGGCCCGCCAGCGCATGATCGCGCAGTACGCCGTGGCCGGGGCGCGCGGCGGGCTGGTGGTCGGCACCGACCATGCCGCCGAGGCCCTGATGGGGTTTTTCACCAAGTTCGGCGACGGGGCGGCAGACGTCACGCCCCTGGCGGGGCTGAGCAAGCGCCGCGTGCGGGCGCTGGCGACCGCCCTGGGCGCGCCCGACGAACTGGTGTTCAAGATTCCCACCGCCGACCTGGAACTGCTCAAGCCGCTCAAGCCCGACGAGGACGCTTTCGGTGTCAGCTACGAGCAGATCGACGATTTCCTGGAAGGCCGGGACGTCGCGCCGGACGCCTTCGACATCATCGTCGCCACCTGGCGGCGCAGCGCCCACAAACGCGCCCTGCCGATCGCGCCCTGAACCCCCGCCGGGCCCGGCAGGTCCGGGCGGCGATCAGGCGGCCG
>Ga0172382_10011805_pt1 | contig 11494 bp, 9 predicted proteins | sample Leawel138RmetaG_FD_122245 | JGI IMG/M metagenome (GOLD analysis project Ga0172382, IMG submission 122245) | Leachate microbial communities from a municipal landfill in Southern Ontario, Canada - Leachate well 138R metaG | ecosystem: Engineered > Solid waste > Landfill > Unclassified | place...
AGTCCGCGCCGACCGCCAGCAGGATGATCACCGCCATCGGCAACACCATCCAGTGCAGCTCGATGCCCACCAGGTGCTGCCACACGAGCACCGAGAGACCGAACGACGCGCCCAGCGACAGCACCACCGTGCCGACGATCACCGCGGCCGCCACGATGGCCCGCGTCAGAATCAGCATGATGATGAAAATCAGTCCGACAGCAGCGATTCCGGCGATCAGCAGGTCGTACCGGGTGCCGTCCGCCATGTCCTTGAACGTGGCCGCGGTGCCGCCGAGATAGATCGTCGAACCCTCCAGCGGCGTGCCCTTGACGGCCTCCTTCGCCGCGGTCTTGAGTTTGTCGATCTTCTCCACCCCGGCGGGCGACAGCGGATCACCCTCGTGCGCAATGATGAATCGCACCGCATGTCCGTTGGGCGAGATGAATTGTTCGATGCCGCTTTGGAAGTCGGCGTTCTCGAAGGCCTCGGGCGGCAGATAGAACGAATCGGCGTTCCACGCGTCGTTGAACGCGTCGCCCATCGCGCCCGCGTCCACCTGCATCTCGGCCGCGGCCTCCAGCTGTCCTTTCTGGGTCTGGAACTGGGTCAGCATCATCTCGCGCTGCGACTTCATCGTCTCGATCTGCTGCGGCATCAGCGCGATCAGCTCGGGCATGATCGCGGCCATCCGTTCCAGGTCCGGGACCAGGTCCTGGACGTTGTCGGTCAGCAGGTTCGTACCGTCGATCAGGTCGAACAGCGACCGCATCGAGTGACACACCGGGATGTTGTAGCAGTGCGGTTCCCAGTAGAAGTAGTTGCGGATCGGCCGGACGAAGTCGTCGAGATCGGCGATGTGGTCCCGCAATTCGGTGATGTCGACGGCCATCGTCTTGGTCTTGGCGACCATGCTGTTGGTGATCTCGGACATCTGGGACATCAGGGCCTGCATCTTCTCCATCGTGTCGATGGTGGTCTGCAGAGACTCGGCCTGGACCTGCATGTCGTCCATGCGGTCGAGCATGTACTTCTCGTTGAGCTGCTGGGTGGTGCTCTGCCTGCTCATGATGTACGGGATCGAGGTGCTCTCGATCGGTGTGCCGTCCGGTCGGGTGATGGTCTGCACCCGACCGATGCCCTCCACCGTGAACAGCGCCTTGGCGATCTTCTCGATGACGATGAAGTCGGCCGGGTTGCGTAGATCGTGGTCGGTCTCGACCATCAGCACCTCAGGGTTGAGGCGCGCCGGGGAGAAGTGCCGCTCGGCCGCGGCGTAGCCGACGTTGGACTGGATGTCGTCGGGCAGGTAATTGCGGTCGTTGTAGCTGGTCTGGTAGCCGGGCAGGGCGAGCAGCCCGATCAGTGACACCGCCACGCTGGCCACCAGGATCGCGCCGGGCCATCGCACGGTGACCGCACCGATCTTGCGCCAGCCGCGGACCCGCATCGCGCGCTTGGGCTCCAGCAGCCCGAACTTGCTTGCGATGGTGACCATGGCCGGCCCGAACGTCATCGCCACCGCGATCAACACGAGCATGCCCAGCGCGAGCGGCACACCCAGGCTCTGGAAGTACGGCAGCCGGGTGAAGCTCAGGCAGAACGTCGCACCGGCGATGGTCAGGCCGGACCCGACGATGACGTGCGCGTTGCCACCGAACATGGTGAAGTACGCCTCCTCGGCGGTGGCCCCCTTGCCCTTGGCCTCCTGATAGCGGCCCACCAGGAAGATCGCGTAGTCCACCGCGATCGCGATGGCCAACGTCACCAACAGGCTGGTCGCGAACGTCGAGAGCCCGATGATGTCGTGGAACCCGAGGAACGCCACCGCACCGCGCACGGTCATCAGGCTCAACCCGACCATCACCAGGATCAGCAGGGTGGTGACGATGGAGCGGAAGAACAGCACCAGCATGATCGTGATGACCAGGAACGTCAGCGCCTCGACGAACCGCATGCTGGTGTGTCCGGCCTCCTCCTGCTCGGCCGCCAGCGCCGACGCGCCGGTGACGAACGCCTTGACCCCCGCGGGAGGCTGGCTCTCGGCCACCAGTTCCTGGACGGCGCGCACCGACTCGTTGGCCAGCGCCTCACCCTGGTTGCCCGCGAGATAAACCTGGAAGTAGGTGGACTTGCCGTCGGCGCTCTGGGCGCCGGCGGCGGTCAGCGGGTCGCTCCAGAGATCCTGGACGTGCTCGACGTGGGTGGTGTCGGCTTCGAGCCCGCTGATCAGGTCGGCGTAATAGCGGCGGGTGTCGTCGCCGAGGGGCTGCTCCCCCTCCAGCACGATCATCACCGAGCTGTTGGACTCGTACTCCTCGAACACCTCGCCGATGTGTTCCATCGAGATGACCGCGGGCGCGTCGTCGGGGCTCATCGACACCGACCGCTGCTTGCCGACCTCTTCGAGCTGCGGCACCGAGATGTTCAGGAACGCGGCGAGGGCGATCCAGCTCAGGATGATCGGGATGGATGCGCGGCGGATGACCCGGGCGATGCCGTAGAAGTGCGGCTTTCGCGGACTCTCCCCGCTCAAGCTGCTCATCGACGGCTGATCATCGTCGCCCAACCGGCTCATCGAAGCCCGTCCACCGTCGACTCCTCCAGAGGGTTTACTCGAAAGTCGCTACGGCACAGCCGCGTTCGACAGGGATGATCCGGACTACCGAGCTAGACTAACCAATCGACTAACTTATTCCAAGCCGATCGGCTAACTAGTGGCGTGGTGCCGGATCGAGCCGCAGAGTGACCTGGGATACAGTTCCGCGGATCGGGAGCGGGTTCGGAAGGGGGGACGATGGCCAAGCCGGTCGCGACGCGCGGCTTCGCCCGCGAGCGGGTGCTCGAAAGCGCCCTGGAGCTCTTCGCCGACCACGGCGTCAGCGGCACGTCGCTGCAGATGATCGCCGACCGGCTCGGGGTGACCAAGGCCGCCGTCTACTACCAGTTCCATTCCAAGGACGAGATCACGCTGGCGGTGGTCAAGCCGGTGTTCGACGACATCGAGCACCTGTTGCGGATCACCGAGACGTTGCCGACGCCCGAGGCGCGGCGCAGCGTATCCATGAGCGGTCTGGTGGAGTTGATCATCCGGCACCGTCGGGTCTCCAGCGTGTTCTACGGCGACCCGACCGTGCACCATCTGCTCGAAGGCAACGACCAGTTCCGCCGCCTCGGCGACCGCCTCGCCGACGTGCTGCTGGGCCCCGATCCCGACACCCCGACGCGGGTGGCGATCTCGATGCTCAGCGCCGGTATCCACGGCTGTGTCACCGACCCGATGATCGGTGATGTCGCCGACGCCGAACTGCAGCAGATTCTGCTGGACCTGACCAAGGCGTTCCTCGACGTCTGCGTGCACGATTGACTCTGGCGCGCGACGGGCGACGAGCGTGCGCGGCGGGCGGCACGAGCGTGCGCGAAATAGGGGAAAATTGCGGCGTGTCGGCCGCAGACACGCACGCTCGCGCTACTGGGCGGACGCGCTCTGCTCGACGAGGTTGACCATCAACCGCACCCCGACGCCGAGCGCACGCTCGTCGAGGTCGAACGTCGGCTGGTGCAGGTCCAGCTGCGGGCCGCGCCCGCTCCACACCCCGAGCCGCGCCATCGCGCCGGGCACCTCTTCCAGATACCAGGAGAAGTCCTCGCCGCCGCCGGACTGCCGGGTGTCGGCGAGCACGTCGGGGCCGATCGCCTCGATCGCGTGGGTCATGATGCGGGTGGCGATCTCCTCGTTCACCACCGGCGGCACCCCGCGGCGGTACTGCACCACATGCTCGATGTCCAGCGGCGACAGCAGCGACGAAATCGCCTCCTGCACAATGTCTTCCAGCGTCAGCCAGGTCTCACGGCTGGCGGTGCGGATGGTGCCTGCGAGCGTGCCGGTCTGCGGGATCGCATTGGCGGCCACCCCGGCGTGCACCGCTCCCCACACCATCACCGTGCTGTTGCGCGGGTCGATGCGCCGCGACAGGATGCCCGGCACCCCGGTGATCAGGGTGCCCAGCCCGTAGACCAGATCCCCGGTCAGGTGCGGACGCGACGTGTGCCCGCCCGGCGAGTGCAGCGTCACCTCGACGTGGTCGGCCGCCGACGTGATCGGCCCTGCCTTGACCGCGACCCGCCCCACCGCCAGGTGCGGGTCGCAGTGCAGCGCGTAGATCCGAGACACCCCGGTCAGCGCGCCCGCGGCGATCGCGTCGAGCGCGCCGCCGGGCATCAGCTCCTCGGCCGCTTGGAAGATGAGCCGAACCCCCACGGGCAGTTCGGTTTCCGACGCCATCGCCAGCGCGGCCCCCAGCAGCACCGCGGTGTGCGCGTCGTGGCCGCAGGCGTGCGCGACGTCCGCCACCTCCGACGCGAACGCCAGGCCGGTGCGCTCGGCCATCGGCAGCGCGTCCATGTCGGCCCGCAGCGCCACCCGTGGCGCGTCGTCGGGCCCGAAGTCACAGGTCAGTCCCGTGCCGCCGGGCAGCACCTTGGGGTTCAGTCCCGCGTCGGCCAGCAGCGAGGCGACGAACTGCGTCGTCGCGAACTCCTGCCGCCCCAGCTCGGGGTGGCGGTGGATGTGCCTGCGCCACCCGACCAGGTCGTCGTGGTGTTCGCTGAGCCACCGCGCCGCGGCGTGCCTCAACACGCTCATGACGCCCGCCTCTGCCACTGCTCCAGCACCCGGTCGCGTTCGACGCCGGATTCGGCCAGCGCCACCACGGTGCGGGCCAGCATGATCGCGCCCTCGACCACCGCGGTGTCGGCGCTGGCGCTGACCGCCGCCGCGGCGAACTCCGGCTGGTGGATCGACGCGCCACCGGCGTCGATGCCGACGATCGGGTGGATGCCGGGCATCACCTGCGTCACGTTGCCCATGTCGGTGCTGCCCAGCGGCAGCGACGCCTCCAGCTCCGCGGCCACCGGGGTGCGTCCCACCCGCGTCATCTCGGCGCGGAACACCTCCGACAGCCACGGATCGGGCGCGAGCTCGGCGTACGCCGGTGCGGTGTCGGAGACGACATGCTCGCAACCGGTGGCCACCGCGCCGGCGGCGAAACAGCCCGCCATTCGGGATTCCAACGCGCGCAACGATTCCGAGTCGTTGGCGCGCATCGTGTAGCGCATCTCGGTGTGCCCCGGGATCACGTTGGACGCCTGGCCGCCGTCGGTCACGATGCCGTGCACCATCTGCCCCGGCGCCAGCTGCTGACGCAGCAGCCCGATCGCGACCTGCGCCACGGTGACGGCATCGCCGGCGTTCACCCCGAGGAACGGCGCGACCGCGGCGTGCGACTCCCGTCCGGTGTAGTGGATCGTCATCTCCGAGAGCGCCAGCGACCGCGCCGCGGCGATGTCGACCGGGCCCGGGTGCAGCATCACCGTCGCGGCGATGTCGTCGAACACGCCGGCCTGCAGCATCAGCGCCTTGCCACCGCCCAACTCCTCGGCCGGGGTACCGAGCAGCACCACCGTCAGGCCGAGCGCGTCGGCCACCTCGGCGAGCGCCAGCGCGGTGCCCACCGCCGAGGCGGCGATGATGTTGTGCCCGCAGGCGTGCCCCATCTCGGGCAGCGCGTCGTACTCGGCGCAGACACCGACCACCAGCGGCCCGCTGCCGTAGACAGCGCGGAACGCGGTGTCCAGGCCGGCCACCCCGGCGGTGATCTCGAAGCCGCGCTCGGCCACCAATGCCTGGGTCTTGGCGCAGCTGCGGTGCTCGGCGAACGCGAGTTCGGGTTCGGCGTGGATGGCGTGCGAGAGCGCGACCAGGTCGGCGCGGCGACTGCGCACAGCGTCTTCGACGCATGTCGACGCGGCGGCAAGGGGCATGCAGGCAAGTATCTCACTGCACACGCACCCCAATTAAGCTGCCGCCTGTGGACGACCCGGCAGCACTCGCCCGACGGGCAGCCGACGCGCTGCGTGAACGCACCGGCAGCGACGCGCACGACGTCGCCGTCGTGCTGGGCTCCGGGTGGGCGCCCGCGGCCGCGCAGATCGGTGACCCGACGGCGGCCATCCCGATGGCCGAGCTGCCCGGTTTCACCCCGCCCACCGCGCAGGGCCACGGCGGCCAGGTGCTGTCGCTGCGGGTGGGAGCGCATCGCGTGCTGGTGCTGCTCGGCCGAATCCACGCCTACGAGGGGCATGACCTGCGCCATGTCGTGCATCCGGTGCGCACCGCCTGCGCGGCCGGCGTGCACACCGTGGTGCTCACCAACGCCGCAGGCGGGCTACGCGCCGACTTCTCCGTCGGCCAGCCCGTGCTGATCAGCGACCACCTGAACCTGACGGCCCGGTCACCGCTGGTGGGCGCGCAGTTCGTCGACCTGGTCGACGCGTACTCACCGCGGCTGCGTGCGCTGGCCCGCGAGATCGAACCCGGGTTGGCCGAAGGGGTGTACGCAGGGCTGCCCGGCCCGCACTACGAGACGCCGGCCGAGATCCGGATGCTGCGCACGCTGGGGGCGGACCTGGTCGGCATGTCGACGGTGCACGAGACGATCGCCGCGCGCGGGGCAGGCGCGTCCGTGCTGGGGCTGTCGCTGGTGACGAACATGGCGGCGGGGATGACGGGCCGGCCGCTCTCGCATGCCGAGGTGCTGGAGGCGGGCCGTCAGTCGGCCACGCGGATGGGTTCCCTGCTCTCCGCGGTGATCGCCCGGCTCTGACCCTTGCCGAATCGGCGGCCTGCCCACACCACGGCGCGGGCCAGGAACGGCGCGGCGAACAGCATCAGCAGGATGCGCACCACCTGCGCGGCGATGACGAACGTGACGTTGGACCCGGTTTCGACCGCGGTGGCCAGCACCGCGTACACGCCGCCGGGGCTGGTCGCCAGATAGCCCTCCAGCGGCGTCAGGCCGGCGACCCGGGCGAGCACGATGCCCAGCCCCGCGGTCGCGACACCGATGAACACGATCAGCCCCAGCGCGGCGGGCAGCAGCCGCCCGACGCTCTTGAGCGATTCCCGGGTGAAGGCCAGCCCGGCCTGCCAGCCGATCAACATGTAGCCGGCCTGGACCAGCAGCACCGGCACCGACAGCCCGAACGACAGCCCGCTGACCTCCAGCGCCACCGTCAGCGCCAGCGGTCCGAGCAGCCCGGCGCCGGGCAGCCGGATCAACCGGCCACCGAGAGCGCCGACCACGACCAGCGCGACCATCACCGCGAGGCTGAGATACCAAGGGGCGGTGGAGTTTTCCATTGCTTCGGGGGCCGCGCGGGAACGGTCGGCGTGGTAGATCACCGTGACGACGACGGGCATCGAGGCGGTCACCAACGCCACCCGCAGGTACTGCACGACGGCCACGACGCGGTCGTCACCGCCGAGTTCGCGGGCGATCGCCACCAGCCCCGACGCCCCGCCGGCCACCAGGGCGAGCGAGCCGGTCAGCGCGGTGACGTCGCGGCGCATCCCGAGCAGCGCACCGGCGATGACGCTGAGCACCAGCGTGCCGACCGCCACGCCGAGCACGATCGCCCAGTCATCCCGGAGGGCGGACAGCGCGTCCTGCTGGACCATGGTGCCGATGTAGACGCCGAGCACGCCCTGCGCCGCGACCCCGAGCCTGCGCGGGACGCGCGCGGGCCCCGCCGACATCAGCGCCAGCACCATCCCGACCACCAGGGCGGCGAACAGCGCTGCCGAGGGCACCCCGAGTTTCGTGAGCGGAACGGTGACCGCGACGGTCACCACGAGGAGAATCGCCCATCGGAGCATCTGTCGCCACCACTTCATCAATTACAAGTATGCTCTCACTAATTCAATATCTCAACTGGGGTTATCACGCATGACTTACTGTAGAAACCAAGGTGACTCTTGGTAATCCATCGGAGTTCACCGCAGACCCTGTCGGCCGCCACCGAACTGCGCGAGTCGATGATGGCGGTGACCCGGCAGCTGCGCAGGCATCGCCCCGACAACGGGCTGACGCTGAGCCAGATGCAGCTGCTCGGCGAGATCAGCCGCGCGGGCGTGACCACCCCGGCCGAGCTGGGTGTGCGGCTGCACGTCAAGGTGCAGTCGTTGACGGACTCGCTCAACGACCTGGTGGCGCGGGGGCTGATCGCGCGCCGGCCCGACGAGAACGACCGGCGCCGCCAGCTCGTCGAGATCACCGACGGCGGCGTGGCCCTGCTGGAGGCCGACCGCGCCGAACGCGACGCCTGGCTGCACCAGGCCATGCGCGACAGCCTCTCCGAGCTGGAATTCGACCTGCTGATGCTGGTGGCGCCGATCCTGCGCAAGCTCGCCGAAGCGAATCCGGCGCGCTAGGCGACACGCGTGGCACGTTTGCGCGCTCGATTCGCCTCTGGTGGGGTGTAGCGGTGACACCCACCGTGCGAACGGCTGTGCAGGAGTGGCTTTCCCATGACCCCGACCCTGCGTCGGCGGCCGAACTGGCGGGGTGCAGCGAGGACGAGCTTGCCGAGCGCTTCGCGCAGCCGCTGACGTTCGGCACCGCGGGTCTGCGCGGGCCGCTGCGCGCCGGGCCCAACGGGATGAACCTCGCCGTGGTGCTGCGCGCGACGTGGGCGGTGGCCCGGGTGCTGACCGACCGCGGGCTGGGCGGCTCGCAGGTGGTGGTCGGTTACGACGCCCGGCACCGCTCGGCCGAGTTCGGCCGCGCTGCCGCGGAAGTGTTTGCCGCCCAGGGCTTCCCGGTGACGCTGATGTTCGCCGCCGTCCCCACGCCCGCGGTGGCGTCCGCGGTTCGCGGCATGGGCGCGGCGGCCGGCGTGCAGATCACCGCGTCGCACAATCCGCCGCAGGACAACGGCTACAAGGTGTACTTCCCCGGCGGGCTGCAGATCGTCTCCCCCACCGACCGCGAGATCGAGCACGCCATCGCGTCGGCGCCGCCGGCCGACCAGATCCCCCGCGCCCCCGTCACCGCGTCCGGAGAGGACCAGGTGCGGGCCTACCTCGAGCGGGCCGCGTCGGTGCGCCGCACCACCGGCGGAGCCCGGATCGCGCTGACCCCGATGCACGGCGTGGGCGGCGAATTCGCCCTCGACGCATTGGCGTTGGCCGGATTCGACGACGTGCACGTCGTGCAGCGCCAGTTCGCACCCGACCCGGACTTCCCGACCGTGGCGTTCCCGAACCCCGAGGAGCCGGGCGCCTCCGACCTGCTGCTGGCGCTGGCCGCCGACGTCGACGCCGACATCGCGGTCGCGCTGGACCCCGACGCCGACCGCTGCGCGATCGGGGTGCCGACGCCGGACGGCTGGCGGATGCTGTCCGGTGACGAAACCGGTTGGCTGATCGGCGATTACATTCTGTCTGACCGTCAGGGCAAGGCAGTGGTGGCCAGCACGGTGGTGTCCTCACGGATGCTGGCGAGCATCGCCGCCGCGCACGGCGCCCGCCACGTCGAGACCCTGACCGGGTTCAAGTGGCTGGCCCGCGCCGACGAGGGGTTGGACGCGCCTCTCGTGTACGCCTACGAGGAGGCGATCGGGCACTGCGTGGACCCCGACGCGGTGCGCGACAAGGACGGCATCAGCGCCGCCGTGCTCGCGTGTGACCTCGTGGTCGCGCTGCGGGGCCGCGGCCGCACGGTGCCCGACGCACTCGATGACCTGGCCCGCCGCCACGGCGTGCACACCACCACCGCCGTCACCCGTCGGGTCGACTCACCCCAGGACGCCGCTGCGATGATGACCCGGTTGCGCGCCGCACCACCGGACACGATCGCCGGCGTCGCGGTCACAGTGGCCGACCTGCAGCCGCGCACCGACGCGCTGGTGTTCACCGGAGGCGACGACGCCGCGTCGGTGCGGGTGGTGATCCGCCCGTCGGGCACCGAACCGAAGCTCAAGTCCTACATCGAGGTCCGCTGCGCCGGCGAGTTGGCGCCGGGCCGCGCCCGCGCCGCCGCACTGCAGGAGGCGGTGGCCGCGGCGGTGCGCGCCTGGACTTAGCCTCCGTCAGCGGGGGCCGAACTGGCGGTCCCCGGCGTCGCCCAACCCGGGGACGATGTAGGCGATGTCGTTGAGGCCGGAGTCGATCGTCGCGGTGTACAGCCGCAACTCCGGCGCCATCTTCTCCAGCGCCGCAATACCTTCGGGCGCAGCGACGACACAGATCACCGTGACGTCCACGGCGTCGCGGGCGTAGAGCAGCTCCAGGGTGTGCACCATCGAGCCGCCGGTGGCCAGCATCGGGTCCAGCACGATGACCGGCTGCTTGCTCAGGTCGTCGGGCAGCGACTCCAGATACGGCGTCGGAGTGTGGGTCTCCTCGTTGCGGACCAGACCGACGAAGCCCACCCTGGCCTCCGGGATCAGCGCGTGCGCCTGATCGACCATGCCCAGACCGGCCCGCAGCACCGGGACCAGCAGCGGCGGGTTTGCCAACCGTGTTCCGGCGGTTTCGGCCAGCGGTGTGCGCACCGACACGACCTCGACCTCGAGGTCACGGGTGGCCTCGTAGACGAGCATCAGGGTCAGGTCGCGCAACGCCGCACGGAACCCGGCGTTGTCGGTGCGCTCGTCACGCAGTGTGGTCAGCCGCGCCGCGGCCAGCGGGTGGTCGACAACGCGCACATCCATGGATGACGACCCTAACGGGAACCGAACGGGGAGTCTCGGCGTCCTATCCATATGTTCGCCCGATTGTCCGTGGACACCGACCTGGTCCGCGCCTACGGTGCCGCATCGTCGACCCACGCCGCCGCCCTGCACGCGGCCGCCGCCCGGCTGACCACGGCGGGCGGCGGTGCCGACGTCCTCGGCCCGGTCGGGGCGCGCTTCGTCGCGGCGCTGCGCCGGGCCACCGAGGACGAGGCCCGAGTCGTCGCCGCGTTGAGTGGCGCGCTGACGGCGGCCCGTGACGCCGCGTCGGGCTCGGCGCAGGCGTACGAGGGTGCCGACACCGAGGCCGCCGGCCGGATCGCGTTCTGATGCCCAGTGCACTCGTCACGGCGCTCGCGGCGCCGATCCGCCGGGTGCAGGCGCTGGTCGGGCCCGGCTGGTCGGCCGACCCGGCCGCCGACCCGGCCGCGGCGCTGACGGGGGTGCGGGACACCCTGACCGAGGTCGCGGACGCCGCCGGGCGGGCCTGGCGCGACGCCGAGGCCGGCTGGTCGGGGTCCGGCGGCGACGCGGCGGCGCGGTTCGCGGCGGCGACGTCGGCGGCGATCGACGGCGCGGCCGCCCGGGCCGGGCAGCTCGGGGTGACCGCAGGCGATGCCGCTGCGGCGGTCGCCGGTGCGCACCGCCGGCTGCAGTCGATCGTGGACGAGTTCGAGGCCAGGGCGGGCGCGCTGGAGCCGCACTTGGATGCCCCCGGCGTCGACAGGGAGCTGCTGGCCGAGGCGCGCGAGGCGCTGAGGCGGGCCGTCGCGGTCGTCGAGGAGCTGCTCGCCGAGCTGGACGGGCACGCCGCCGCGGTGGGCGCCGTCGCGCCCGCCGGATCCCCCGCCGCCACGCCCGCCGGATCCCCCGCCGTCACGGCCCCCGCGGGATGGTCGGGAGCCGGCGGCGCGGGCCCCGGTCCGGGCGGCGCCTCGGC
>Ga0172382_10011806_pt1 | contig 11493 bp, 13 predicted proteins | sample Leawel138RmetaG_FD_122245 | JGI IMG/M metagenome (GOLD analysis project Ga0172382, IMG submission 122245) | Leachate microbial communities from a municipal landfill in Southern Ontario, Canada - Leachate well 138R metaG | ecosystem: Engineered > Solid waste > Landfill > Unclassified | place...
AATTTTTCGGAGCTAGTAGATATTCTTGCTCTAGCTCGACCTGGCCCTATGCAGTCAGGTCAAGACCAAGAATATATTATGCGTAAAATAGGGATAAAACCTGTCGAATATATCCATGAAAAATTAAAACCTATATTAGAGACGACCTATGGACAAATAGTCTATCAAGAACAACTGATGGCCATTACAAGAAAGCTTGCGGGATTCGATCATACAGGAGCCGACAAGCTTAGAAAATCTATTGGCAAAAAAGACATGGAGTTATTAGCGTCCTTAAAAAATAGCTTTGTTTCCGGCTGCTTGGAACAGGAAACTTTGACAGAAGAGCAAGCAATAACCTTATGGGATCAGATGGAAAAATTTGGGGGATATTGCTTCAACCTCAGCCATGCTGTTAGTTATGCTTACCTCACATACTGGATGAGTTGGCTTAAAACTTATCAACCTGTAGAATTCATGGCTGCCATTTTAACCAACGAATATAGTAAGAGTGGGCCAGATAAGGACGCGAAGATAGTCGAAGCCCTCTTAGAATGCCGTAATATGAATATCCAAATACTACAACCAAACATTAATGAATCCTCTGACAAATTCGAAGTTGTTGGTTGTAAAAGGATTAGATTTCCAATTTCAGGTATTAAAGGAGTAGGCCAGAAAGCTGTCGACTCTATTTTAGAAGGTAGTCCATATTATTCTCTCGAAGATTTTTTCGAGAGAGTGCCAAAAAGAAACTGTAACAAAAGAGTTGTTCAATCCCTTATTCTTGCAGGAGTATTTGATCTTTTTAACCCCAACAGATTAATTACTCTAAGGCAATATTTTGACTTAAGAGGAGAAGAGCCTGATTTAGAAGTTAAAGTTGATAGAAAAAATAAAATCTCCTTGCCCAAAGATAGTATTAATTATGAGTTTTGGCAAATGTTAGAATGGGAACAAATTCTTCTTGGTAACTATATTTCGGGGCATCCTTTAGACACTATAGAATCAGACACTTGGAGAAATAAGTCGCCAGGTAACAGAATCACAGTTGTAGGAAAAATCTACAACCACAGAAATATTAATATAAGAAAAGGAAAATATGAAGGGAGAACCATGAGCCTTGTCGACATGAACACAAAGGAGGGAAACTTAACAGTTGTGCTATTTGCTGACCAACATGATAAGTTCCACAACAAAATTAAAAAGAACAATGTTATAAAAGTAGTAGGCAAGTTTGACCTAAGAGACGGAGCCCCCCAAATAGTAGCGTCGATGGTTACAGTCCCAAAAATAAAAACAGGATAGGAGGATAAAATGAAACCTGAATATAAAGTATTCGAACAAAATCTAAAGAAAACAGTAAATCTAAGATTAATCGACGAAGGAGATACTATATCGCTGGTAGCTGTTAATGGAGAAGGATTAATATTATTGGGCGGTTATCTAATCTCTCTTGATAAAAACACAGGCAAATTTCATTTGCCTTGTCCAGTTAACCCAGATTTGGGTTTTCCCCTAGACCATTCTGGTTGTATTGCTATTGGCGATTAAAAAGAAAAGGAAGAAAATAATATAAATGAAATTAAGTAAAAGCGCAATAGACTTATTAGAAAAAAGGTACTTTAATAAAAAATATGGAGAAACAGATTGGTGTCAACTAGCAGATAGAGTAGCATGCGCTGTTGCCAATGCTGAAGAAACTATAGAGCAAAAGCGATATTGGGCTGAGCAGTTTTTCAATTTAATTCATAATATGGAATTCATCCCCTCTACTCCTTGCTTGATTAACGCCGACATTGAAGAGCCAGGTCAGCTTAGTAGTTGCTTTATTTCATCCTTAGAAGATAATATTGAATCTATTTATACTGTCAATGGAGAATGCGCCAAGATTTTCCAAAAAAATGGCGGAATAGGATTTGACATTTCATCTCTTAGACCTAGAAATTCTACTGTAGAAACTTCAAAAGGCTATACCATAGGTCCAGTTGGATTTATGGAAATTTTTGACCTTACAGCTAAAAAAGTTACAGAGAATAATATTCGAAAAGGCGCTATCAAAATTGATTTAGAAATCTACCACCCTGACATTTATGAATTTATTCACTGTAAAGACGATACAACAAAGTTAAATAACATGAATATTTCTGTTGGGATAACAGACAAATTTATGAACGCAGTTAGAAACGACGAAGTATGGCAGTTAAAATTCCCAGACTATTCTTGGGATAAAGAAATTTATAATGCGGAATGGGATGGGGATATAGAGTCATGGGAAGCTAAAGGATACCCAGTTAAGGTCTATAAAGAAGTAAAAGCAGCCAGCCTCTATAGAGAGATTATGGAAGCTGCCTGGAAAACTGGTGAGCCAGGAGTGTCTTTTATTGATACCATGAACCGTGCTAACCCAAACCCACATATGGGCAAGGTAAGAAGCACGAATCCTTGTCTCCATAAAGACACATTAATGGTCACCGACCAAGGCCTAAAAAGAATAAAAGATTGCGAAAGTGTATCAGTGTGGAACGGACAGAAGTTCTCAGAATCTAAGGCTTGGAAAACTGGCCTAAAAGATGTTGTTTTGGTGAGAACCAATAGTGGGTTCGAGTACACTATTACACCAGACCACAGATTTTTGCTACATGATCAAACTTACTGCGAAGCAAAAGATCTTTTAGAAAAAAAGATAGCTTTTGATTTGTCAGAAAAAGAATGGAAAGGTTATAATCCGTATCCTAATGCAAATTATAATGTTCTAGGATTTGAGTTTGGAGGCGGGGCCTATCACATTGCTTCTGGAAGAATGAAATATATTTATGTAACGAGAGACTTAGATAACCAAGTTATTGAAATGATCGAAAAAGAATTTAATAATGAATTTTATGATGATGGTAGGTTAACAATCAATATTCCATACGGAACAATATATGCCGATGCTTTCGTAGGCGGTATTGGCTCCAGAATGATTCCTGACTGGATCATGGCTCTTCCGAAGAAAGAAATGGCAGGCTTTATTAGAGGTTTGATAAGTGCCAATGGAACCAACTTAGAAAAATATCGCAAGATTCAGTTAGTTTCAATAAACAAAAGAATGCTCCAACAAGCGCAACAGATGTTACTGCTGTTTGGTATTAAGTCAAAGCTGTGGGTTCATAATAAGGAACATGAGGTTGAGTTCCCTAATGGCACTTATACTTGCAAGGAGAGCTACCATTTAGTAATTAGTAAATCTTCTTATGTGAAGTACTTAAATGAAATAGGGTTCATTCAAGATTATAAAAACGGTGTGCCTAAAGGTAGTTTTAAGCAAGAAGAAAATTACGAAACAGTTGTTAGCATAGAAGCTCTTGGACAAGCAGAGGTCTGGGACTTCACAGAGCCTAGCCTGCACCGTGGTGTTACTAATGGTGCTATTGTTCATAATTGTTCAGAATTTTGCTCCATCCCCCATAATAGTTGTAACCTAGGATCTATTAATCTCTCTACTTGCGGAATAACAAAAGATGAAATTATTAAAGAAGTCAAAAGACGAACAAAAATTGCCATTAGATTCATTGATAACATGATTACAGTAAATAAACTTCCCTTAGAAAAAATTGAAAAAGTAACAAAAGCCGTTCGTAGTATAGGCTTAGGTGTAATGGGACTATCGGATATGTTTTATAATCTTGGAGTTAAGTATAACTCAAAAGAAGCCTATGAATTTACTGATTTACTTTTTAAGACAATTAAACAGGAAGCAATTGAAGCCTCCGTTGAGCTTGCCAGCGAAAAAGGAGTTTATAATGCATGGACTGGAAGCTTGTGGGAAGAAGCAGGAATCCCGACAAGGAATTCCAATTTTCTATCAATTGCACCAACCGGAAGTATTTCGTTTTTGGCAAATACTAGTGGAGGCATAGAACCAAACTATGCTTTAGTTTATACCAGGGAGACTAATGATAAAGATAAATATTATATAGTCAATCCTATTTTCGAAAAAGAATTAATAAAGAGAGGTTTATATTCTGAGGAAATACTTGATAAAGTCTCAGAAAATAATGGTAACTGCCAAGGCATTTCTGAAATACCAAAAGATATGCAAGAAGTGTTTGTTACAGCCTATGATATCTCTCCTGAAGAACACATTAAGATGGTTTCTATTATCCAGAAATATGTAGATCTAAGCATTAGCAAAACTGTAAATTTGCCTGAGTCTGCAACAATAGGAGAGGTTATGGATATTTACATGCTTGCTTGGAAGGAAGGATTAAAAGGCGTAACAGTTTATCGCGATAAGTGCAGAGAAAACCAAGTGCTAACAACTGGCAAAAAAGAGACTCAAAAACAAGAGAATGGCTATGTCAAAGTTACAAAAGCAATGGATGTCGCTTACGGAAAGAGGCTTAAAGTAAAAACAGGATGTGGAGCTTTATGGTTATTTTTTTTTGTTGATGAAAATGGAAACTTGGCAGAAATCTGGTCTCAAGTTTCAAGCGGTGGCTGTAAAGCGAATATAGAAAGTATGAGCAGACTCATAAGTCTATCTTTCAGAGCAGGCATAGATCCAGAATTGATTTTAGATCAGCTCTCAAGTGCTTTTTGTAAAAACTCTATGGACAAAGTTGGATCTAAATCATGCGGACATGTAATTGCTAAAGAAATCAGGAAGTTTCTGGACGCAAACGAGATTATCGTTGCTGTTTCAGGATTTCAGAATAATAATAATACTAGAAAAAATACCACCAATAACTGTCCTGACTGTGGCAGCGAGTTAAAGCTAACAGAAGGGTGTATAAAATGTAACAATTGTGGCTATTCCAAATGCTAATAATTTATACTATTTAAGGAGGCTGCAAATGAAAAATCTTGATAGAATCATGAAAATTTATACTATTAATTACAAAGCTAAGCAAACTAGCAAAGAAAATAAAAAATACTTTAGAAAATTTAGGAGAAATAAAGAAAAAAGGATAGTAAAAAAAGAAATAAAAAGAGAAACCGATTAAATGAATACTGGCGGCGGCGTGGTGTGAACACGCTGAGTTACCTTTACCGGAGCTAGAAACATTCGAAACAGAAGCTGTGATGATATCAAGAGCGTGTCAAAACGGATAGGTACGCCATTGTGTGCGGAACTCACTAAATTCCGTTAAGTCGGTTAAAATCCGACCCGCCAGTGTTTTTATAAATAAGCCGGTAGCAAAGCTCTAAAGGAGCTACTACATAGATAAAAAAAGGAGATGGTTAAGTGAATTACAACAGGTCAGTAAGAGTAGGAAGGATCACTAGAGACGCAGAGTCAGGAGGCCCAGAGGGTAAGAAGTGGGCACGTTTTGGCCTAGCTGTTAACCGTAGCTACAAAAACAGCGAAGGTAAACGACCAGTAGACTTCTTTGAAGTCGTGACTTTCGGCGATGGATTTTCTAAAATGGTCGCTGAAAGTGGAAAGAAGGGGCGTCTGGTATTAGTCGAAGGCGAAGACAGGTCTCAGGAAAGGATTAACGAGGCCACAGGTAAAAAAGAAAAACAATGGTCTTTCCATGCGGACAATATCCGCTGGCTAGACTACCTTGAGCGCACCAATACACAATCTAGCGTTACTGAACCACCTGTCTTTGACGAAAGCGACTTTCATGTCGACGAAGAAGATCTTCCCTTCTAAAGAAAAGGGGGGCTAGTTCTTACTAGCCCCTCCCTAAAAAAAATATTTCTAATTAGGAGAGCTTTAAGAAGATGAGTTGTGATCATTATCCGTGTCACGATCTAGAAGAAATGAATTGTTTTTTTTGCTATTGCCCTTTTTATTCATTTTGTTCCAACCTTAAAGAAGATGATCTTAGGTGGATAAAAGAAGAAGTCGGTCTCGGAGGTTACTGGCTTGATAGATCAGATCACGATCTTCCCCCAGTGTTTGCGTGTGAAAAATGCACCTTGCTTCATCAAAAAGAAGTAGTAGATTATGTAAGAAAAAAAATGGTTGACTTAATTGCAGAAATCTTTACGAAGATAAGGAGAGAAAAAAAGAATGAATAGCGACTTAAAGAAACTAAAAGACTCTATTGACGGGCTTATTGTTCTTTTGTATTTAAAACTAGATCTTGACGACATCTCTGCTCGTAAAGAAACAATCAATATCTTTCTAGACAGACTAAATAAAATGATTTTAGACAATATCTCCTTTGAATGCAAACAAGAAATTTTACAAAGTCTAAATAATAAAGTAAGGGAGATTAATTATGGAAGATAAATTAAAAAAAACTATAACCAGTTTAAATAAAAAATACGGTGAAGGAACTATAAAGAGACTAGGAGACGATCCTCTTTTAGATATCCCTAGAATCTCTTCTGGTATTTTATCATTAGATTTAGCTCTTGGTGGCGGCTATCCAACAGGTCGTATAGTAGAAATCTATGGCCAAGAAGGAAGCGGCAAAACAGCAATTGCCACTTACGGTCTAACAGAAATCCAAAAAACGTTAGGCAATATAGCGGTTATCGATGTTGAACAAACTTTTAACCCCGCCTACGCCGCCAAAAACGGAATGAATATTGAGTCTTTGTATTGGTCACAACCAGAAACCGGAGAACAAGCGATGGATATTGCTGAAGCTTTAGCGCTATCAGGTGTTAAGGGTATCCTTTACGACTCAGTGGCAGCAACTATGCCAAAACATGAAGGAGAAAAGGATATGGGCGACCCAACTATTGGCACTCAAGCAAAGCTAATGAGTCAATGTCTAAGAAGGTTAAATCCTACTTTAAACAAAAACAATTGCACAATCTTCTTTGTAAACCAGCTCAGAGAAAAAGTAGGAGTAATGTATGGAAACCCAGAAGTGGTACCCGGTGGAAGAGCATTAAAATTTTATGCCTCTATCAGGCTCAGCGTAAGACCAGTCGCCTACTTAAAAGAAGATGGCAGTGAAATTACAACCAAAGAGGGTGCTGTCGGCCACAGAATTAAAATAAGAGTAGAAAAAAATAAAGTATATACACCTTTTAAAATAGCAGAATTTGACTTTTATTATGGGATCGGCGTTGATCAAGAAAGCGACATTATTAATGTTGCAAGCGATATAGGCGTTATAACAAAAACTGGTTCTTGGTATAGTTACGAACCTCTCGAAGGAGATCATGTAAAAGCACAAGGATTATTAAAGTTTAAAAAAAGCGTTAGAGAAAGAGGCTTGATCGATGAAGTTAGAGAAAGAACTCTCGGATTCCTTTAAGACGAAAAAAAAACAACTGACCAAGATAATAATCAGCGCTGGAAAAGAGGCAAATTTATTAAGCGAGAAGTTCGGAAACAAAAATTATCATATATTGTTAAGAAATCAGAGCTTAAAAAAACTTATCGTACTTTCTATTTCTGAACACATAAAGAGAGCTTTTTATTATTATTTCGAAGAAAAAGATAAAAAATTACTAAGACCTACTATAGTTTACACCATAGATCTTATTAACGAAGCTTTAAAGAGTTCAAATAATGATACCGATATAAAAAAAGCTATAAGAATAAGAAATAAATTAAAAAAGGCTTTAAACATAATTGACACAATTGACATAGAAGGTGATATTTTTGATCGAACTAAGTAGTCTAAACAACCAACAAAAAAAAGCAGTTTTTCATAAAAAAGGGCCACTCCTTGTTTTAAGTGGACCAGGAGCGGGAAAATCTAGAGATATAACAAACAGAGTAGCATATTTAATCGATTCTGGTATTTCACCAGAAAAAATCATGATAACGACTTTTACAAGAAAAGCAGCAGGAGAATTGAAAGAGCGCGTCGAAGCCACTCTAGGAAGTAGTTGCGCAAAGAAACTAAGATGTGGCACTTTTCATAGTGTATGCCTTTCTATTCTTAAAGAGTTACAGCCAAAAAGAGAGCTTATGATTATTGACGACCAAAACGCTGCTAATTTACTAACAAATTTCGCCATGGAAGAAGGGGTATCGGTTACTTCCAAAGACCTTCTTACCGATATCTCAAAAATGAAAGCATGGATGATTGACCCAAGGGCTGCCTTAATGCAAAGCAAAACGGCTTTTGAGGTCAACTTAGGAAGAATTTATGAAAAATATGAGAAATATTTAGCTTACAACAATCTTCTTGATTTTGATAATATTATTCTTGAGTTAATTAAATTAAAAAATGAAGAAAAACACAAAAACGTTATAGATAACATGTTCGACTATGTTCTAAGCGACGAGTTCCAAGACACAAACTTTCTACAAGGGACTCTATTAAAATCTTTTCTGACAAAACATCAGAATCTATGTGTTACAGGAGATGAAAGTCAAGCAATTTATAATTTTAGAGGAGCAAATCTCGATGAAATTCTAAACTTTGAGAAAGTCTACAAGGGTACAAAAAGAGTTACGCTAGGTTTAAACTATCGGTCTACAAAAACAATTGTTAACTCTTCAGCCGCTGTAATCTCAAACAATACAAGAAAGATGAAAAAGAAGCTAGTGTCGTCTTCAGGGGTTTTAGGAAATCCTATATATATAGCTAGAAGATATAACCCAGAAAATGAAGCTGAGCTTATCGCTAGCCTAGTTAAATGCTGGGATGAAAATAAAACTACTGCTATCTTAGTAAGAGTTAATTGGCAAATGGAACCAATAAAAAACGCCCTTGACGCAAACGGCATTGATTATAGTATCTTAAGGGATACGTCAAGGATTCTTGATGAGCAACAAGCCACGGAAAAAAAGATATCACTTCTTACAATTCACGCCGCCAAGGGCTTAGAGTTCGATAATGTAATAGTAGCAGGAGTAGAAGAGGGTCTTTTACCTCACTACCTTTCTTTTGACGGCTTTGGAAGTATCGAAGAAGAAAGAAGACTTTTTTATGTAGCTCTCACCAGAGCAAAAGAAAACGTCGTTTTAACAAGCTGTTACCATCGAAAAAAATGGAACCCTAAATCAAGATTTATCGATGAAATACCCAATAAGTATAAGGAGGAAATTTAATGAATTTCTTGAGAAGATTGCTTAAACAAAAAACACAAGACAAGAAAGAGGATTGTTTTTCAATAGCGTGTAAAGATTGCCATCTTGAGACAATAAGAATCCTTAATAAATTATTAGAAAAAGTAGAATTCTTAGCCAGATCATACGATAGATTAAACGATACTATCCATGACGATCTTTTGGGAGAAAGAGTAGATATTACCATAGATAAGTAAACATCGATTCGAGGTGGTATCAGTGGAAATAGTTAAATTTAATAACATGTCAGCGGCAAAAGCCGCTTTCTCCCTCGGAAAAGTTAAGTTCAAATGTTTGAATTGTGAGAGTATATGTTCTAGTACAGATTATCTCCATCTAGGTAGATACAAAACACAAATCGACAATTTGTATTCTTTTATGGCACAAGAGATATCTGTTTGTGTTAACTCTGTTAGAGACAAGGTTGGCAAAGAGCTATGTAATAGATATGAGTTTGTCTCTAAAAACGGCTACTATTTCTTAAATCCTAGTTTTTTTAGTCTTTACAACCCTAATTTTTCTAACTTTGTCTCACTTGTTTGGAACAAAATTAAATCAGACAAACTTAGCGTTTCAAACGACGAAGCTATTGAGGCTATTTGTGAATTAGTCTGTCTATTACGATTCACAAAATATGTCTTGGCCATAGAAAGCATTAAATCTGTTATCGAAAGTACCTTAAGCTCACTATCAAACAGAGCTAAAGGAATTATTTGTACCTCTGATGAAGATCTATTCTCTAAATCAATAGAAAAGGTGTAAAAAATGTCTAAAGAATTACTATTTTCATTAACAAAAAAAGATTTTAAAATAGAAACTTTCCGCTCTGGAAAGAAAGGCGGTCAGAAGCGCGACAAAACCAGCTCAGCCGTTCGCATTACTCACTTAGAATCAGGAGCGGTTGGTGAAAGTCAAGACGAACGAAGCCAGCTTCAAAACAGAAATAAGGCTTTCTTGAGGCTTATCGAAACAAAAGAATTTAAGCTTTGGCATAAGTTAAAATGCGCAGCATTGATACAAGGACATAGTGAGTTTGAGGCAATGATAGCAAGAAAAGCAAAAGAGGACATGAAGCCTGAAAACATTAAAACTGAGATAAGAACAGAGGAGGGATGGAAAGAAGTTCCTTATGACTACATCAAAAAGGAAAATTAAAAAACCCATATAGGACTCAAAAATTGGAAATTTTCTGGAGACCCAAAAGGTGAAATAAAAAAACGGAGGTGTTTTTGTTTATGAGTCACGAAATTTATGAACACGACTCAATGTTCTACGCAGGTGAAACTCCTTGGCATGGACTTGGTACCAGTGTCGAGAGAGCCCTAACCGCAGAGGAGGCAATGATTGCCGCAGGTCTAAACTGGACAGTAAAAAGTGTCCCGCTTTATGCCATGTATGACGGAGGAATGATCCCAGTTGAAAACAGAAGAGGAATTATTAGAGAGGACACTCGTGAACCCTTAGCGGTGGTTGGTGCTGTATATCACCCTTTCCAAAACTCAGAGGCTTTCGAGTTCTTTGACGAGGCCGTAAGGACAAAAGAGGCAAAATACGTGACAGCAGGAAGTCTTAAAAATGGGAGAAAAGTTTGGATATTGGCCGAAATAGGGAAGAGTTTTAAAGTAGCGGATATTGGAGATGAAATGAAAAAATATGTTCTACTATATACCTCCCATGACAGGACTAGCGCAGTAGACATAATGATTACCCCCATAAGAGTAGTGTGCTGGAACACCCTAAGCGCTTCGCTCCGTCAAGGAGAACGAAGGTCTAGGCTTAGGCATACACCAAACATTAGAAGTTATGCTAAAAATGTAAGTGAAATGCTTGGGATAGTAAATGAATACTACCAAGACTTTGAGGAGTGCGCTAATTTATTTGCTAAAACTCCTCTCAAAAATGAAGAAGAGTTTGAACGATATCTTGACAAAGTAGGTTTTAAGATTAAAGAAGATACCTCTAGTAACTCTAGAATTATCAAGATTAGAGATAGACTTACTGAGTTATTTGATGGGCAAGGATACGGAACTGACATGAATAAACATTCTATCTGGAGTGCTTATAATGCTGTGGCAGAATTTGTCGACCACGAAAGGAGTACTCGGAGTACTAAAAATTATAATTCCTCCGAAGATGCCCGTCTTGACAGTCAGTGGTTCGGCTCTGGAGCATTAATCAAAAGACGCGCCTGGGACAAGGCTCTTCAGATGACAAAGTGAGGATGTCCCTTTACTAATGTAGGGGCACATTTAATATGTGCCTCTGCAATCATTTTCGAAAGGACGGATTGATATATTACACAAAAATATTACTTGTATTTTTGACTTGTTAAACTTTTTGGCAGAAAGAGAGGTTTTGTTTTACCCTTATCACCCAAAGTTTATCTATAAAAAAACAGAATTGACTGATTCTATAGACGAAAAGTATCCAGTTTTTTTCCCTGAAGAAAAGGGTTGTCCTTTTTCCTTAGTTCGTCATAGTTCAAAGCTAAATGTAAGTATCTCAATGAAAATTGATGGAACAGTCCAGTTAAAAAC
>Ga0172382_10011807_pt1 | contig 11490 bp, 12 predicted proteins | sample Leawel138RmetaG_FD_122245 | JGI IMG/M metagenome (GOLD analysis project Ga0172382, IMG submission 122245) | Leachate microbial communities from a municipal landfill in Southern Ontario, Canada - Leachate well 138R metaG | ecosystem: Engineered > Solid waste > Landfill > Unclassified | place...
GCTTGCAACGTTCGTAAAACCCCATGCCGACTTCCGTGGGCGTCATCGAGCGGGGCAGCCGCTTCACCAGCCGGGCATTCAAGCGGCTCTCCAGCCCCGCCAACCCCCGGCTGGCCGTTGACAGCGGCAGGTCCAGGGCCTCCGCGGCCAGCGACAAACTGCCTTTTTCCACCACCTGCACGAAAAGCGCCATCGCGGTCAGTCTATCCATCCGTCTCTGATTTCCATTTATGGAAGTCATCTTCCAGTTTTTGCTATTCAACTTCCATTCTATAAACGTTAGAGTAAAAAACACCAACTTTTTAATTAGCCATCATGAGCACTGACATTCAAGACAAACGAGAAATCACTGAAGTAGTGAACAACTGGGCGCTGTGGCGCGATGCCGGATTCTGGGAGCGTTTCCAGACGGTCTGGCACGAGGACGGCTGGATGTCGGCCACCTGGTTCCAGGGCCCCGCTCGCCAGTTCATCGAGGTCAGCCGCCAGGGCTTTGAGAAAGGCGTCTCGATCCTGCACTTTCTTGGCGGCATCACGATCGACGTGAACGGCGACCGCGCCATTGCACAAACCAAGATGACCATCAATCAGCGCGCGGAAGTGGACGGCCAGACCGTGGACGTGCTGTGCACCGGCCGCTTCTATGACTTTTTCGAGCGCCGCGAGCTTGACGGCAAAGCGCAATGGCGCATTGTTCGCCGCCAGCCCATTTATGAGAAAGACCGGATGGACCTGGTGGATCCCGGCGCCACGCTGACGCTGGACGCCAAGCTGCTGCAACAGTTTCCGCAAGGCTATCAGCACCTGGCCTATCTGCAATCCCGCCTGGGCTTCACGATCAAGGCGGACATGCCGGAACTGACCGGCCCCATCGTCCAGGCCCTGTATCAGCGCGGCGAACAATGGCTGAATGGCGCGGATTCGCCGTTCGATGCGCCGCCGGTGGCGACCAAGCTCTGAACGCCCGACCCGTTTCATGCCGCACATAAACCGACAAACCGTGAGGAGACCCGCATGAACCCGACTTCCAACCCGCAACGCCTGCTTCGCCGAACCTTGCTGGCCAGCCTGACCGCGAGCGCCGCACTAGGCCTGGCGCCAAACGCCGTTGCACAAAATGACTGGCCCGCGCGCCCAATCACCATTGTCGTGCCCTTCACGCCGGGCACCGGCATTGATGTCCTGGCGCGGACGCTCGGCCCTAAACTGGCCGAGCGCCTGGGCCAGTCCGTGATTGTCGACAACCGCCCCGGCGCCAGCGGCAACATCGGCAACACAGCGGTGGCCAATGCCGCCCCCGATGGCTATACCTTGCTGATGACTGTCAGCACCTTCGTCATGAGCGCTGGCCTGTATAAGGACCTGCCCTTTCATCCTGTCAACAGTTTCACCGCCGTGGCGCAAACCGCGACCGGCGCGCAGGGCTTCGTCGTGACGCCGGGCTTTCCCGCAAAGGACATGAAGGAAGCCATCGCCCTGCTGAAGGCCAAGCCGGACGCGTTCACCTACGCCTCGCCGGGCAACGGCACGCCGCCGCATATGGCAATGGAGCTGCTGAAGCTGAATATTGGCGCCCAGGTTCGGCACATCCCGTACAAAGGCTCTTCCGGCGCCATCACGGATCTGCTGGCGGGTCACGTAGACATGATGATCCTGCCGGTCAACGCGGCCTGGCGCCACGTGGAGTCCGGGAAGCTGAAAATGCTCGGCGTGGCGCGCGACACCCGCCTGGAGATCACGCCCGACGTGCCCACCTTCCTGGAACAAGGGCTGCCCAACACCGACGTCGACCTCTGGTTCGGCCTGCTGGCGCCCGCCAAGACCCCGGCTGCCGTCATCAACCGCCTTAATGCGGAAATCAACGAGATCCTGGTCCTGCCCGACGTGCGCAAAGCGCTTGAAACACAAGGCCTGACGCCCGCGCCGAACAAGCCGGAAGCCCTGACCAAACTCATCAGCGATGACTATGTCCGTTGGGCGGACGTTATCAAAAAGGCCAAGATCCAGGCCGACTAACCCTGTAGGAACCCATTGATGAATACCTCTCCTGTTTTGATCGCCGGCGCGGGGATTGGAGGCCTGACCGCCGCCGCCTGCCTGCAGCAACGCGGCTTCACGGTCCGCCTGTTCGAACAGTCCTCGACGCTGGGCGAAATCGGCGCTGGCATCCAGAGCAGCGCCAATGCGGTCAAGGTGCTCTATCACCTGGGCCTGAAAGACGCGCTCGAGACCTTTGCCGTCCGCCCACAGGCCTTCGAATTCCGGCGCTTCGACACCGCCGAGCTGCTGGATCGCATTCCGCTCGGGGAGCGTCATGAAGCACTGAATGGCGCGCCCTACTTCCACCTGCACCGGGCCGATCTGCACGAACTGCTGGTCCGCAAAGTGCGCGAAGCGGATCCGGACTGCATCCAGCTCAATGCCAAGGCCATCGGGTTTGAAGAAACCAGCGAACACGTTGTCCTGAAGCTGGAAAATGGCCAGTCCATCACCGGATCGGCGCTGATCGGCGCCGATGGCATCAAATCCGCGATCCGCGCCCAGATCCTGGGCGAGACGCCCGCCAGCTATACCGGCGACGTCGCGTGGCGCGCCGTGATCCCGGTCGAGCGGCTGCCCGCGGACATCATGGACACGGTTTCAACCGTCTGGTGCGGACCGAAGAAACACGCCGTCATGTATTACCTGCGCGCGGGCAAGCTGTTCAACTTCGTCGGACTGGTCGAACATGACGAGCCGGAGAATGAATCCTGGACGCAGAAAAGGCCGTGGGAGGAGCTCAAAGCGGATTATGCGGGCTGGCATGAGACGGTCCAGACCGTGATTGACGCCATTGATAAGGACAGCTGCTATCGCTACGCCTTGAATGACCGTCGACCGGTGTCGAACTGGAGCACGGGGCGGGTCACGCTGCTCGGCGATGCCGCCCACCCCACGCTGCCGTATCTGGCATCGGGCGCGGCCATGGCCATTGAGGACGGAGAAATCATTGCGCGCTGTCTGGCGCAACAGGAAGACGTCAGCGAAGCGCTGCAAACCTATCAGCGGAACCGGCTTGAACGCACGGCTCAGGTCGTCAATGAGTCCATTGAGAACCGCTGGATCTACCGGATCGAAGACCTGGAGGAAATGCGCCGCGCCTTCCAGAACAAGGACATGAGCACCTCGCGCACCGCCTGGCTCTATTCCTATGATCCGGTCACGGTCGAGCTGAGCTGAACGGCGTTGCGGGCGGCGCTGGATACGCTGCCCGCAACGATTTTTTTATACGGTCAGATCGATCTGCTGGGTGGTGCCAACGGTATTGCCCGTGCTCAGGTACAAACCAGTGGCCCGCACCGCGCCCAGATCCGCATTGTCTTCGCCCCGCAGCTCAAAGGCGGTGGCCACGTTTGCGGTGGAGATGGCGCGGATGCCCGCTTCCTCCAAAGAGATCAGTTGGCCCTTGCCCTCTCCGTCCGGCATCCACAAGGCCAGATATTTGAATGCGGCATCGCCGCCATCAATCCATTCGTTATCGTCAGTGTCCAGCGCCTTCAGATCCGCATAGGCATTGCCACTGATCGTGCCAAACAGCTCGGCGCCGTCGTTGACCCGTCCATCCTGATTGCGGTCAAACACCAGGTAGCCGCTGCCCGGAGCCAGCACGGGAATGTCTTTTTCCTCGCCGTCCGCCAGCAGATCGAACGCAAAGCGTTGATCCAGCAAAGAGGCAGCCTTGCCCGAATAGTTGATGACCAGCGGATCCTGGCGCTGGCCGCCCGTGGTGACCTGGAAGAACTCGCTGCTTTCTTCCACATACGAACGGCTCATTTCCAGATTGATCGAAAAGCGGATCGACTGGCCGTCCGTGGTGTTGATGATGCCACTGGCTTGGAAGCGGGTCGCTTCATGCTCTTCGTAACGGTGGACACGTTCATAGGTCAGGGTGGAACTTGCTTCGCTTCCCCCCGTGGCAGCGGTTGCAGACGCAGGCACGGGACTTTCATTCCCGTCCCCCTCTCCGCCAGCATCTCCCTCTGCGCGCAGGTCCAACTTGTTGATTGATTTGCCGGTCAGGTATTCGATCAAGGCTTCCAACAAGGATTTATATTCAATTGAGGCCTTGCTTTCTGTGGCCGCGCCCACTGACTGGGTGGACACCGTTTCGAGTGCTTCTTGTGCCAACGCTCGACCCGGACTCGATAAGGAAACCGGGTCAGTTTCTGCCGTTGTCGCCGCACGAACCCCAGGCTCGCGCCGCTCCATGATCAAGGTTTCACGTACCTCATTCGTCTGGACAAAAGTGCGGCTCGACGCAAGCTGCAATTGGCTGCTTTGAATACTCATGACGGACTCCTCAACGCGGGCAAACAGGCTCTGAGCGTATTAACGGCAGATTCTCCAAGTTATTGAGAAATAAGTGATTTATATTGCGGTTCGCGAGCGGATGCTCGCTCTTACAAGGGGCCAAGGCCTTGTGTTTTGCTGGGGTTCGCGAGCGGGCGCTCGCTCCTACGAGCTATCGGACAATGGCCCCTGCTTGCTGTGGGAGCGAGCGCACGCTCGCGAACTGTAATGGCGCCCCGTCGGGATTTCAGGGCAAAGTGGTGACTTTTTCCAAGAAATCTAGCATCGGCGCCGATACCGAGGCATCTGCCGTGCCCACGCTGTAGCCTGGCGAGAAGTGGTTATGGTCGGGCAATACCAGCAACTCAGGTTGGAAGTCGTGTTCGGTGACGAGGCGCGCAAACAATTCGCCCGCTTGAACCTGCATTTGCACCATGTCCAGCTCGGCATAGCTGATCAGCAAGGGAAAAGGCGCAGCGCTGATATGGCGTACCGTGCTGCATGGCCCCCAAGCCCTCGGATCCGCGCCGAAGTAGGGCTCATTTCTCGGGTCCGGCGTGGCCACGCCGAACTGCGTCCGGGCCAGGCCCTCCAGGTAGGCATGGTAAGGGCCTGAGAACAGCATCGCGCCCGCAATCCGCCAGTCCGGCGGCTGGAACTCCGTTCGCAACACAGCTGCCGCCACGTGGGCGGCGCCCGCGGACTCGCCCGCCAACACAATGCGATCCGGATCGCCGCCCAGCGTTTGCGCCTGTTGCCGCAGCGCCCGCCAGACCGCGGTCACATCCTCCGGACCGCTTGGCCACTGCGCGTCCGGCGCCAGGCGGTAGTTCGGCAGCGCCACCACATAGCCCTGCCGCGCCAGGAAATACCCCAGATTCCGGCGATGAGATTTGTCACCGCGAATAAAACCGCCGCCGTGCACGAAGACCACGACCGGACAATGATTGGCGTTTATTGGCCGATAGAGATCAAACACCTGACGTGCGTGAGCGCCATAAGCCAGGTCCTGCACAAGTTCGACACCGGCTTGCTCCTGCCCGGCCAGCAACGGCTGGTAGAGGGCGTGGGTGGCGGCATAGTCATTGCCGATCTGGCGCAGGCGAGAAAGAACGTCGGGACGCATCCGTCTTGATCCTTGTTGAGGCAGGTAGGGGAACCGGGCTTGTCCCGGTTCCATCATTCTGCCTCCAAACCGCCCGGATCCCTATAGGCAAAAACGGATTCAGTCCATCCACGGCATCAATGACCGTGGACCCGTCCGGGCCGGCGATCAGGCCTGGGCGGCTTGCGGTTCAGCCGTCTCCTTGTCCAGCCCCATGGCCTTCAGATAAGCCTGGTTCACCGCCTCCGGCTGCCCTGCCTGGAACAGATAGCCATGCAAATGCCGCCCGAAGATCGGATGCGCCTTCAACTCCGCCAGACTCACCCCATCAACGACTTCCCGGCGATGCGCGATGGGCAGCTCGATCCGATGGTTCTGGGTTTCGTCGCGGATCAGCCCCTTCGGTTCCGCACCGGCGGCCACCGCCTCCATTTCGTCAAAGAACTTCTTGCGAATCATCACGATGCCGCGATCGCTGGCGCCGAGGTTCTCCTGCGTCCGATCCGAGATCACGCCCTGTCCGACCCAGGCCACGAAATCCTGATTCATGACGTGGCTGCTGATCCACCTGCCCTCTTCGTCCTTGATCGGTCCATACCAGGTGGGGATGCTTTCCTGGACGTAGGGGTCCTGCTCCGTCGGCACCCGCGTGTAGGACCAGCAGACGCTGAGCGTGCGCTCGTCATCAATCGGCACGCGCCATTCAAAGTGATCCCCCAGAAACACGGCGTTCGGCCACAGGCAGACGCGGCCAATCGACCAATGCGGATCGTCTTCTGTTTTATTGCCGCGGATGCGTTTGTACAGATAGCCGTGCTCGAACTCTTCGAAGCCGACCTTCTTGTGCTCGGGCGAATACGGGCCCGTCTTGCCCGACAGCCGCAAGCTCCAGTTGTTGTGCATCCATTCGAAATGAACGGGATCGATCGAGTTTTCCTGGCACTGGAACCAATTACAGGGAATCTCGGAAATGACGATCTGGCGGAAACCGTTAGGCCACGAGAAGGCCTCCCAATCCGGCAACAGCGGTTGCGGCTGCGGTCCCATGTACACCCACAGCAAGCCGCCTTTTTCCTGCACCGGATAAGACGTGATGCGGATCTTGTTTTTCATGCCGACGTCCGGGTGGGCGGTGTCTTCATAAGGCTGCTCTACGCAGGCGCCGGTTTCATCAAAGCTCCAGCCGTGATAGTTGCAGCGCAGGCCTTTCTTTTCCACATAGCCATAGGACAGGTCCGCGCGGCGGTGCGGGCAATTGCGGGCCACCATGCCCCAGGTGCCGCTCAAATCCCGGTACAGGACCAGTTCTTCACCGAACAGACGCATCGGCTTGGTGTCCCGCGTTTCAAACTCGCTGACACCAGCCACCGGCATCCAATAGCGGCGCAGTAAATTGCCCATGGGCGTACCCGGACCGACCTGGGTCAACAGCCGGTTCTTCTCTTCACTCAACATGTTGTCATCCTCTGTTCTGGACGCCACCAGGCGGCCTCTTTTCCTATATATATTATATATTATCAATATATGAATCAAGCCCTGGATTTCCCTGTCGGTTATGATTGGAAAATCCGCGCCGCGCTTCAGGCGGGCGCTTCCCGGAAGGCACTTCTTGAACCGGTGATCCGTTGTCAACAGAAAAAACAATCAAACCGCCCCTGTGGGAGCCCGTCCAGAACGAAACGCTCTCCGGTAGCATCGTTACGCAAATCCGTAATGCCGTCCTATCGGAAACCTTGCACGCGGGCCAGTTTCTGGGCAGCGAAGCCGCGCTGGCCAAGCAGTTCGGCGTCAGCCGCATGGCGGCGCGCGACGCCCTACGTACGCTCGAGGGGCTGGGCATCATTGAAATCCGCATGGGCGCAAAAGGCGGCGTCTGGATCGCGCCCGGCAACCCCGACCACCTCGCGGGCGCGCTGGCCATCCACCTCAAGCTCATTGGCGTAACACCCAGCGAAGTATTCGATGCGCAAATGGCGCTGGAGATCACCGCCGCTGAACTCGCCGCGCAACGGCGCACCGACGCTGATGTGCAACAACTGCGCGAACGGCTGAACGAGCTTGAAACCAGCAAAAATGATCTGGAACGATTTGCCAGGGTCAGCATGCAATTTCATGACGGCCTGGTCAAAGCCGCCCACAGCCGCATTCTGCTGGTGGAGTTCCGCGCGCTCAGCCACGTCTTGCAGCCAGTCCTGCTGCCGAACCTGACCGCGGACTCCGCCGAACGCATCATCCAGCGTCATCGGATGCTGCTGTCCGCCATCGAAGCCCGGGACGGTGCAAGCGCTGCCAGCATCATGCGCGAACGGCTGACCTATCAACGCGACAAGACGCTTGCCCAATCCCAGTCGGCAGTTATCCCCACGCCCTGATAGGCGTTGCTGATTCAACGATTTTCGTCGATTTCTTGTTTTCCCTGTCTTTACAGCGCGCCTGGGCTCACCTATAGTGCACCCATAAACGCATATATATTAGACATATACTGTTATCAAAAGAGGGCTATTCCGCCCCCCCTTACGGAGACAAACATGAAATCGTCTGATCTGTTTTGCCGTAGCACCGTGGCCATCGCCGTCACGCTGGCCTGTGCCCCCGCCTTCTCCCAGACAAACGCCAATGCGGACGCCTATCCGGAACGAACCGTTCGCATCGTCGTTCCCTTCAGTCCGGGCACCAGCGCGGACTCCATTGCCCGGCGCGCCGGTGATGAACTGTCAAAACGCCTCGGCAAAAGTTTTGTGGTTGAAAACCGGCCCGGCGCCAGCGCCATGATCGGCACGGGCTATGCGGCGTCAGCCGCGCCCGACGGTTACACGCTGATGGTCGGGATGACCACCACCGTCGTCACGCCCGCCTTCCGAAAAACCCCTTATGATCCGGTGGAAAGCTTCACCCCGATCGGACAGATTGCGGAAAGCCCCCAGGTCATTGTGGTCAGCATGGATACGCCCGCGTCCAACATCCAGGAGCTGGCCGCCTATCTGCGCAAACTCGGCGATGACGCCAGCTATGCCTCGCCTGGCATTGCCACCACCGCCCATCTCTATACCACGGTGCTACAAAATTTGATGGGAACCAACATGCGCCACATCCCGGCTGGCGGCCTGGGCCCCGCGATCATGGACGTGGTGCAGGGCAGCGTCAATCTGATCATCGCGCCGGTGGAAGCGGTCCGGCCGCACATCCTGTCCGGCAAGCTGAAAGCCATTGCGCAAACCGGCACCACCCGCGCCGCGCTGCTGCCTGATGTCCCCACCGTTGACGAATCCGGCTACCCCGGCTTCAACCTGGCCTTGTGGGTCGGCCTGTACGGACCGGCAAATGTGCCACGCCCCATCGTGGAGAAGCTCAACAAAACACTGAACGATGCTTTCAACGATCCCGTCACGCGCAAAAACCTGGAAGAAGGCGGCTTTACCATCTTGACCGGCACGCCGGAAGACTTTGACAAACTGACGCGCAGCGAATTCGCACGCTGGAAAGAAGTTATTCAGACCAATAACATCAGTCCGGAATAAGGGCGCTGCATGAAGCAACCGGGTGGGCAATAGCGCGGCTTATCCACGCTGGAAACACCCGGTGCCGTTTTGTCCGAAAAAGACCGCGTTCAACCGTTCCAAATCCGTATGTAGGGCAATGACGGTGAGGCCGTCAGGCCCGCTTTCAGAATCCAGCGCGTTGGGCCGTAGATCAAACCGCGCATCGTCGGGAGCAAACTGTATGACGCAGCGCTCGCCGCCCGCAAGCGTCACGCGCCCCTTCAGGCGCAGCAAGTCGTCCGACAGCGCACCTGCCAGCGCATGCAAGCGCACCAGCAGCCAGTTTCTCTCAACCGCCTCCGGCAACGGCAGGAAGTGGGCTTCAGCGGCATGATGGTGATCGTGATGGCGGTGATCATGGCCATGCTCGTGATCGTGCCCCTCGGTGGATGCATGGGCAGAGTCGGCGGGCGCCGCTGGCACCTCGTTAACGCGTTCGCCCATGGCTCGCAGCACCGCCTCCAACGGCAAATCAGCCTGATTGGAGACCAGCACAGGTTGATGAGGCGCCAACACGGCCAGACGGGAAGATAGCGCCTCGACCTGTTCTTTAGACGCGTGGTCAGTCTTGGTCATGACCAGGACATCAGCGGCCCGAACCTGAGCCCGGGCTTCCTCGTGGCGGTCGATCAAGCGCGCGCCCGCGGAAGCGCCCGCCACCGTGATGACCGCCTGCAGAACATAGCGTTCGCGCAGCAGCGAATGCGCCTGAAAGGCCTGGACAATGGGGCCGGGATCGGCCATGCCCGTGGTCTCGATCGCAACAGCGGGAAAGGCAGGCATATTGCGTTGCAGCCGAGCCCAGAACAGATCTTCCAACGCCTGCTCCAGGCCCGGCAGACCGGTGCAGCACACACATGAGCCCGACATCAACGTTGAGCTGTCGGTCACGCCGAGCAATGCGCCATCAAGTCCAACTTCCCCCAGCTCGTTGACGATCACCACCGCATCCTGCAAAGCAGCTTGTTTCAGCCAGGCGGACAGCAGCGTCGTCTTGCCGCTGCCCAAAAAGCCGGTCAACAAATAAACAGGAATACGGGAAGGAGCGATCATGGCAGCAGCCTCTGGTTTTTTTCAGCGATCCGCGACTTTGCGCAGCAAGCGCAACAACTCCGCCCGCTCCGCGGGCGCCAAGACGCTGGCCGCTTCGGCTTCCAGCGCATCCACCGTCCGCGCCGCTTCTTCATACAGCGACTCGCCCGCTTCGGTCAGCCGCAACACATGCGTGCGTTTATCAGCCGGATTGCGGTTGCGCTGGATCAGCCCGCGGCGGCCCAAGCGGTCAAGCACCACCGCCAAGTTGGGCGGCGAGACGTAGATGGCCTCTGCCAGGCGGCGCTGATTGGTGTCCGGGTTGCCATGCAGCAAAGACAGCACGGCAAATTCCCCCGGGCTCAGGCCATGATCATTGACGCATTTCTGGAAATGAACCCGCACCGCGGCGAAGGCCAGGCGGGCCATATGTCCGATCTGGCCCGTCAGGAAACCTTGATCCAAGGGCAGCTCCGCCTCATCAACCTTGCTCAACGACGCCGATGAGGACGATTTGCCTGCTGCCATGGAAGTTCCTGTTGGACGTGTTAATTATCAATACGAATGTTAGCGTCTCGGATCACTTTGGCCCAGCGTTCACGCTCGGATTTCGTAAAAGCCGCCGCCGAGGCCAGGTCATCACCCACCGGACGGATGGCCAGCGCCGCGAAGCGCTCACGCAATCCCGGATCCTGCAGGGCCTTGCGGACTTCCGCGTTCAGGATGTCCAGCGTGGCCTGGGGGGTGCCGGACAGCGCGGCGGAACCGGACTCCGCACCGCCCTTGTATGGCACGTGCGTTGTCTTGATACCGGTTTCAGCGTTGAACAGGGCCGCGCCCGCATGCGGCGTGGTGCCATTGCCCGACCAGACGCGCCATGATGTCCACCGGACCGCCCGGGACGAACGGCACGACGACGTTGATCTGCTGGCCGTTGGGATACGCCGCCAGGGCGGGCTGCGCGGCCATCATGGCCAGACCCAGCGCGACCGCATGAAGCGGGCCATTGAAACGCTTTTTCAAAGACATCGAAGTCTCCTTGTATTGTCGTTGTAAACCACAGGAAAAATGCGTTGGGCTCAAGCCAGTCCCAGCATGCGGGCGGCGTTGTCCTTCAGGATGGGTTGATGCACTTCCGGCCGGAAACCCGCCGTCTCAAAGTCCTTCATCCAGCGCTCGGGCGTAATGACGGGAAAATCGGAGCCGAACAGGATGCGGTCCTGCAAGCGCGTGTTGGCGTAATGCACCAGCTCTTTGGGGAAATACTTCGGCGACCAGCCCGACAGATCGATGTACACATTGTGTTTGTGCAGGCACACGGACAAGGCCTCGTCCTGCCACGGCCAGGACGGATGGGCGATGATGATCTTCATGTCCGGGAAGTCCGCGGCCACGTCGTCAAGATGGATCGGGTTCGAATACTTCAGCTTCAGCCCGCCGCCGCCGCGCATGCCGGTGCCGATGCCCGAGTGCCCGCTATGGAAC